>Ga0209294_1000048_pt1 | contig 16845 bp, 14 predicted proteins | sample LowerColdCreek_FD_184128 | JGI IMG/M metagenome (GOLD analysis project Ga0209294, IMG submission 184128) | Groundwater microbial communities from Cold Creek, Nevada to study Microbial Dark Matter (Phase II) - Lower Cold Creek (SPAdes) (version 3) | ecosystem: Environmental > Aquatic > Deep... | reverse complement strand
GCGCCATCGCGGCGGCCGAGGCGCTGAGCGCCATGACGCCCAGCGTGGCCAGCACCTGCGGCTGCGCCAGCGTCGCACCGATCAGCAGGCCGAAGCCCAGCGCCTGGCCCAGCAACATGAACTGCCAGGCCTGCAGGCCGCTGCGCGCGCGGATGCCGACACCGACAACGAGCGCCAGCATCATCAGCAGCGCATTCACCAGCACTGCCGCGAGCAAGGTGATCACGTCCATGCGGCCAGCATAACGGCCCATCAGCAGGCCAAAAAAAAGCCGCCCCGGAGGGCGGCTCGGCACTGCGCAGGCAGTGGATTACTTGTGATAAGCCGTCTCGCCGTGCGACGAGATGTCCAGGCCTTCGCGCTCTTCCTCTTCGGTCACGCGCAGGCCGATGGTCAGGTCGACCAGCTTGTAGGCGATCACGGAGACGACGCCCGACCACACCAGCGTCAGCAGCACAGCCTTGGCCTGGATCCACACCTGGCCGGCGATGGAGTAGGCGTCCGGCGCGACCATGGCGACCGTCGTCCAGTCGGCCACAAGGCTCGGGCCACCCAGGTTGGGGCTGTTGAAGACACCCGTCAGCAGCGCGCCGACGATGCCGCCGATGCCGTGGACGCCGAAGACGTCCAGCGAGTCGTCTGCACCCAGCATCTTCTTCAGGCCCGACACACCCCACAGGCAGGCGAAGCCGGCGACCAGGCCGATGACCAGGCCACCGCCGATGCCGACGTTGCCCGCAGCCGGCGTGATGGCGACGAGGCCGGCGACGGCACCCGACGCAGCACCGAGCATCGAGGCCTTGCCCTTGAGCAGCGCCTCACCCACGCACCAGGCCAGCACCGCAGCAGCCGTGGCAGCCAGGGTGTTGAAGAAGGCGAGTGCAGCGAAGCCGTTGGCTTCCAGCGCGGAGCCGGCGTTGAAGCCGAACCAGCCCACCCACAGCAGCGAGGCACCGACCATCGTCAGCGTCAGGCTGTGCGGCGTGAACTGCTCGCGGCCGTAGCCGACGCGCTTGCCGACCATGTAGGCACCCACCAGACCGGCGACGGCCGCGTTGATGTGCACCACCGTGCCGCCCGCGAAGTCCAGCGCGCCCCACTGCCAGATCAGGCCGGCCTTGCTGGTCATCTCTGCAGCGACGTCAGCCGAAGCGTAGGCATCCGGGCCCATCCAGTACCAGACCATGTGAGCGATGGGCAGGTAGCTGAATGTGAACCACAGCGTCAGGAACGCGAGCACGGCGGAGAACTTCATGCGCTCGGCGAAGGCCCCGATGATCAGGCAGGCGGTGATGCCGGCGAAGGTCGCCTGGAAGCCCGCGAACACGATCTCGTACATCGGCGTGCCCTTGCTGAACGTCGCGCCCAGCGCGAAGGTGCCGGCAGCGTTGTCCCACAGGCCCTTCATGAACAGCCGGTCGGTGCCGCCGATGAAGGCATTGCCCTCGGTGAACGCGAAGCTGTAGCCGTACAGCACCCACAGCACGATCATCAGCGAGAAGCCGACCATGACCTGCATCAGCACCGACAGCATGTTCTTGCTGCGCACCAGGCCGCCGTAGAACAGCGCAAGACCCGGCACCGTCATCAGGATGACGAGCAGGGTGGACACCATCATCCACGAGGTGTCGCCCTTGTTGGGCGTGGGGGCTGCAGCGGCAGGTGCCGCTTCGGCCGGGGCCGAGGCCGCAGGCGCGGGGGCTGCTTCGACCGCCGCAGTGGCAGAGGCGGCAACGGCAGCGGCCGGCGCAGAGGCGGCCTCCTGGGCCCAGGCGGCCGGCGCGAGCAGACCCGCCGCGAGGGCGAGGCCGGCAAGGAGTTTCTTCATTTGAGGGTTCTCCAAACGGTTGTTATGGACGCGCGCTTCAGAGCGCGTCGTTGCCGGTCTCGCCGGTGCGGATGCGGACGACCTGGTCCAGCGGCGACACGAAGATCTTGCCGTCACCGATCTTGCCGGTGCGGGCCGACGACTCGATCGCCTCGATGACGCGGTCGACAACGTCGTCGTTCACGGCGGCTTCGATCTTGACCTTGGGCAGGAAGTCGACGACGTACTCCGCGCCGCGGTACAGCTCGGTGTGGCCCTTCTGGCGGCCGAAGCCCTTGACCTCGGTGACCGTCAGCCCCTGCACGCCGATGGCGCTCAGGGCCTCACGCACCTCGTCGAGCTTGAACGGCTTGATGACGGCAGTGATCAGTTTCATGGCGTTCTCCTGGCGCGGTGAATCAGAAGGCGAACTTGAGCCCGGCGACGACGCCGGATTTGCCCAGGAACTTGTCCTTCACGGTGTAGAAGCCCTTGTCGGCATCGGTGCCGACGACGGCGATGCTGGGCGTCAGCGAGCCGAAGGTCTTGGACAGCGTCAGCGAGTAGTCGGTGTAGGTGGCCTGGCCGCCGACCGGGCCCTTGATCTTCTGGTGGCCCACGTGCGGCGCCAGCATCCAGCCGTCGGCGATCTCGAAGCTGGCGGACACGTCCAGGTAGCCGCTTTGCTTGCTGTCGGGGTTGCCGAAGGTGTCGGTCAGCGCATGCGAGTACTTGACGGTGACCGGGCCGAAGCTCAGTGCGCCGTACAGCTCGAAGGTGTTGGCGCTCACCGAGAGCTTGTTGCTCGGGTAGTAGTACTGCAGGCCGCCGACGTCCAGCGTCAGGCCGGGAGCGACCTCGCCCTTCCAGCCGCCGTAGACATCGACCTCGACTTCGGAGTCACCGCCGACGTCCTTGACCCACTTGATCGACGACGCCCAGGCACCGATGTAGAAGCCGCCCGGTGCAGCGTAGTCCAGGCCGCCTTGCACGGCGGGCTTCAGGCGCGTCTGCGAGATGCCGCGATAGCGGTAGTCGCTGACGACGCTGGCGTTGAACGTCAGCGGGCTCGGTGCCTCCTGGGCGAAGGCCGGCAGTGCTGTGGTCAAAGCCAGTGCGATCAGCGAAGGGGAAAACTTCATGGCGGGGGCTCCTGTTTGAATTGAGGGGGTGACAGTCAGGCCATTCATTGCAGCTTCCGTGCCAAGCCGCGCCCCGCAGCTCGCCGCACAAATCTGGGCCACAGGCGCCTGCAACGCACATGCCCGCACCAAAGACGATTCATTGATGCAAGTACTGCACCGCAAGAGTGCACACCAGGGAAATACACCCCCTGACCGGCGGCGGCATCGGGGACTAGACTGCCCCGCAGCCGCCTACTGGGGCCGTCTCACCCGCGCGCCCTGCCTCCCGATGAGCCTCGCCACCGTCCACTCCCGGGCCCTCGACGGCCTGGCCGCCGCGCCGGTCACGGTGGAGGTCCACCTCGCCAACGGCTTGCCGAGCTTCACGGTCGTGGGCCTGGCGGACACCGAGGTGAAGGAGGCGCGGGAGCGCGTGCGCGCCGCGCTGCAGAACAGCGGCCTGGGCTTCCCAGCCAACAAGCGCATCACCGTCAACCTCGCACCCGCAGACCTGCCCAAGGAGGGCGGCCGCTTCGACCTGCCGATGGCGCTGGGGCTGCTGGCCGCCAACGGGCAGATCGACGCCGCCGCCCTCGGGCGCTTCGAGTGCGCGGGCGAGTTGTCGCTGGCCGGTGAGCTGCGCCCGGTGCGTGGCGCCCTGGCCATGGCGCTGGCGCTGCGCCAGGCTGGTGCAGCGGGCGGGGCGCAGCGCGAGCTGCTGCTGCCCCAGGCCAGTGCTGCCGAGGCTGCGCTGGTGGACGGCTTGACCGTGCGCCAGGCCGGGCATCTGCTGGACGTGGTCGCCGCGCTGCAGCCCGGCGGCGAGGCCCTGCCCCGCGCCACGGCGCTGCCGCGTGAAGTGCGCCGCAACCTCCCCGACCTGGCCGACATCAAGGGCCAGGCCGCGCCGAAGCGCGCGCTGGAGATCGCGGCGGCCGGCGGGCACAGCCTGCTGATGGTCGGCCCGCCGGGCACCGGCAAGTCCATGCTGGCGCAGCGCCTGCCGGGCCTGCTGCCGACGCTGGATGACGAGGCCGCGCTGGAATCCGCCGCCGTGCTCAGCCTGGCCGGCCAGTTCGACATCGCACGCTGGGGCCAGCGGCCCTTTCGCGCGCCGCATCATTCGGCGTCCAGCGTGGCGCTGGTGGGCGGCGGCTCCCCGCCACGGCCTGGCGAGATCTCCTTGTCGCAACATGGCGTGCTGTTCCTGGACGAGCTGCCGGAGTTTCCTCGCGCCGCCCTGGAGGCGCTGCGCGAGCCCCTGGAGACCGGCCGCATCCTGATCTCGCGCGCCGCCCGCCAGGCCGAGTTCCCGGCGCGCTTCCAGCTCATCGCCGCGATGAACCCCTGCCCCTGCGGCCACCTCGGCAACCCGCTGAGGGCCTGCCGGTGCTCGCCGGACCAGATCGCGCGCTACCAGGGCCGGCTCAGCGGACCGTTCCTGGACCGGCTGGACCTGGTCATCGAGGTCGCCGTCATCCCGCCGCGCGAGCTGCAAGACCTGGCCCCCGGCGAGCCCAGCGCGGTCGTCGCCGAGCGCGTGGCCGCCGCACGCACGCGGGCGCTGGCACGCCAGGGCGTCGCCAATGCGCTGCTGCAGGCGCAAGACCTGGCCACGCATGCGGTGCTGGAGCCGGCCGCCAAGGCGCTGCTGGAGCGCTCGGCCGAACGGCTGGGCTGGTCGGCGCGCAGCTTCCATCGCGTGCTGCGCGTGGCCCGCACGGTGGCGGACCTGGCCGGCGCGGCCGAGATCGCCACCGCCCACATGGCCGAGGCCATCCAGATGCGGCGCGGGCTGCCAGGGCACGGCGGCTGAACCCTTCGCGCCGCAGCCAGGCGGCGAGTCCTTAGAACTGTTGATGGCAGGCCGGACGACCGCGCCAGATACTCGCTCGCGCCGTTTGCGCGCCGGGCGTGCCTTTGCTTGACGTCGCCCCGTCCGACCTGCCACTCAAGCCCTGAGGAGCCGCCCATGACGACGCCCGCCAGCAACACCGCCGCTGAAAAGAACCAGCGCGCCACCGGCATCACCGTCGCCATCGGGCTGATCACGGTGGTCTTCTTCTTCTCGTTGCTGCTGTCGCGCAAGGACAGCGTGCAGCTCTCCAACCCGATCTGGTTCATCGGCATGCTGGTCATCCTGGCCGCGTCGCTGGCGCTGATCGCGATGGTGTTCCGCTGGCTGGGGCTGGCTGCGCCGGCCGAAGCCTTCGGGCTGCCTGCGGGCTCCGTGCGCACGCTGCTGGCCACCGGCGTCATGGTGTTGTTCGCCGTCTTCGGCCTGCAGACCCTGGCCATCAATACCGGTCTGGCCGAGCAACCGATGGGCAGCGCGGCCTTCACCGGCAACGCGGCCGAGCTGCAGGCCGAGGTCGAGCGCTACCGCAAGCTGGGCCTGGCCGCCATCGTCGAGAGCGTCGATGAGAAGGGTGCGAAGTTGCGGCTGCACCGCCTGGCCGCAACCAAGTCGGCCGAAGTCATCGACATGGAGAAGCAGATCATCACGGCGCTCATCACGCTGGTGACGTCGGTCGTCAGCTTCTACTTCGGCAGCCGCACCGCCGAGGCCACGCGCGACGGCGCGGGATCGGCCAGGCTGCCCGAGGCCACCGTCGAAGAGATCAAGCGCATCGACACCCAGCTCGACGAGCTGCGCAAGCGCGTCACCGCGCTGCGCGCCGAGCAGGCCACGCCCGGCAACGAAGCCGCGCTGGCCAGCAGCCTCAGCCAGGCCGGCACGGCGCTGACGGCGGCCGAGGAGGCGCGCGCCGAGCTGGCCGCCGTCGTCAAGGACCTGGGCTCGGGCACGAACACGGCCGAAGCGGCCAGTACCGCCGCCGCCCGCCTGACGGCCGCGCTGGCAACGCTGAGCCAGCAGGTGGCGCAGGCCGAAGCACTCGTCGCGAAAGGTTGACCATGCCCAGCACCTATGAAGTGACCGCGACCGCGCTGAACCTGCGCGCCGCCCCCCACACCGGCGCCAGCGTGTTGGCTGTGCTGCGCCGCGGGCAGACCTGCGTGGGCAGCGGCGCAGCGGCCGGCGGCTGGCTGCCGGTGTCCTACCTGCAGCAATCCGGCCATGTGTGGGCCGACTACGTGCGTGCCGTCGACGGCGTCACCGTGCCGACCAACCCGCCCCCGGCCGTCACCCCCGCCCCCGCGCCGGTGGCGGGCGGCAGCTGGGTGACGCTGCCGCCCAACCCGCAGACGCGGCTGAGCGACCCGGCGCAGTTGCACCCGAGGTTCCGAGAGGCGCTCGTCAACCTGTTGGCGAAGGCGGCGGCAGAGGGGCGCCCGTTCCGGCTGTTCGAGGCCTTCCGCACGCCCGAGCGTCAGGCCTGGCTGTACGAGCAGGGCCGCACGCGGCCGGGCGGCATCGTCACCAAGGCCAGGCCCTGGCAGTCCTTCCACCAGTTCGGCCTGGGCGCGGACCTGGTGCTGTTCGTCAACGGCCAGTGGACCTGGAGCGGCGACGGCGTGCTGGGGGAACACTGGCGGCGGCTGCCGAAGCTGGCCGCCGACGTGGGACTGCGCTCCCTGTCCTGGGAGGCGCCGCATGTGGAGTGGCCGGTCGACCTGGGTCAGGCCGTCGGCCCCGAACTGCTGGGCAGCGCGGACGACACGTGGATAGACACGCTTTCCAGCGCCTCGGCGCGCTGGCGCGCTTCGGGCCACAGCGGCGGGCCGGACCTGCAGCCCGCGCAACGCCCGGAACTCTAGTCCAGGAGGCTGTAGTGCCTTGGCTCGGGCCGAGCGCCGGGCCGCTCCCAAGCCGGCCCGGTTGGCGATGTGCGAGCGGGGCATACCCCGCGAGCATCGCCGTCCCCTCGGGGGACCGACTGGGCTGGCCCGCGTGCAGCGGCGCAAGCCCGGGCGAGGGGCTCCAATTTCAGCGGCGTTCGAAGCCGTTGTCGGTCAAGCGCAACTCGTCACCGACGCGCAGACCGGGGTCGGCGCTGCGCTCGAAGCGGCGCAGGCGGCCGTCGCCCTCGCGGGCCTCGATGATCCAGACCGTCGTGCTGCGCTGGCGCTTCTCGATCTCGCGGCCGGCGTAGCCGCCGGCGACGGCGCCGCCCACGGTGGCGATCTTCTTGCCCGTGCCGCCGCCCACCTGGTTGCCCAGCAGGCCGCCGATGACGGCGCCACCAACGGTGCCCAGCGCGGTGGCTTCACCCTCGCGGGTTTCGGTGCGCACGGCGGTCACGCGGGCGCAGCTGCTGCAGAGCTGGCTCTGGCGCGGCTGGTCACGATTCGCAGTGGGCTGCGCGCGCACCGGCTCGGTGGGCGCAGCGCGGCGCGGTTCGGCCTGGGCCACCTTGGGGGCGGGTGCCGGCGTGATGTCGGCCATGGGCGCAGCCACGGGTTCGGTCTGCGAGCGGCCGACTGCGTAGGCCCCGCCGAGGAGCGCCGCGACAACGGCAACGCCGGCAACGATCTGGGTGGAACTGACGCTGGGGGTCGACATAAGGTCTCCAAGCTATTTGAGATGACTCACAGCTTGCGCGCCCGCAGCGACCGCCCTTGTAGGACGGAACCGCAGCACCCGGTCGGCCAGGTAAGCAGATGCTGCAGTTCGTAAATCCCTAGGAGGCTTTCGGGCTTGCGATCGGGTGCGCGTTGGGTCTGCAAGGGTGCTGAGACAAGGCGCAAAGCGGAGCGGTACCGGGCGTACCGCGAGCATTTGCAACGCAGCATCGGCGCCCTTGCAGGCCCAACCCGAAGGGCCAGGGCGATTTGCGGGGTGATCCGGCGTTGCGGACTCGTTGTGTGGCCCGCCACACGCATCGCCCGCGCCTTGTCTCCCCCCGCAACTCACCCTGGCGCGCACCCGATCCCAAGCCCGACAGCCTCCTAGCCCAGCAGGGGCGCCAACGCGCGGCGGGCGTCGGCCTCGCTGATGCCGACGCGGACGGCCCAGTCGGCCAGCTGGTCGTCACCGATGCGGCCCACGTTGAAGTAGGCCGCGTCGGGGTGGGCCAGGTAGAAGCCGCTGACGCTGGCGGCCGGCGTCATGGCCATGCTGTCGGTCAGGCCCATGCCGATCTCGTCAGGCGCGAGCACCTTGAACAGGTCGCGCTTGGCGAGGTGGTCCGGGCAGGCGGGGTAGCCGGGTGCGGGGCGGATGCCCGAGTACTTCTCGGCGACGAGGTCTGCGTTGCTCAAGGCCTCGTCTGCGGCATAACCCCAGAACTCGCGGCGCACACGCTCATGCAGCCACTCGGCGGCGGCCTCGGCGAGCCGGTCTGCGAGGGCCTTGAGCATGATGGCCGAGTAGTCGTCGTGGGTGGCGAGGAAGTCGGCTTCCTTCTTGTCGATGCCCAGGCCGGCGGTCACGGCGAACATGCCGATGTGGTCACCGCTCTCGGCGACGAAGTCGGACAGGCAGCGGTTGGGGCGCTTCACCCCATCGACCACCGGCCGCTCTGACTGCATGCGCAGGCCGTGCCAGGTCATGGGCGGCTCGCTACGGATCTCGATGTCGTCATCGTTGACGCGCGCGGCCGGGTACAGGCCGAACACCGCATGCGCCTGCAGCCAGCGGCCGTCGATGATCTTCTTCAGCATGGCCTGGGCGTCGGCAAACACCTTGCGCGCCTCGGTGCCCACCACCTCGTCATCGAGGATGGCGGGGTAAGGCCCGGCCAGGTCCCAGGTCTGGAAGTACGGGCCCCAGTCGATGTACCTGGCCAGCTCGGCCAGGTCGAGGTTCTTCAGCACGCGGCGGCCGGTGAACTTCGGGGCAGCCGGCACGCGGCTCAGGTCCAGCGCTGCCTTGTTGGCGCGCGCGGCGGCCAGCGTCACCAGCGGCGTCTGCTTCTTGTTGGCGTGCAGCTCGCGGGTCTTCTCGATGTCGGCCTTCAGCTCGGCGATGTAGGCGGCGGCGCGGTCATCGCTGAGCAACTCGGTGCACACGCCCACGGCACGCGACGCATCGGGCACGTAGACGACCGGGCCGTCGTAATGCGGCGAGATCTTCACGGCCGTGTGCACGCGGCTGGTCGTCGCGCCGCCGATCAGCAGCGGCATGTGGCGCGACGAGAAGTACTCGTCGCGCTGCATCTCGGCGGCGACGTGCTGCATCTCTTCCAGGCTGGGCGTGATGAGGCCGGACAGGCCGATGATGTCCGCGCCCTCGTCCTTGGCCTTCTGCAGGATGTCGCGCGCGGGCACCATGACGCCCATGTTGACGACTTCATAGTTGTTGCACTGCAGGACCACCGTGACGATGTTCTTGCCGATGTCGTGCACGTCGCCCTTGACGGTGGCTATGACGATCTTGCCCTTGGGCTTGGCGTCGCCGCCGCCTTCGATGAGCAGGCGCTTTTCTTCCTCGATGTAGGGCAGCAGATGGGCCACGGCACTCTTCATGACGCGGGCGCTTTTCACCACCTGCGGCAGGAACATCTTGCCAGCACCGAACAGGTCGCCGACGACGTTCATGCCGGCCATCAGCGGGCCTTCGATGACGTGCAGCGGGCGGCCGCCCTTTGCCGAGATCGCCTGCCAGGCTTCCTCGGTATCGACGGTGATGAAGTCGGTGATGCCGTGCACCAGCGCATGCGACAGCCGCTGGTTGACGTCGCCCGCGCGCCAGGCCAGCCGGGCAGAGTCGTCCTTGCCGGCGCTCTTGGCGCGGTCGGCGATCTCGATGAGGCGCTCGCCCGCATCGGGCCGGCGGTTGAGCACCACGTCCTCCACGCGCTCGCGCAGCTCGGCGTCCAGGTCGTCGTACACGCCCACCATGCCGGCATTGACGATGCCCATGTCCATGCCGGCCTTGATGGCGTGGTACAGGAAGACCGTGTGGATGGCCTCGCGCACCGGCTCGTTGCCGCGGAAGCTGAACGACACGTTGCTCACACCGCCCGACACCTTGGCGCCCGGCAGGTGCTGCTTGATCCAGCGCGTGGCCTCGATGAAGTCCACGGCGTAGTTGTCGTGCTCCTCGATGCCGGTGGCGATGGCGAAGATGTTGGGGTCGAAGATGATGTCCTCGGCCGGGAAGCCGACTTCGTCCACCAGGATGCGGTAGGCCCGCTCGCAGATCTCGATCTTGCGTTCGAAGGTGTCGGCCTGGCCCTTCTCGTCGAAGGCCATCACGACGGCCGCAGCGCCATAGCGGCGCACGAGGTTGGCCTGGCGGCGGAACTCGTCCTCGCCCTCCTTCATCGAGATGGAGTTGACGATGCCCTTGCCCTGGATGCACTTCAGGCCGGCCTCGATGACGGCCCATTTGGACGAGTCGATCATGATCGGCACACGCGCGATCTCGGGCTCGCCGGCGATCAGGTTCAGGAAGCGCACCATGGCCGCCTGGCTGTCCAGCATGGCCTCGTCCATGTTGATGTCGATGACCTGGGCGCCGTTCTCGACCTGCTGGCGGGCCACCGCCAGCGCATCCTCGAACTGGCCGGCCAGGATCATGCGGGCGAAGGCCTTGGAGCCGGTGACGTTGGTGCGCTCGCCGATGTTGACGAACAGGCTGTCCGCGTCAATGGCAACGGGTTCCAGGCCGGAGAGCTTGAGGGGAGGTGGAGCGGTGGTCATCGACGGACTCGGGCAGAGGGGCGATGAGCGCGGTTCGGAAAGCGATCCGAGCCTGGCAGGTCACAACCTGTCGCAGCGCTCCTCGGATGAGCCGGGAATTCTACGCAGCCGGCCCTTCGCCGTGGTTCAAGAAGCACTTGCTCTCGCCGCAGGCCGTCACAGAATCCGCGATTCATGCCCTCAGACCTCATCCCCCTGCCTGCCCGCACGCTGCGGCTGGGCATGACGCTGCCCTACAACCTCTTCGACGCCAGGGGCAAGCTGCTGTTCGCACGCGGCCAGGTGCTGCGCGACTCGCCGCTGGTGCGCAGCCTCATGGACGGCAGCGCCTGGGTGCAGGCCGATGAAACCATGGAGTACCAGCGTGCGCTGGCGCACCGGCTGGACACGCTGGTCATGCAGGACGTGCCGCTGTCCGACATCGTCAAGGCCGACAGCAGCTTTCGCATGGAGGCGCCCGCCGCGCCCAAGGCCGAGCAGGGGCCGCGCGAGGCGTGGTCGGACCTGCTGCTGCACACCCACAGCCTGCTGCGCGAGACCGAGCCAGCCGACTTCCCCGCCCGCATCGCCCAGTTGCGCGACGCCGCGCTGAAGCGCCTGCACGCCCACCCCGACGCGACGTTGATGCTGCACGTCTTCGAAAGCAGCCATGAGTTCGGCGACTACAGCGCCCGCCATGCACTGCTGACGCTGCTGCTGTGCGACCTGGTCGCGCGCCAGCTGCAACTTGACCCCGCGCTGAGAGATGCCCTGCACGGCGCGGCGCTGACGATGAACTATGGCGCCGGCCCCGCACACGACCGCCTGGCCGCCCAGGCCGAGGCCGCCTCGCCGGCGCAGCGACAGGCGCTGGCCGCCCATGGCGAGCGCGCGGCCGCGCGACTGGCTGCGGCCGGCGTGACCGACCCGATCTGGCTGGCTGCCGTGCGCCTGCATCACGACGCCGGTCCGGGGCCGCTGGCGGCACGCGGCGACGGCGAGAAGCTCGCCCGCCTGCTGCGCCGCATCGACCTGTTCGGCGCCCGCCTGTCGCCGCGCCGCAGCCGCACGGCGATGAGCGGCGCCGCCGCCGCCCGCGCCGTGTTCCTGGACGAACTCGGCCAGCCCGACGAAGCCGGCGCCGCCCTCATCAAGACCGTGGGCCTGTACCCGCCGGGCAGCATCGTGCGCCTGGCCAACGGCGAGGTCGGCATCGTCTTCAAGCGCGGCTTCAGTGCCAACGAGCCGCTGGTGGCCGCGCTCATCGGCAAGAGCGGCAGCCCGCTGAGCAACCCCGTGCCACGCGACACGCGGCTGGCCACGCAGGCCATCGCGGCCAGCCTGGCGCCGGCGGAGCTGAAGCTGCGGGTCAACCTGGAAGCCCTGCTCAAACTTTGACTGCCTGCTGATTCCACCCACAAGGGCGGCCCTCGGGTCGCCCTTGTTCGTTCAGTCACTTGCCAACGCTCGACTGTGCAGATATTCTGTGTATACACATTATGCACAGCAGCCTTTTCATCTCGCAGACCGACGCGAGGCCCATGTACCTGCAGATCGTGGAACAGATCCGCCAGCGCGTCGCCGCCGGGGATTGGGCGCCCGGGCTGGAGCTGCCGTCCATCCGCGCGCTGGCGGCGGACCTGCGGGTCAGCGTCATCACGGTCAAGCGCGCCTACCTGGACCTGGAGGCCGAAGGCGTCATCGTCACCCGCCACGGCAAGGGCTCGTTCGTCGCCGATGCGCAGGGCCTGGCCATGGACATGCGCCTGGCGCAACTCGACGCGCATCTCACAGCGGCAGGCGAGATCGCCCGGTCGCTCGCCATGCCCGAACCCGAACTGATCGCCCGACTGCGCAACGCGCTGAACACCGAGGAGCCAAGCGAATGAGCGCCAAGGCCATTGAAATGAACGGCGTGCGCAAGGCTTTCCGCTTCTTCACGCTGGAAGACGTGTCGCTGGACCTGGAACACGGCCAGATCATGGGCCTCGTGGGCCCCAACGGCGCCGGCAAGAGCACCACCATCCGGCTGCTGATGGGCCTGCTGACGGCCGACGCCGGCAGCATCCGCCTGCTGGGCCACGACATGCCGCGCCACCAGGCGGCGGCCAAGGCCGACGTCGGCTTCGTCAGCGACGACATGCGGCTGCTGCCGCAGGCGACGCTGGCCTGGCACATGGACTTCGTCGCGTCCGTCTACCCCGGCTGGGACGCGGCCTACGCGGCCAAGCTGCTGAAGCGCTTCGGCCTGCACGCGGGGCAAGCGGCCAAGAGCCTGTCCACCGGCGAGCAGGCCAAGGCCTTGCTGCTGCTGGCTCTGGCCCGCCGCCCGCGTCTGCTGGTGCTGGACGAACCCACCTCGGGGCTGGACCCGGTCGCCCGCCACGAGCTGCTGACCGAGTTCATGGACGTGCTGCGCGACGACAGCCGCTCCATCCTGTTCTCCTCGCACAACACGCTGGACGTGGAGCGCATCTCCGACCGCATCACCTTCATCGACCGGGGGCGTGTCGTCGCGTCCAACAACAAGGAAGACTTCCTTGAACGCTGGCGCACGCTGAGGTTGCGCTTGCCCGACGGCGTGCCCGATTGGCGCCTGCCGGAGATCGTCCATCGCGATGTCGACGGCCCCAACGTCACGCTGACCGTCGACGGCTTCAGCGACGACTTCCTCGCCCGACTGGGCGCGCCCGTGCAGGAAGTGCACCGCATGAGCCTGGAGGAAGTCTTCGTCGCCACCGTCATGCACAGCCGGGAGGCCCGCCCGTCATGAACCTGCTCACGCGCAAGCTCATCGCCAAGGAGCTCTACCTCTACCGCTGGCTGCTCGTCGGCGTCACCGGCGCCGGCCTCGCTTCGCTGCTGACCGCAAGCAGTGGTGAGTTCGGCTTCAACATCGGCTTCCTTGTCTGGCTGACGGCCATCATCGCGCTGGGCGTCATGCTGGCGCTGTTCGGTGTGTCGTCGGAGCGCAAGGAGCGCTCGCTGCTGTTCATCCTCAGCCTGCCGCTGTCGCCTGGCGACTACGTGCGCGCCAAGCTGCTGGGGCTGCTCGCCTGCTTCCTGCTGCCCTGGGCGGCGTTGAGTGCGGGCGCCGTGGGGCTGGTGCTCGTCATGCCCGGCATTGCGGACGGCCTGCTGCCCTACACGGTGCTGCTGTGCGTCTTCCTGCTGATGAACTTCGCGGTGGTGCTGTGCGCGGTGCTGCATGTCAGTTCCGAGGCAGGGATGGGCGGCGTCATCGTGCTGACCAACATGTCGGTGTCCCTCTTCATGATGGGCATCGGTCGCATCCCCGAGCTGGGCGCCCACATGGGCAAGCCGGACGCCGTCTGGAACACGCCCTTCTGGCTGCTGCTCGCGGCCGAACTGGCCATCACGCTGATCGCGCTGGCTTTGCCACTCGTCTTCGCGGCACGCCGCCGCGACTTCCTCTAAGGAAAGTCCATGAACACCCAACCCAACGGCGAGAGGCTGCATGCCCTCGACGCAGTGCGGAGCTTTGCCCTTTTGCTGGGCGTCGCCTTCCACGCCAGCATGTCCTTCATGCCCGGCATCCCGAAAGGCCTATGGGCGATGAGCGACAACTCGCCCAGCGCCTTCCTGGGCGACGCGGGCTTTGTCGCGCACAGCTTCCGCATGACGCTGTTCTTCTTCATCGCCGGCTACTTCGCGCGGCTGCTGCACGGCAAGCTGGGCACCGCCGGCTTCTGGGCCAACCGCGGCAAGCGCATCGCCGTTCCGATGGTTGTCGGCTGGCCGCTGCTGTTCGTCGCCATCGTCTTCGTGTGGGGGCTGGGCATGCAGAAGGTGTTCAACGGCGCACCACCCGCGCCGCCGGAGATGTCCAAGGAGCTGGGCGCGCTGCCCCTGTTCCACCTGTGGTTTCTGTATCAGCTGCTGTGGCTGTATGCCGGCGCGCTGGGGGTGCGCGCTGTCGTCGCGGCGTTGGACAAGCGGCAGGTCTTGCGCGGCTTCATCGACCGCGCCGTGGCCGGCTCGGTGCGCTGGGGCGCTGCGGTGCTGCTGCTGGGCCTGCCGCTGGTGGCCTGCCTGCTGAGCACGCCGATGTGGTTCCCCTGGCTGGGCATTCCCACGCCCGACCAGTCGCTGATCCCGCAGCTGCCCGCCACCATCGGCTTCGGCACGGCCTTCGCGTTTGGCTGGCTGGTGCACCGCGCCAGCGGCGCGCTGGCGGCCATCACGGCGCGCTGGCTGCCGCACCTCGTGCTGGCCATCGCCGCGTCGGCCACTTGTCTATACATCCTGAAGACCCAGCCGCCTTTTGGCATGCCCGACGGCCCCAAGACCGCCTTTGCGCTGGCCTTCGGCGTGTCGATCTGGGCCTGGGTGTTCGCCATCACGGGCCTGGCGCTGCGCTTCCTGTCGGGCCACAGCGCCGTGCGGCGCTATGTTGCGGACGCGTCCTACTGGATCTACCTCGCCCACCTGCCGCTGGTCATGGCGCTGCAGGTCTGGGTGGGCGACTGGCCGCTGCACTGGGGCGTGAAGTACCCGTTCATCGTGCTGACCAGCCTGGCCCTGCTGCTGCTGAGCTATCACTGGCTGGTGCGTTCCACCGTCATCGGCAAGGTGCTCAATGGCCGGGCCTATCCGCGCCGCGCCGTGGCGGACGCCGTAGAACTGTCGGCAGACGACGAGGTCGTCGCGTCGCTGTGCGGGGTGTCCAAGCGCTACGGCCAGCTGGAGGCGCTGAGCAGCGTCGACCTGCAACTGAGGCGCGGCGAACTGCTCGCGCTGCTGGGGCCCAACGGCGCTGGCAAGTCCACCGCCATCTCGCTGTGGCTGGGCCTGCACGACGCCGATGCGGGCATCGTCAAGCTGCTCGGCGGCTCGCCGCAGGAGATCGCGCGGCGGCAAGGCCTGGGCGTCATGATGCAGGACGTCGAGCTGCCCAAAGACCTGAAGGTGCACGAGCTGGTGGCGCTGTCGGCCAGCTACTACGCCCAGCCGCTGAGCGTGAAGGACGCGCTGGACCGCGCCGGCATCACGGCGCTGGCGAGCCGGCCCTACGGCAAGCTCTCCGGCGGCCAAAAGCGCCAGGTGCAGTTCGCCATCGCCATCTGCGGCCGGCCCCGCGTGCTGTTCCTCGACGAGCCCACCGTGGGCCTGGACATCCAGGCCCGCGAGCTGATGTGGGCCAACATCCGCACGCTGCTGCGCGAGGGCTGCTCCATCCTGCTGACCACGCACTACCTGGAGGAAGCCGAGGCACTCGCGACGCGCGTGGCCGTGCTCGGCAAGGGCCGCGTCATCGCCTCGGGCAGCGTGGCCGAGATGCGCGCACTGGTGTCGCGACGGCACATCCGCTGCGAGACGACCGTGGCCGCCACCGAGGTGCGCGGCTGGCCTGGCGTCGTCGACGTGTCGGCCGACCAGGCGCAGCTGCAAATCGTCGCCACCGACGCCGAGGCGGTCGTGCGCGGTTTGCTCGCCGCCGATCCGCACCTCTCCCGCCTGGAAGTGAAGCAGGCCGGGCTCAACGACGCATTCAACGCACTGACCCAGGAGGCCGCATGACCACGCTGACTCAACCCCTGCCCATCGCGGCAACCCAGCGCTCGGCATCGCCCTACGCCGTCGAGATCCGCCTCGAACTGCTGCGCCTGATCCGCTCGCCGGCTTTCGCGCTGCCGATGTTCGTGCTGCCCGTGGCGCTGTACCTGCTGTTCGCCTTCGCGGTGGCCGGCGAGCAGGCCGCCAAGGACCCGGATGCCGCGCGCTTCATGTTCGCCGGCTTCTCGCTGATGGCCGTGACCATGGCCGCCGTGTTCGCCACCTGCCCGTCCCTCGCGCTGGAGCGCGAGCTGGGCCTGCTGACGCTCAAGCGCGCCCAGCCCGCGCCGCCCGGCGCCTGGCTCACGGCCAAGATCGTGGCCGGCGTCGTGACCGGTGCCATTGCCTACGCGCCGATCCTCGTTGTCACCGCGGTCAGCGGCCAGGTGATGCTGAGCGCCGGCCAGCTCGCCGCGATGAGCGCCGTGCTCATCGCCGGCGCCATCCCCTTCTGCGCGCTAGGGCTGATGGTGGGCGCGCTGGCCAGCGGCACCGCCGCGCCGGCCTATGCCCACCTGCTCTACCTGCCGGGGCTCTACCTGTCGGGCGTGTTCTTCCCGCTGCCCCAGTCCATGCACTTCCAGGCGCCGTTCTGGCCGCAGTTCCACCTCAACCAGCTCGTGTTCGCGGCGGGCGGCGTGGCCAAGTTCCGCTGGATATCGCCGGAGATGGCCTTTGCCGTGATGCTGGGGTTCACGGTGCTGTGCAGCGGCATCGCCATGTGGCGGCTGAGCCGCAGGGCCTGATGTTGGCTGCGCCGGCATGCCCGCGGCACGGCCTGGCACGCGGCGCGACACACCGCCCGTCACA
>Ga0209294_1000043_pt1 | contig 17587 bp, 7 predicted proteins | sample LowerColdCreek_FD_184128 | JGI IMG/M metagenome (GOLD analysis project Ga0209294, IMG submission 184128) | Groundwater microbial communities from Cold Creek, Nevada to study Microbial Dark Matter (Phase II) - Lower Cold Creek (SPAdes) (version 3) | ecosystem: Environmental > Aquatic > Deep... | reverse complement strand
CGGCTGAAACGCCCTCTTCCGACCCCGGTTACGGCTTCTTCGACGATGCACCCGGCGTACCGACCGGAGCTGCCGCTGCCGATGCAGCGCCCGCACCTGCCGCCGACGCTGCGCCCTCGGCCGCCATCGTGCCGACCCGCACTGCCGCCCCGGTCGCCAAGGCCGAGGCCAAGCCTGCGGCTATGGACCAGACGACGCTGCGCGTGTCCATCGAGAAGGTCGACCAGCTCATCAACCTGGTGGGCGAACTCGTCATCACCCAGGCCATGCTGGCGCAAAACAGCCGCGAGCTCGACCCGGCGCTCTATCAGCAGCTGACGTCGGGCCTGGCCGACCTGGAGCGCAACACGCGCGACCTGCAGGAATCGGTCATGTCGATCCGGATGATTCCGATGTCGACGGTCTTCAACCGCTTCCCGCGCATGCTGCGTGACCTGGCCGCCAAGCTGGGCAAGAAGGTCGAGCTGGTCACCCAGGGTGAAGCCACCGAGCTGGACAAGAGCCTGGTCGAGAAGATCACCGACCCGCTGACCCACCTGGTGCGCAACAGCTGCGACCACGGCATCGAGATGCCCGCTGACCGCCTGGCGCGGGGCAAGTCCGAGCAGGGCACGATCACGCTGGTGGCTTCCCACCAGGGCGGCAGCATCGTCATCGAGGTGCGCGACGACGGCCGCGGTCTGAACCGCGAGAAGCTCATCAAGAAGGCCCGCGAAAAGGGCATCGACGCGCCGGACACGATGACCGACGCCGAATGCTGGAGCCTGATCTTCGCGCCCGGCTTCTCCACGGCCGATGTGGTCACCGACGTGTCCGGCCGCGGTGTCGGCATGGACGTCGTGAAGAAGAACATCACGTCGCTGGGCGGCACGGTCGAGATCGACTCGGCCGAGGGCTACGGCATGAAGGTGTCCGTGCGCCTGCCGCTGACGCTGGCCATCATGGACGGCATGAGCGTGGGCGTCGGCGAGGAGTGCTACATCCTGCCGCTGTCCTCCGTCGTCGAGTCCTTCCAGGTGCAGTCCGACACCATCAAGACCGTCGCCGGCTCCGGCCGCGTCGTCGAGGTGCGTGACGAATACATGCCGGTCATCGAGCTTGAAAAGGTCTTCGACGTGCCGCGCTTCGACTTCGAGCATGTCAGCTCCATCATGGTTGTCGTCGAGGCCGAAGGCGGCCGCGTCGCGCTGCTGGTCGACGAGCTGCTCGGGCAGCAGCAGGTGGTCGTGAAGAACCTCGAAGCCAACTACCGCAAGGTCAACGACGTGTCAGGTGCCACCATCATGGGCGACGGCCGCGTGGCGCTGATCCTGGACGTCGGCAGCCTGGTGCGCCGCTCGCGCCATTAACAACCCAACCAAGATCGACAGAGAGGTTCGCATGGAAGCCAGCAACGTTCCCGCCCTGCGCCAACCCGGCGCCGTCACTACCAAGGCCCACGGCCCCAAGAGCGGCGAGTACCTGACCTTCCGACTGGGCTCGGAGGAGTACGGCATCGACATCCTGAAGGTGCAGGAGATCCGTTCCTACGAGCCGCCCACGCGCATCGCCAATGCGCCGGACTTCATCAAGGGCGTCGTCAACCTGCGCGGTGTCATCGTCCCCATCGTCGACCTGCGCCTGAAGCTGAACTGTGCGACGGCCGAGTACAACAGCTTCACCGTCGTCATCGTGCTGAACGTGAAGAACCGCGTCGTCGGCGCGGTGGTGGACTCGGTCTCCGATGTGCTGGAACTGAGCCGCGACGCCATCAAGCCGGCGCCAGAGCTGAGCTCGGCCTCGGTGGACACCAGCTTCATCACCGGCATCGGCTCGGTGGCAGACCGCATGCTGATCCTGATGGACATCGAGGGGCTGATGAGCAGCGCCGAGATGGGCCTCATGGAAGCCGCCATCGCCGCCTGACCGACCCGGTCCTGAGTTTCTAGACCCCTCCCGCAACGGCGCGGGTTGGCTCAAGCGCACCCGCAACGGCGCGGGTCGGCGCAGGTTTTTGCTCTCCGTCAGCAGTCCTGGAGTTGCGTATGAGCCAGCCCGCGAGTTCCATTGCCCGCCAGGTCTCTCTGACCGGCGCGGCTGCCGTCGCCGTCGTCTTGCTGGGCGTCAGCCTGGTCGTCGGCACCCTGCTGAAACGCGCGATCAACGACCAGGTGCAGACCTGGGTGGCCGACAAGGCCGCCTCGCTGGTCGACACGATGCAGGCCATGGACGACGTCGCGGCCAAGCAGACGCAGCGCAGCTTCGGCTCCTTCCGCCAGGAGTTCGGCCCCAGCTTCACGCTGGACGAATCGACCGGCGAGCTGCGCGACTGGGGCCCCAAGCTCAACGGCAATTTCACGCAGGTCGACAAGTTCGCTGCCGTCAACGGTGGCGTGGCCACGGTCTTCGCCGCCAAGGGCAATGACTTCGAGCGCATCACCACCTCGCTGAAGAACGAGAAGGGCGAGCGCGCCATGGGCACCCTGCTGGACAAGCAGGGCGCGGCCTACGCGGCCATCGCAGCCGGCAAGCCCTACACCGGCCGGGCGCTGCTGTTCGGCCGCGCCTACATGACGCACTACGAGCCGATCAAGAACGACGCCGGCAAGACCGTCGGCATCCTCTTCGTCGGCTACGACCTCGACGCGTTCGAACAGGCCATGGACCGCATGGCCGGCAGCGCCAGGTTCTTCGAGCATGGCGGCACCTACATCGTCGCCGTGCCCAAGGACCCGATGCAGGCCCTGCTCGCCGCCCACCCGACGGCCAAGGGCAAGCTGCTGTCCAGCGTGGCACCGGGCTTCGAGAAGCTGCTGGCCGAGCAGACCGCTTCCACGGTCACGCTCGATGACGTGCCTGACGTGCTGGGCAACGGCCGCAAGGACAACTTCGCCATCGCGCGCAAGAGCGAGAAGACCGGCTATTGGGTCGTCGCCCAGGTCTCCCGGGGCGAGGCCCAGGCCGCCAGCATCGCCACGCTGTGGTTCTTCTGGGGCGCCTTGGCGCTGACGGCCGCGGGCCTGGGCTTCGGGCTGATGTGGATGATGCGCCGCTGGGTGGCGCGGCCGCTCGCCTCGCTGCAGAGGGCCGTCAGCGCGATTGCCGACGGCGACCTGGGCCAGTCGGTCAGCAGCAGCCGCAAGGACGAGATCGGCTCACTGATCCAGGACACCGAGCGCATGCGCCAGCGCCTGGCCGCCACCATCGGCACGGTGCGCAACTCCGTCGACAGCATCGCCACCGCCGGCAGCGAGATCGCAACCGGCAACCTGGACCTGAGCCAGCGCACCGAGCAGACCGCCAGCAACCTGCAGACCGCAGCCTCGTCGATGAGCGAGCTGACCGGCACCGTCCGCCAGACGGCCGACTCGGCCCGCACGGCCAACCAGCTCGTGCAGTCTGCCGTGTCGGCCGCCACGCGCGGCGGCGAGGTCGTCGGCCAGGTGGTCACGACGATGGACGACATCAACACGGCCAGCAAGAAGATCGCCGACATCATCGGCACCATCGACGGCATCGCCTTCCAGACGAACATCCTGGCGCTGAACGCGGCGGTGGAAGCCGCGCGGGCCGGCGAGCAAGGGCGTGGCTTCGCGGTCGTGGCGGGCGAGGTGCGCTCGCTGGCCGGGCGCAGTGCCGAGGCCGCCAAGGAGATCAAGGCGCTGATCGGCAACAGCGTGACGCGCGTCGAGAACGGCACCCGCCTCGTGCAGACCGCCGGCGCGACGATGGGCGACATCGTCTCCAGCGTGCAACGGGTGCAGGACATCATCGGCGAGATCGCCTCGGCCGCCACCGAGCAGAGCGAGGGCATCGCCTCGGTCAACACCTCGGTCGTGCAGCTGGACCAGATGACGCAGCAGAACGCCGCGCTGGTGGAAGAGTCCGCCGCCGCCGCCGAGAGCCTGAAGGAGCAGGCGCAACGCCTCGTCGAGGCGGTGGCGGTGTTCCGCGTCGCGGACGGTGAGTCGCCCCGCGACGTGGCGCCTCGGCCGGCACCCCAGGTCGCCTTCAAGCCTGCAACCACAACACCCAAGGCGGCCATGGCCACCCGCCCTGCCCCACGGGCTGCCAAGCCGCCAGCGCCCTTGCCCCAAGCCACCACTGCGCCGGCGCCGAAGCCCACCGCCTCGGAAGGCGACTGGGAGACCTTCTAAAGCAACAAGGCCCGCGATGCGGGCCTTGTTCATCGCGGGGTCGGGGCCGCGTCAGACGCGCTCGGCCACCCAGCCTGCGACGCTCTGCAGCGCAGCCGCCACACCGGCCGGCTGGGTGCCACCCGCCATCGCCATGTCGGGCTTGCCGCCGCCCTTGCCGCCCACCTGCTGGGCAACGAAGTTCACCAGCTCGCCGGCCTTGACCCGGCCCACGCTGTCGGCGGTCACGCCGGCCGCGATCTGGACCTTGTCGCCGTCGACTGCCGCCAGCACGATGGCCGCCGTCTTCAGCTTGTCCTTGAGCTTGTCCATGGTCTCGCGCAACGTCTTGGCGTCGGCGCCTTCGAGCCGGGCGGCCAGCACCTTGATGCCCTTGACGTCCACGGCCTGGGCCATCAGCTCGTCGCCCTGCGCGGACGCGAGCTTGCTCTTGGCTGCGGTGAGTTCCTTCTCCAGCGACTTGATCTGTTCCAGCACCGCGTGCAGCCGAGAACCCAGCTCATGCGGCGTGGTCTTGAGCGTCATGGCCGCGCCCTGCACCGTGGTCTCCAGCGACTGCAGATAGGTCAGCGCGTTGTCGCCCGTGACCGCCTCGACGCGGCGGATGCCGGCGGCCACGCCGCCTTCGGCCACGATCTTGAACAGGCCGATGTCGCCGGTCGCCTTGACGTGCGTGCCACCGCACAGCTCCTTGGACGAGCCGATGCTCAGCACGCGCACGGTGTCGCCGTACTTCTCGCCGAACAGCATCATCGCGCCCGACTTCTGCGCGTCGTCCAGGGCCATGACCTTGGCCGAGGCGCTGGCGTTGGCCAGGATCTCGGCGTTCACCAGCGACTCGACCTCGCGGATCTCCTCGGCCGTCATCGGCGCGTTGTGCGCGAAGTCGAAGCGCGTGCGCTCCGCGTTCACGAGCGAGCCCTTCTGCTGCACGTGCGAGCCCAGCACTTCGCGCAAGGCCTTGTGCATCAAGTGGGTGGCGCTGTGGTTGCGCACGGTCTTGGCACGGCGCTCGGCGTCGACCTTGGCCGTGAACGTGTCGCCGACCTTGACGGAGCCTTCGACGATCTGGCCGTGGTGGCCGAACACGTCGGCCTGGATCTTCAGCGTGTCGCCCACGACGACGCGCGTCGTGCCGTTGCGCAGCTCGCCCGAGTCACCCGCCTGGCCGCCGCTCTCGGCGTAGAAAGGCGTGTGGTCCAGCACGATGACGGCGTCGTCGCCAGCCTGGGCTTCATTGACCTGGACGCCATCGACGTAGATGGCCGTGACCTTGCTCGTCTCGCACACAAGGTGCTCATAGCCGTGGAACTCGGTCGGTGCACCGCTGTAGGCCAGCCCTTGCGCCATCTTGAACTTGCCGGCGGCGCGGGCGCGGTTCTTCTGCTCTTCCAGCAGCTCGTGGAAGCGCCCCTCGTCCACCGTAACGCCGCGCTCGCGGCAGACGTCGGCGGTCAGGTCGACCGGGAAGCCGTAGGTGTCGTGCAGCTTGAAGGCGGTATCACCGTCGACGTTGCCGCCCTTCGCCAACGCGGCTTCGAGGATTTCCATGCCCGTGGCGATGGTCTGGAAGAAGCGTTCCTCTTCCTGCTTGAGCACGTCGGTGACGCGCTTCTCGGCCTGACGCAGCTCGGGGTAGGCCTCGCCCATCTCGGTGCTCAGCGCAGCCACCAGCTTGTGGAAGAACGGGGTGCGCGCACCCAGCTTGTAGCCGTGGCGGATGGCGCGGCGGGCGATGCGGCGCAGCACATAGCCGCGGCCGGCGTTGCCGGGGATGACGCCGTCCACCACCGTGAACGAGCAGGCGCGGATGTGGTCGGCGATGACCTTCAGGCTCGGGCTATCGATCGGCACGCCAGCTTCCAAGTTGGCGTCAATGCGGTCTGCCGTGTCAAACACCGCTTCACCAGGCTTCGGTAGGCCGACCTGAACTGGGCAAGCATTCAGCACTTCGCGACGCGCGCACTTGATCAGCTCGGCGAACGTATCTATCTCGTAGTTGCTGTGCACATGCTGCAGTACCGCCGCCAGCCGCTCCAGGCCCATGCCGGTGTCCACCGACGGCTTGGGTAGCGGGTGCATCACGCCGTCTTCAGTCCGGTTGAACTGCATGAAGACGTTGTTCCAGATCTCGATGTAGCGGTCACCGTCCTGCTCGGCCGAGCCCGGGGGGCCGCCGGCCACGTCGGGGCCGTGGTCGTAGAAGATCTCGGTGCAGGGACCGCAGGGGCCCGTGTCGCCCATCATCCAGAAGTTGTCGGACATGTAGCGCGCGCCCTTGTTGTCGCCGATGCGCACGATGCGCTCGGCAGGCACGCCCACCACCTTGTTCCAGATGTCGTAGGCCTCGTCGTCCTCGCTGTAGACGGTGACCCAGAGCTTGTCCTTGGGCAGGCCGAAGTTGACGGTCAGCAGCTCCCATGCATAGGAGATGGCGTCCTTCTTGAAATAGTCGCCGAAGCTGAAGTTGCCCAGCATCTCGAAGAAGGTGTGGTGGCGCGCGGTGTAGCCGACGTTGTCCAGGTCGTTGTGCTTGCCGCCGGCGCGGATGCACTTCTGGCTGGTGGTGGCGCGCGAGTAGCTGCGCTTGTCGAAGCCCAGGAACACGTCCTTGAACTGGTTCATGCCCGCGTTCGTGAACAGCAGCGTCGGGTCGTCACCCGGCACGACGGGGCTGGACGCGACGATCTGATGGCCTTTCGACTCGAAGAACTTCAGGAAGGTCTGGCGGATCTCGGCGGCTTTCATGCAGCGGCTTCCCTGGAAAAGGTCAGTGACAAAGAAGCGGGATTGTAGGGAGAGGGCTTTACGTTGCCCGGGTAGAGTGACTCTCAATAGGACAGGAGAGAACCCGATGGACGCGATTTCCCCGCTGGAGGCGCTCGACGACCCCAGCCTGCTGCGCACCCAGGCACTGATCAATGGCGAATGGGTCGGCGGCAGCGCCACCTTCGCAGTCACCGACCCGGCCACCGGCCGCGAGCTGGCCCAGGTGCCCAACCTCGGCAGCGCCGATGTCGAGTCGGCCATCGCCGCCGCCGCCAACGCGCTCGCCGCCTGGCGCGCCAAGCCCGCCAAGGAGCGCGCCGCCGTGCTGGTGCGCTGGCAGCAGCTACTCGTCAGGCATGCCGACGACCTGGCCCGGCTGATGACGGCCGAGCAGGGCAAGCCGCTGGCCGAGGCGCGCGGCGAGGTGGTCTACGGCGCGAGCTTCCTGGACTGGTTTGCCGAGGAGGCCAAGCGCGTCTACGGCGAAACCATCCCGACCACCGACCCGACCAAGCGCTACCTCGTCATCAAGCAGGCCGTGGGCGTGTGCGCGGCCATCACGCCGTGGAATTTCCCGCTGGCCATGATCACACGCAAGGTCGCGCCGGCGCTGGCCGCCGGCTGCACCGTCATCATCAAGCCGGCCGAGGCGACGCCGCTGACCGCACTGGCCGCCGCCGAGCTGGCCCAGCGCGCCGGCATGCCAGCCGGCGTGCTGAACGTGCTGACGGCGGATGCCGAGCAGTCCGTCGAGATCGGCAAGCGGCTCTGCGAGAGCGACGTCGTGCGTCACCTGTCTTTCACCGGCTCCACTGAAGTGGGCCGCATCCTGATGCGGCAGTGCGCGCAGACCATCAAGAAGCTCAGCCTGGAGCTGGGCGGCAATGCGCCTTTCATCGTTTTCGACGACGCCGACCTGGACTCGGCCGTGGACGGCGCGATGGCCAGCAAGTACCGCAACGCCGGCCAGACCTGCGTCAGCGCCAACCGTATCTATGTGCAGGCGGGCGTGTACGACGCCTTCCTGGAGAAGTTCGCCGCCAGGATGGGCCAGTTGAAGACGGGCAATGGCTTTGAGGCCGGCATCAACGTGGGCCCGCTGATCGACGCGGTGGCGCTGCAGAAGGTCGAGACCCACGTCGCCGACGCCATCGCGCTGGGCGCCAAGGTGCTGGCAGGCGGCAAGCGGGTCGAGACCGCGACCGGCAACTTCTTCGAGCCCACGCTGCTGGCCGACGCGACACCGCAGATGCTGTGCTCGCGCGAGGAGACCTTCGGCCCGGTCGCGCCGGTGTTCAAGTTCCAGACCGAGGCCGAGGCCATCGCGCTGGCAAACGCCACCGAGTTCGGCCTGGCGGGCTACTTCTACAGCCGCGACATCGGCCGCATCTTCCGCGTCGGCGAGGCGCTGGAGTACGGCATGGTGGGCGTCAACACCGGCCTGATCTCGACGGCGGAGGTGCCGTTCGGCGGCGTGAAGCAGTCCGGCCTGGGCCGGGAGGGCGCGCGCCAGGGCATCGAGGACTATGTCGAGATGAAGTACCTCTGCCTCGGCGACCTGCAGAAGTAGTCAGGCGCAAAAAAGGGGGCCCTTGTGAGGCCCCCTTGCGTTGACAGGGCCGATGAGGCGGCCCGGCCATTTCTTGCTCTTTGCTTAGAACTCGTACTTGGCGGTGACCTGCATCGCCCAGGCAGACTCGCCCTTGTTGTTCTTCGTGACGTAGTCGAACGGCGTGCCGACGGCATAGATGACCTTGCCGGTCGCCGGATCGATACCGGCGGTGTTCACGAAGGCGCGACGGTTGCCGCCGTTGCTGGTAAACGTGATCTCGTCGATGCGGCCGTAGCGCTTGTTGACCAGATTACCGAAGTTCAGGATGTCCAGCGTGATCACACCCTTGTGGCCGGAGAAGAAGCCGGGCACTTCCTGGCTCAGGCGCACGTCGATCGTGTTGCTGAACTTGGAACGTGAGGAATTGCGAGACACGACGCTGCCCTTGGCCTTGCTCAGGCCCGAATCCGCGTCGACGATGCTCCAGAACATCGCTTCGGCGTCAGCGGACGAGTTGGCCACGTTGTTGGTCGGGCCTTGCAGGCGGAAGAGCACCTCACCCGAACCCGGGCCCTTCGGCACGTACATCAGGTCGTTGCCGGCGATGCCGTCACCGTTGAAGTCGCTGCCGTATGTCCAGCTGTAGGGCTTGCCGTCGCGACCTTCGTAGAACGCACCGAACGTCGTCTTGTACTTGCCGAAGAACGCCTTGCTGAAATTGACACCGGCGTTGACGCGGTCACGGATCAGGTAGGACGAATCAGAGGCCACGTTCTCGTTCAGATTGAACACGGCAGTGCCACGGACGTTCGAATGCGCCGTCGACGAGGTCAGCGGGCTGACTTCCGTGGCCGACGTGCGGGTGTAGGCCAGGTTCCAGCTCAGCGCCGGCGAGACCTGCTGCGACATCGACAGCGTCACGGCATTGCCGCCGCCCTTGTTCGTGCGGGCCACCGACGTGATGTGGCTGGTGGTCTCCGTCACGTAGGCACGGTTGGCATTGTCCTGGAAGCGCGAGCCGCAATTGCCACCCGTGGCATTGCCCGGGGTGGTGAAGCCCTGGATCCAGCAGTTCGGGTTCCGGCCGGCTGCATTCCAGAACAGGTTGCGACCGTCAGGAGCCGTACCGGTGGGCGCGCCCAGATTCAGGGAACGGTAGTAGATCGCGTCCTTGACCTTGGTGTGCAGCCAGTCCACGCCGACCGTCAGGCCGTACCAGGGCAGCTCGGTATCGAAGGCCAGGTTGGCCTTCCAGACCGAGGGCTGACGCACGTCAGGATCAATGAAGTCAACCTTGGATGCAGGCGCGGCGCCGGTCACGCCGGGCTGCGCGCTCGGATTGGCGGAATACTTCAGCGTCGTCGGGCAGGGGTTACTGCCGCCACTTGCGCACGACAGATTGAGCGTGGCCATGCCAGTGCCCTGGAAGGGGTTGGTCAGCCAGACGTTCATCGCGCCGCCCTGGAACAGGCCCGCACCGCCACGCACCTGCGACTTCTTCTTCTCGAACAGGTCGAGCTTGTAGTTGAAGCCCACACGCGGCTGCACCAGCTTGGTCCCCTTCAGCACGTTCGTGTTGTCGACACCAAAGAAGGTGCTGGCGGCCGGGTTGGCGATGGGGGAGTCCGGCGAGTCGACACGGTCAATGCGAATGCCGCCGGTCACGTTCAGGTTGCGGTTGATCTTCCAGGTGTCCTGCAGGAACACGCCGAGCGTGTTTAGCGTCCAGTTCGCAGCACCGTCGTCCAGCGTCTTGCCGGCTTGCGGGAACTGCAGCGTGTAGCTGAACGGCGTACCGGCCAGCCACTGGGTCACCGGATCAACGCCATTGACTTCCTGGAAGACGTAAGTGCCCTTCGTGTTCTGCAGGAAGGCGTTGTAGATGTCGTTCTTCTCGTAGTCGAAGCCGAACTTGATCTCGTGGTCACCGAGGAAATAGGTGCCCGCGAAGTAAGCGTTCTGCGTCTTCGTGCCCAGGTTGTTGAAGTGACGGCTGTTTTCGGTGCCGAAGATCAACGTGCGATTGGAATTCGGGTTGCCGATCGGCGAGTTCGTCGTCCAGACCAAGCTCACCTGCGGCATGTTGCTGTTGAGCACAGGGGTCGACTTGTAGTCGCTGTTCGACACCTTCAGCTCGGTGCTGAAGTTGTCGGTCCACTCCGAGAACAGCTGGGCGACCACGGTCTCCAGCGTCTTGTTCTGCGCGTAGAAGCGCGACGACATCGACAGCGTGCTGTTGTTGAATGTCGTGAACTGCGGCTCTGACTCCTCCGACTTCGTGTAGCGGATGTTGAAGCGGTGCGCGTCGCTGATGTTCCAGTCGAGCTTGAGCAGCGTGTCCTTGGCAACCAGATTGACGCCGGAAGGCACGTCGATGCCGCCGATGTCGATGCCGTAGGTCTTGCCGGCGGCCTGCGCGGCGGCAATCTGGGCGGGCGTGATGCCGACGTTGGTCTGCGAGCTTCCCATCGGGCCGAAGCTCGGGGCATTGCGGCTGCTCTTCATTTCTTCGTAGTTGGCGAAGAAGAACAGCTTGTCCTTGATGATCGGGCCGCCGATGGTGGCGCCCTTGATGTCTTCCTTGAACGCAGGCGGGGTGGCGTAGCTGCCACCGTTGTTGCGGGTGTAGCGGTCCCCTGCCATGTTGTCGTCACGGAAGACGTAGTAGACGCTGCCCTTGAACTCGTTCGTACCCGACTTGGTGACGGCGTTGATGTTGGCGCCGGTGTAGCCCTTCTGGGTCGTGTCGTAGTTCGACAGGTTGATCTGCACCGCCTGGATGGCCTCGATGGAGATCGGCTGCTTGTTCATCGGCAGGTTGTTGGCCTCCAGACCGAACCTGTCATTGATGGAGACACCATCGACCGTGATCGAGTTGAAGCGCGAGTTCTGGCCGGCCGCCGAGATCTCGCCGCGGTCCTTGTCGGTCTGCGCCAGGCGCGGATCCAGGCGCGCGTAGTCCTGCAGGCTGCGCTGGATGGACGCGTAGGCTTCCAGCTCCTGGCGGCCGAGTTGGGTACCCGCACCCATGGTGCTGCTGTCGAACTTGCGGCTGGCGGCGGTCGCCGAGCCGGTCACGACGACCGCTTCCAGTTGGTTGGTACCCAGGATCACGTCGAGGTCGGCGGTCTCGGCGAGCTGGAGATAGAGGCCATCGCGCACATTGCGCTCCGAGCCTTTGGTCACGGTGACCGTGTACGGTCCACCGACGCGCAGGCCACGCGCGCCGTAGCGGCCATCGCTGTCGGTCACGAGCGTGTTCGACGAACCGGACTCGCGGTGCACGATCACGACGGTGGCCCCAGCCAGCGGCGCGCCAGCCGCCGTGGTTACACGGCCGCCAATGGCGGCAGTCGTGTTTTGCGCCTGAACCGGCGCTGCGGCCACGATGGCAACGGCGGCGCACAGCGCCGACAACGGGAATCCACGCCCAAACCTGTAGTTCATCTCAATCACTCCGGTTGATCTCGCCGCATCCGTCACGCAGCAGAAGCCTATTGGTCACGATCGCTGTTGCGCCGTGAGGGTCGCGTCCGGTTGGACTGCAACGATGCGAAGGAATTGTCATGAAGTTTGATGACGAATCTTTACGGGTAAGTCAGAAGTGTTGAAATTCATGCCTCGCCTCCCTCCTGTGGCTGCGCACCAAATCGGTGATTTCATCGCTAAATCCCGGGCAGCATTCAACAATTCGCAGGAAACCCGTCGCCCATGTACGCACCACCATAGGGCGCCAAAAAGCTCAAAGTAGCATCCGCGCCGATGCGCCGTTTGTCGCAAATGCGCGACAACACCGACAACACCGACACTGTGATGACCTGTCCAAGCCCTTCCAACGCCATGGCCTATTCAAAAATCCTCGTCCCCAGCGTGCTGCTGGCGGCCTTGCTCGCGGGCTGTGCAACGAAGCCGCCGCAGTCGAGCGAGCTGACACTGCTGTCCCTCAACGACTTCCACGGCAACATCCAGGCAGCCCGGCCGACGCCGCTGATGCCGCGCCTGCCCGACCCCGTCACCGGTGAGGTCAAGCCCCAGCCAGCCGGCGGCGCCGCCCACCTGGCCACGGCGCTGGCGACGCTGAAGGCGCGTGATCCGAACGCGCTCGTCGTCGCTGGCGGCGACCTCATCGGCGCTTCGCCGCTGATCTCCAGCCTGCTGCGTGACGAGCCGACGCTGGCGGCCCTGTCCCAGTTGGGCATCGCCGCCAGTGCCCTGGGCAACCACGAACTGGACGCCGGCCTGCCCGAATTGCTGCGCAAGGCGCGCGGTGAATGCGGGCCGACGGAATGCCTGTGGCCGGGCTTCAAGGGCCCCGGCTTCCCCTACCTGGGCGCCAACGTGCTGGACGCCAGGACCGGCCAGCCATTGCTGCCGACCCATGTCATCCGGCAGGCAGGCAGCCTCAAGGTGGCCATCGCCGGCGTAGCAACGAAGGACACGCCCAAGGTCATCGTCGCCCGGGCCATCGAGGGCATCCGCTTCGCCGACGAGGCCGACACGCTGAACGCCCTGGTGCCGACGCTGAAGGCCGAGGGCGCCCAGGTGCTGGTCGCCGTCATGCACGAAGGCGGCGTTCAGGGCCGGGAGTCCAGCGCCAACGACCCGACCTACGCCTGCCCGACGCTGACCGGCCGCGTGCACGACATCGCCAAACGGCTGGACCCGGCCTACGCCGTCATCATCGGCGGCCACACCCACCAGGCCTACACCTGCAAGATCGACGGGCGACTCGTCGTGCAGGCTGGCAGCTACGGCGGCTGGATCACCGAAACCCGCCTCAAGCTTGACGGCAGCGGCCGCGTCACCGACGCCCAGGCCACAAACCACCCGGTGCTGCAGTCGGCCTACGCGCCCAATGCGGCGCTGGCCGCACTGGTTGCCCAGGCCGCAGCGCTGACCGAAGCCGCGCGAACCAAGCCCGTGGCCACGCTGACGCAGGGTGCGACGCGCACAGCCCGCGAGCCGAACGGCGACTCTGCGCTCGGCAACCTGATCGCCGACAGCCAGCTTGCGTTCGCGCGCAAGCAGGGCCCTGCCGACATCGCGTTCATGAACGCCGGCGGCATCCGCGCCGACCTCGTCATCGAGCCCGGCAAGCCGACGACGATGGGCGACCTGCTCGCCATCCAGCCCTTCGGCAACGAGCTGACGGCGCTGACGCTGACCGGCCAGCAGCTCTGGGACATCCTGCAACGCCAGCTGCCCAAGGCCGGCGCCGCACCGCGCCTGCTGCAGCCGTCGTCAACGCTGCGCTACCGCTGGCGCACCGGCGCCGACGGCTCGGCCCAGCTCGGCGAAATCCTCGTCGACGGCCAGCCGCTGAGCCGCACGCGTGACTACCGCATCGTCGTCAACAGCTTCCTGGCCGAGGGCGGTGATGACCAGGCCGGCTTCCGCCACGGCCGCGACCGTGCCGTGCTGGGCGCCGACATCGACGCCCTCGTCGACATGCTGCGCGCCGAGCCGCAGGCGGTGCAGAAGGCGGCGCCCGGCCGCATCGTCAGGGAGTAGGCGCCCGGGAAACTGTCGCGGGTTGCGGCGACCCCACAGCGGCATGGCGGCCGCTCGCCCTAGACTCGGGTGCCCGGCAACCGGCGCCGGGCTCAGCGGGCCGGGAGAGCGATGTCGACAGCGGGCATGCAGCATGACGGAAGCGCCGAAGGCCGGCATGTGCCGCCGTCTGCGGCCAGCCCGCTGATCCCCGGCGTCCTGGCCCACCTGCCCTGCGGCCTGGCCGTCTTCGACACCGAGCGCCGGCTGCTGGTGCACAACGCCGAGTTCGAGCGGCTGCTCAACATCCCGGCCTCGCTGTTCGAACAGCCCTCGCTGCGCTTCGGCGACCTCATCAGCTTCTTTGCCGCGCGCGGCGACTACGGCCAGGGCGACCAGGCCCGCGCCACTATCGAGGCCGCCCTGGCCCTGGGCCGCGACACCCAGCCGCGCCGGCTGGAAACCTCTCACCCCGGCGGCCGCCTCATCGAGGCCCGCACCGCGCCGCTGCCTGACGGCGGCCTCGTGGTGACCTGCCTGGACCTGACCGCCCAGGCCCAGGCCCGGCTGGCCGCCGAGCGCGCATCGCAGGCCAAGACGCGCTTCCTGGCCAACATGAGCCACGAGATCCGTACGCCCATGAACGCCGTGCTGGGCATGCTGCGCTTGCTGCAGAGGACGGCACTGGACGCCCGGCAGCGCGACTACGCCGTCAAGAGCGAGGGCGCTGCGCGCGGCCTGCTGGGCTTGCTCAACGACATCCTCGACTTCTCCAAGATCGAAGCCGGCCACCTCGAATTGGCCCCGCACCCGACACGGCTCGATGAACTGCTGCGCGACCTCTCCGTCATCCTGGCGGCCCATAGTGACAAGCGCGACATCGAGGTGCTCTTCGACCTCGACCCCGCCCTGCCGACGGTCGTCATTGCCGACGCACTGCGCCTGCAGCAGGTGCTCATCAACCTGTGTGGCAATGCCATCAAATTCACTGCCACCGGCGAGGTCGTGCTCGGCATCCAGCGCGCGGCGCAAGGTGACGACAGCGTGACGCTGGCCTTCTCGGTGCGCGACACCGGCATCGGCATCGCGCCCGAGCAGCAGCAGCGCATCTTCAACGGCTTCACGCAGGCCGAGGCCTCGACCGCGCGGCGCTTCGGCGGCACCGGCCTGGGCCTGGCGATCAGCCGCCGGCTGGTGCAGCTGATGGGCGGGGACATCCATGTCGACAGCACGCCCGGCCAGGGCAGCCGCTTCGGCTTCACACTGAGCTTCCCACTGCCGGCCGAGTTGCCCGCCCCCGCCCCAGGTCAGGCGCGACAGGCCCTCATCGTCGACGACCACGGCGAAGCCCGCCGCGTGCTTGGCGCGCTGGCCGAGTCTCTGGGCTGGCAGGTGCGGCTCGCCGCCAGCGGCGCCGAGGCGCTGGCGCTGGCTGAACAGGCGCCCCCCGAGGTGGTGCTGCTGGACTGGGCCATGCCCGGCATGGACGGCTGGAAGACCACCGTGGGCCTGCGTCGGCGGCTCGGGCCGGGCCCGCTGATCCTCATGGTGACGGGCCAGGACCGCGAGAGCCTCGCCCAGCGCAGCGCGGCAGAGCAGACCTTGCTCGACGGCTTCCTCGTCAAACCGATCACCGCTGCCATGCTGAACCAGGCCGTCACCGCCGCCATCCAGGCGCGCACGGCCGAAGCGGCCACGCCGCAGCCGGCTCCCGCGCCTCAGCGCCTGGCCGGGCTGCACCTGCTGGTCGTCGAGGACAACCCCGGCAACCAGCAGGTCACGCGTGAGCTGCTGGAGCAGGAAGGCGCCACCATCACCGTGGCGGGCGACGGCCAGCAGGCGCTCACGCTGCTGGCCCGGACGCGCGGCCGGCCCGGCTTCGACGCCGTGCTGATGGACGTGCAGATGCCGGTCATGGACGGCACGACGGCGACCCGGCTGATCCGCCGCCAGCTCGGCCTGACGCTGCCGGTCATCGCCATGACCGCCGGCGCGCTGGAGACCGAACGGCAGGCCTGCCTGGACGCCGGCATGGACGAGCACATTGGCAAACCCGTCGACCCCGACGTCATGGTCGCGGTACTGCGGCGCCGCTGCGGCGCAGCAGCCGCGCCCGACCAGCGCTCGCCCGCCGCCGACCTGCCGCCCGCCCTACAGGACACGGCGGGCCGCGCCGGCATTGCGCTGGCCGAGTCGCTGGCGCGCATGTCGGGCCGCGTGGAACTCTTCGAGCGCACGCTGGCCGCGCTGCACGAGCAGGACCGCAAGCTCGCCCACGCGCTCGCCGAAGGCGGCTCGACCGCCGCGCGCAGCCTGCACGGCTACCGCGGCCTGGCCGCCATGCTGGGCGCCGAGGGCCTGGCGGCCTTGGCCGCCGAAGGCGAGCACGTAGACGCCCCCGCCGCCGACTGGCAGTGCCGCTTCGACGCGCGCCGCCGGGCCGACCTGGCCGCGCTGGACCAACTCGCGGCGCAGCTGCAGGCGCCGCATGCGCCGCCTGCCGCTGCGGATGCGCCAGCCGCGCCGCAAGAAGACCTCGCCCAACGCCTGGATCGGCTGGCCCGGCTGCTGGCCGGCTCAGACCTGGACGCCCTCGACCTGCATCAGGCGCTGCGTCCCCACCTCCCCCCGCCCACCGGCGCCGCGCTGGACGAAGCGATGGCCGCCCTCGATTTCGATGCCGCGCTGTCGCTGTGCCGCGACCTGCGCGCCACCCTGGAGCCGCGGCCATGATGCATTTCACCCTGCCCGACCGCCTGATTTCCATGCCCGGCCATGTGAACGCGGGCCGCCGGCCGCGCCTGCTTCTCGTCGACGACCAGCCCGTCAACATCCAGGCCCTGCACCGCGTCTTCGCGACCGACTGCCAGGTGCTGATGGCCACGGACGGCAAACGCGCGCTGCAGATCTGCCGTGACCGCCAGCCCGACCTCGTGTTGCTGGACGTGCAGATGCCGGGGATGGACGGCCACGAGCTCTGCGCCGAGCTCAAGGCCGACCCGCTGCTGCGCGGCATCGCCGTCATCTTTGTCACGGCCCAGGACCATCCCGATGACGAGACCCGCGGGCTGGATGCCGGCGCCGCCGACTTCATCACCAAGCCGTTCAACCCCACGGTCGTGCGCGCCCGCGTGCGCACCCAGCTGACGCTGAAGGCGCAGTCCGACATGCTGCGCGAGCTGGCCTTCGTCGACGGCCTGACCGGCGTGCACAACCGACGGCACTTCGACGAGCGCCTGCTGGCCGAATCACGCCGGGCGCAGCGCACGCGCGCACCGCTGGCGGTGGTGATGGCCGACGTGGACCATTTCAAGCGCTACAACGACGCGCTGGGCCACCTGGCGGGCGACGACTGCCTGCGACGGGTGGCGGCGGCGTTGCGGAGCTGCCTGCGGCGTCCGACCGACCTGCTGGCGCGCTATGGCGGCGAGGAGTTCGTCTGCCTGTTGCCGGACACCGACCTGGCCGGCGCCATCGGCGTGGCGCAGCTGATGGAAGACACGGTGCGGGCGCTGGCGCTGCCGCATCCGGGGGTGGCGGCGTGCGTGACGATCAGCCTGGGGGTGTGCGCCGGAAGCCAGGGGCCGGGGCTCGTGGAGGCGGCAGACCGGGCGATGTATCTGGCGAAGGCGGCGGGAAG
>Ga0209294_1000041_pt1 | contig 17979 bp, 20 predicted proteins | sample LowerColdCreek_FD_184128 | JGI IMG/M metagenome (GOLD analysis project Ga0209294, IMG submission 184128) | Groundwater microbial communities from Cold Creek, Nevada to study Microbial Dark Matter (Phase II) - Lower Cold Creek (SPAdes) (version 3) | ecosystem: Environmental > Aquatic > Deep... | reverse complement strand
TAAATAAAAAGGCTAGACATGCTTATTCTGCGATGGTGACTGATTGAATGATAACAGGCTCTACGGGAACATCTTGATAGTGCCCTTTGTTGCCGGTTTTGACACTTTTAATTTTGTTAACAACGTCCATACCGTCGGTAACTTTACCAAATACCGCATAGCCCCAGCCTTGTGCGTGTTTACCGCTGTGATTTAAAAAGCTGTTGTCTTTTACATTGATAAAAAATTGGGCCGTGGCACTGTGCGGATCGCTGGTGCGTGCCATTGCGATAGAACCGATAACATTTTTTAAGCCGTTATCAGCTTCGTTTTGAATGGCATCGCGTGTTTTTTTCTTTTCGGTCATGTCTTCAGTTAGGCCGCCACCTTGAATCATAAAGCCATCGATAACGCGATGAAATATGGTGCCGTTGTAGAATCCTTCTTCTGCATAAAGTTTGAAGTTGGCAGCACTGATGGGCGCTTTTTCAAAATCTAATTCAATCACTATGTCGCCGTGGTTGGTGTGTAAAGTAATCATGTGGGAGCTCCAAAGAAATATATGCATACTGAGTACGTTAGAAAAGGCCGATATAATACGCGTTTGGCGCTGGTGAAGGAATCTGAATATAAGCAATTCCAAGAAAAGGCGATTGTAAACGAGTGGAATATTTTGCAGGTGGCGTATATTTCTTTGTTTGTGGGGTGCCAGAGCATTTCCGCCAAATGTTACATAGATTGCCTGTAAGCCAGTCGTAGCAAAGGTTTCACTCAAAAAGTCTACCCTGTTTCCCCTCAGGTTTGGGTACGTAAATCCCATTTTTTGGCTGAAAATTCCGACGCCTTTTTGACAAATTAACATCTATCATTGTTATCAAAGTGGCTGTGTCGGCGAATACCCCCTTATGACGCACGGGCTTCACGGAGATGATCGAAATCAATCATCTAATAGGCTATCTTTTTCGCGTTGAATTTTAACGTAAATTTCCTCGCGATGAACTTCGACATCTTTTGGGGCGTTAATACCGATGCGTACTTGATTGCCCTTTACACCCAGTACGGTAACCGTCACTTCGTCCCCCACCATTAATGATTCTCCAATACGCCGAGTGAGAATTAACATACTTTATCCCTTTGATTGTGTTGTATTTTAATTGTTGAACTAATTCCGAAGCTGACCGCTCAATGATTCGAGTAGCTGACTTTTTACATTTAGTTCTGTTTTGGTTGATACGAGTTCAAGCTCCAAGGCTCTGGATGTTCGATCAATGAATGATAGATGCTCTTTAAGATCTTCGATTTCTTCAATTTTTTTGTCATTCAATTCGGTTAGTGCAGCCAGCTTAAGATTTGTTGTTGTTCCCATGTCTTCACTGGCTTTCAGCTGTAATTTTAGCTGTGTAGCAGCGCTATCCAGCGCGGCTAATTGCTTTCGAACTTCTCGTAATTCGGTAGAAAGTTGGGCGTTAGATTGATTCAGTTGGGTGACATCGGTTTGCTTAATGGAAATTGTTTGATTGAGCTGGCGTATCTCAGCTTGCAGCTGCTGTATTTGGCTTTCATGGCGGCGCTGATCTTGTTCTCGTTGATCTTTAACTGACTCGCGGTAGTGTTCCAGTGCCAAGCGAGCATGTTGATGCTTATCTTCCAAGGATTCAATGTGCGCGTCTTTTGCAGCTATTTGAGCATCTTTGTCGTGTAACTCTTGTGTCAGTCGCTCGATTTTTAATAAAAGCTCCTGTGATTCGTGGTTCGCGGTAAGTCGTGATTGTTCGGATAATGCCAGCTGTGATTCCAGCAATGTAATCTGACGCTTTGCTTCCAGCTGCGCTTTATCTCCCACTGCGACCTTGGCCTGCAAGACCTCAATTGTACTGACGCTCGCCTCCTTAGCTTGCTCGATGATTTGCTCGGCTTCGCGGTGCAGCTGCTCTGCCAAATTACCCACAAATTCGCTTAAGGTATCGCTGAGGCTAGTTTTGCCACCTAAGCGCGAGGTTGATTCCTCATTAAGTTCTGCCAGATATCGGCTAATTGTAGTCTTTGAGCCCGTGTTCCCAAGCTCAATGCGTATGGCGTCAATTGAAGGGTGTTCCCCTTTAGCGGAAAGCCTTTGCAGTGCTAATTTAACCAATGCTTTATTGATACCGCCACGAGCCATATTTGATGCCTATGTTTATTTCGTACTGTATTACGTAATATGTAATTACATACTATATTGAGTTTTAAATAAGGTCAAATAATGCACATAGATAACATTAGATAATGGACAGTTATCTTATGTTATAGATGATTTTGAGGTATTTACGGGGAAAACCGGTACGAAATAGAAGCTTTGCTGGACGACTATCAAACGAATCGACTAGCCTCGATTCGCCCGATAACGGGGTCATTAATATGTTGAGGCAAAGATCCATGACAACCGAAAGACAAATGATCGCGAGAGCAAAGCAGAAAGTGATGAATGCTACTTCGTGGCTTACCGAAGCAGGGTTGGCAAGATTGGCTGGGGTATCCCTACCTGATTAAGAGGTGCAGTTGGGCGTATGGAAGGAAACAAAAATGATCTTTAGCGTACTGCATGAGCGAGTAGAACTATTTCCGGCTTACGCTTTTACCGACGATAAACTGCAACCTTGCGCTGGACTGCAAGTAATCCTGACACTATTTGACGGGAAGAAAAACGACTGGGGAGCAGCTTATTGGTTTGCTGGCGCGAATGGTTTCCTTGGCGGTAAACGCCCACAGGATGTATTGCGAATAAATCCAGATGAAGTGTTGTTAGCTGCTGAGGATGAACTCGCCGGAGTAACCCACGGCTAATCCTCTTCCTGAAGGGATTTTATTAGTAGCGCAAGCCCCTCATACGGATCTGCACCCAATACTTGGCAATATTTTACAAACTCCACTAATTCAATTTTCTTTCTGCGCTGTTCTATCTTGCCGACAATCGAATGGTGGCGATTCATAATTTCTGACACTTCACGCTGCGAATAGCCACTCTTTCCCCGCTGCTCTTTCAGCCAAGTTTGGAGTTTTTCATAGTGAGGTGAATAAGGAGAGGATTTCATTGTCTCGATGATAGAGACCAGCTAGAATGGCGCGAAATTCGCGGCACAAATGATAATTATTAACATGAAAGATATTGCGTTAAAATCTGAAATACTCGATGTACTGAAAGATATCCATACTACTTCGTTCACAGTGGATGAGCTTACAGAGGCGTATCTCCAGCATCCTTCTAGCTTGCACACGTCAAAAAAAGCGGCCCGGCAATTTGTCTATCGCAATATGCAAAGGTTGATGAAAGTCGGTCATATGGAACGGTTAAAGGTGAATGGTAGATGGCCGCACTACACATTGACGCAGCAATTTCTTCGCTTATATAAATCCACCCCATCAACTCCACCTGCTCCTACTGAGGCTACCGTGCAACTGCAAATTGATCCACTGGTAAGCCTTAAAGAAAGATTGAAAGTCCATCAGGAAGAAGTGTTGACTGCGATGGGTGAAATGGAAGAATACGAAGCGATTTGCCAGGAAATGCCGGATTTGCGCGAGATTGCACAACCGCGCTATAACAAGTCGCGCGAGCGATGTTCACGATTATTGGGACGAGTAAAAGCATTGGAGAGCTTATTGGTAACAGAAGCGGGTTAACCATGAGTTTGCGCCAATGGCAGTCAACCTGCATTCGTAAAGCGGTAGTTAAATATAACAGCGGCCACCACCATTTTCTCTGTTTGGCGACGCCTGCTGCGGGGAAAACGCGAATGGCCTCAACATTGGCAGGACTGCTTCTCCAAAAAGATAAAATTGATTTGGTGTTGTGTTTTTCCCCCTCCGTTATCGTTGCCACCGATTTTCAAATTGCATTGGAGCAACAAATCCACTTGCCAATGGATGGTCGGCTGGGGTCAAAAGGCCAGTCACTGACATATCAATCCATGTTGCATCAAGATGATCAGTTTTGGGCACTGTTCGACAGGTACCGCATATTTGCCATTTTTGATGAGATTCATCACTGCGCCGGTGATTCCCAAGAAAATGCTAATGCTTGGGGTGAACAGATTATTCAGCGTATTCAGGGTCGCGCAACGTTTAGTTTGGCCTTGACGGGAACACCTTGGCGTTCTGACCGCATTCCTATTTCATTAGCGAGCTACACGCAAGACGATAAAGTCCATTGTGATTTTATGTACGGTTTGCGAGAAGCGGTACTGGACAAGGTATGTCGTGCTCCGGCAATTACACTCATAGACAATGACCGCATCTGCGTAAATCAGGGAAGCGAAGAAAAAGTATTTACCTGCTTTGCTGATCTCCTGAAGCAATCTGATTGCTCCTATCAGGAACTTATTGGTAACGAAGCACTGATTACCTACATACTTGAACAATCCTCCAAAAAGCTGCATACATTGCGTAAACAACATGCCAATGCTGGTGGGCTGATTGTGGCTGCAACGGTGGAGCATGCCTACAGGATTGCCGAAATTTTGGAGCGCCGTATTGGTGAAACGGCAGTGATTGCCACCTACATGGAAGATGATCCGCAAGCGACGATTGCAGCGTTCAGAGCAGGCAGTGAACCTTGGATTATCTCTGTCGGTATGGTGAGCGAAGGTACCAATATTCCTCGTTTACGCGTGTGCTGTCATTTGACGCGCGTTAAAACGGAGTTGCATTTCCGACAAGTGTTGGGCCGTATTTTACGTATGGATGGTATCCATCCCGGTGATAGCTATCTGTATGTTCCCGCCGAACCCAGTCTGGCCGAGTATGCTGGACGTGTCATTGAAGAAATACCTGATGTCGGTACGCTTCGTCGTGATGTTATGCCTTCGGTATTGGTAGCAGATGACGCAAATCCGCCTGACCAGAGTGAGCCGCCAAGCGGTGGGGTAAATGCATTGCATCTTGATTTCAATGAGTATCCATCCCCATCATTTTCTTCGCAGGATGTTAATCCCATTCCGCAAGGCTCGTTGCTAGCGACCTACTATGAAGCCAATATCAATATGTTTGGTCGCTTCCGTCAGGAATTATTAACCCTGCATCGACTTTGCGCTTAACTGGAAAATTTATTTTAATGAATTCACCTCAAGAGGCCGTTAAACAAGTCGCGGATTTACTTTACTGCAAAGGAGATGCTTGCGACTTTGGCGTAGACGAATCGTTTCTGCCGCAAATGATCGAACAGGCTCGTGCGTCACACCCCACTAAAGGCATTAGCGCCGTTAAACAGTGGATGTGGTGGGATTACGACATTTCAGACGAAGACAAAAATCGTTTCGTGGCAAGCGGTTTTCAGCCTGCGATTATTTTTGCAAATTATTTGATCTGGGACAGTCGTGATCGCTGGCCAGAGGGGTGGAATGTAAAAACCTCAGCGTTGGTTACCTTTGAGAGAAATTGTTTTTTCATCACCCGTAGTACGGTCTACATCTTGGTCGGCAACGGCCATCGAAAAACCGTCGATCCGCAAATGGCTGCAAGCTTACATTTCTGACACGTAATATTTTATGGCAGAGCTACCCCCAATACTGGATTTTGAAGCCAGCAGTTTGTCGGATACCAGCTATCCCATAACCGCTGGATTAGTATTATCCGGTCATGTTTATTACTGGATTATAAAACCCGAACCCGAATGGATCGACTGGTCACTTCAAAGTCAGGCTATCCATGGACTAAAGCGCTCGTATATTGAAGAGTATGGTGTTCCTGCTCATCAGGTGTACGCAGAAATGATCGATAAACTGGTTGGCTATCAGGTGATTTATTCTGATGCCCCAGAATGGGAAAGTTTATGGTTGCGACGGTTGGGAGTATTTAATCTTCGCATCGCTGATATTGGCGAGTTAATCGGCAATAAACAACGCGAAGGCTTTTCTGGCGAGCTTGCCAAGATATTTGCAAGCCATAAATTAACGCAACATCGAGCCGACCATGATGCGTTGGCAATTGCATTAACAGTTCAAAAAATTATGGCGAAGTAAAATCAGTTAAGATTAATCGGACTGTGTACTTTTAGTTAAAACTGCGCGATTTGTTTCGCTAAGAAATAAGGCTGCCCAATCGTCAGGCGTGTAACCTTTCTGAGTCCAGTGTATCCATCTGCCTTTGGCCTGTGGTTGAACTACTGGGCTGAACGGTCTTTGAGCTTTTCCAATTTCAATATCTTGCACGATATACCCACTGAACAAAATTTCTTCAGATGGAGAAGTAATTACGAGGTGATCGCCATCATCAATAACAAATAGACCCTCGTACCCTGGGTCGTTATCGGCCTGCAATGCCCACACAGTTCCCTCTAGTCCCGTTTCAAACCAACCAAATAAAATGCCTTCAACTCGCATGACGACTCCAAAAACTAAATTGCTGAGCAAGCACTAAGTATAAGAGCCAGAGAGGAAACCAATCACAGCATCAACCAAGTAAGCTTCCAATGCGTGGAAAGCATCTAGATTATTATTGTCTAGCAAATACTGTTTAATGCTTTTCCCCTGAAAAAGAGGATTTTTATTCGGTGTATTAAACCAGCTGATAACTAAATCCGGACGATTTTCAGGAACTAAAATCTCCAGCGATTTCTCAACGCCCAATAATACTTCTAGTCTACTGATGACATTCTCAGGTAAGGAAGGAATTTGACCGCGAGTTATATCGGCTAACCAACGTTGATACGTGCTTGCATCAACACTTCCTAATAACGCCAGCTGCTCATCGCGGCTGAGGTGCCACTGGGTACCCAGCCATTCTCTATTTGCCTGCATCATTGGAGTTATTGGCCCATTATATTGCATTAAAAGCTGGCGAAAAACCTCAACCTTCAGTCTCGTTTCTTCTCCGTTCACCAAGATTCGAAGCCCATTGAGAGGGACGATTCTTTGGGCAACATATTCGCCTTGTAAAATCTCATCCCATAAACAATCACGTTGCATGCGGGAATGATCATATAGTTTTCTACAATGTTTTATTCCGTAATCTAAGAGCGTTACCAATAACAGATACCGAGCTTAACGCCATGGCTGCACTTGCGATCATCGGACTCAATAAAATACCGAACCACGGATAGAGAATTCCTGCTGCAATCGGCACACCTAAAAAATTATAAATAAACGCAAAGAATAAATTTTGGCGAATATTTTTCATGGTGTGTTGGCTAAGTAATCGCGCTTTGGCAATACCACGTAAGTCACCCTTAACCAAGACTATGCGGGCGCTGTTCATCGCTACATCCGTGCCGGTTCCCATGGCAATCCCCACATTTGCTTGTGCTAATGCTGGAGCATCATTTACCCCGTCACCCGCCATCGCAACAATATGACCTTTCGCTTGCAGCTCTTTTAAATAATTTAATTTATTTTCAGGCAAGACATCCGCTTTGAAATCATCCAATCCCAATTGTTTGGCAACAGCGGCAGCGGTTGTTGCGTTGTCGCCAGTGAGTACAATAATTTTTATGCCTGCGGCATGTAAGGTTTCGATGGCTTCGCGTGAAGTCGATTTAATCGGGTCAGCAACGCTGATGATGCCCGCTAATTTTCCTTCAACGCTTAAAAACATCACGGTTTGCGCTAATTCGCGCAACTTTTCCACTTCTGAGGCTAAAGCTGCAATATCAATTTTTTCGTCTTCCATCATGCGTAAATTGCCAAGAGATATTTTTTTGCCGACTAACATTCCGCGCACACCTTTTCCCGTAACGGACTCAAATTGGTCTATGGATTCTAACGGCACGTTTTGTTCTTTTGCATGATTAACTATGGCAACAGCTAAGGGATGTTCACTTAAAGCATCAAGGCTGGCAGCAAATTTTAATACGTCTTTTTCATTTGTTCCGGCCACAGCCACAATGCTTTGTACTTTTGGTTTTCCTTCGGTAAGCGTGCCGGTTTTATCCACAACAAGCGTATCCACTTTTTCCATTAACTCTAAGGCTTCTGCATCTTTAATCAACACGCCTTCGGTTGCGCCGCGCCCAACACCAACCATAATTGAAATGGGTGTGGCCAATCCCAATGCACATGGGCAGGCAATAATTAATACCGATACGGCGGCAACTAAACCGTTTGCTAATGCAGGTGAAGGCCCAAAAGCTGCCCATATAGCAAATGCCAACACCGCTATTGCAATCACGGCGGGAACAAACCAACCGGATACTTGATCCGCTAATTTTTGTATAGGTGCGCGTGAGCGCCCTGCGTCATTGACCATTTGTACGATGCGCGATAACAAAGTATCCGCACCCACTTTATTGGCGCGCAATAAAAAAGTACCGGTTTGGTTGACTGTGCCTGCGGTAACTTTATCGCCCAGTTTTTTCTCAACCGGTAAGGGTTCGCCAGTAATCATGGATTCATCAATATTGGAGTGGCCATCGGTGACTTCGCCATCCACCGGGACTTTACCGCCCGGTTTAACGCGCAATACATCGCCAACTTGTACCTGATCCAAATGAACCTCTTCTTCAGTGCCATCAGGCTTAACGCGTAATGCTGTATTAGGTGCAAGTTCGAGCAATGATTTAATCGCATCGTTAGTGCGCGAACGTGCGCGCAACTCCAGTACTTGCCCCATTAATACTAACGTGACAATCACTGCGGCAGCTTCAAAGTACAACGGAACCATGCCGTTCATTTTGAACGCATCGGGCAACATCGCTGGAAACAACAATGCAAAGACGCTAAAAATAAACGCAGCCCCAGTGCCTAACGAAATCAAACTGAACATGTTGAGATTCCATGTTCTGAACGATGCCCAACCACGCACAAAAAATGGCCAGCCACCCCACAGTACAACTGGCGTTGCAAGAATTGCTTGTAACCAATTAAAGACATTCAAACCAATCCGGTGATGCAAATTCAAGCCCGGAATAAATTCGCTCATGGTAATAAAGAGCAGCGGCAAACTCAGCGCAAGGCTGACCCAAAAGCGGCGTGTCATTTCTTGTAATTCACTATCGTCCGCTTGGGCAGTAGCATCCATCGGCTCAAGTGCCATACCGCAAATGGGACAAGTGCCGGGGCCAGCTTGCTGAATTTGTGGATGCATCGGGCAAGTGTAAGTCGTGTTTTTTGAGGTGGAATTATTGGCAGTGTTAACGGCTTGCGGTTGTAAATATTGCTGAGGATTTGCACGAAATTTTTCCACGCATTTCTGGCTGCAAAAATAGTAATTCACTCCCGCGTTCTCAACCAACTTGGCTGGATCAGCCGTTGTTTTCATTCCGCATACTGGATCGGTGTAGGATTTGTCACCAGCGCTTGTTGAGACGTGATTGTGATCAGCGGATTCGGAATTATTCATAACAAAATTACCTCTTTGTGTGGCAGTGCATTCCGGCTGTTTTTGGTCGAATTTTCAACCGCGTTTGCACATGACATTAACACTTAAAACTGCTTACACAAAAGGCTTAGCTCGGCGTAGCTATGACTCGCTAGGTGCGTGTGACCTTTCCACAACTCTACAAGCTCCAATACAAGTGAAGGAATGGTGCTTGTCAGAAGTAGCAATGGCACCGTACTCAACACGGTACCATTACTAAAAGAAATGCATTTATTTTACTTTCTGCGGATGCTCTGCAAGCCATTTATCAAACTCAGCAATTTCTTTTGTTTGTGACTCGACAATTTTTTTTGCCGCGGCACGCATGACAGGATCTTTACCTTTATCGAGCTCTTTCTGCGCCATTTTTACGCCGTTTGCATGGTGCATACGCATCATCATGGCGAAGTCATAATCTTGATCTCCCGTCATTTTCATATGTTTATGATGCATGTCCATATCCATATGGCTCATCGACGTATCTTTATTCATACCGGAATGGGTAGAGGTGGAGGGATCGGCGTTAGCCATCATTGACGTTGATAAAGCGGTTACGATAAAGCCCGTAAGCATTAAGCTCGAAGCGGTACCGCGAACCAATTTTTTAAGCTGAAGTGAGTACATAGTGAACCTCGTAGTTGGGGAAAAATTCGGTATGGTGATCAGTATTAATGCGCGTGCGACGCCATTGCGGTACAACTCTCAGCACAAGCTCGACATGCAACAACGCATTCCTCCATTCCACCGACTTCCTCGCAGCTATCGGCACAGGCGGTGCATATTTCGGCGCATATCTTGCAAATATCTGCACAGTATTTTGATCCGCTTAATTGAAAGCAGGCCGAGGTTTCGCAAATTTTTGCGCAGTCCAGCATCAAGCGAAAATGTTCCGCTTCCAGATGTTTTCCGCCCATGCTCAAGCAATGCGTCATGGCGGTTTGCAAACAGGTTTTGTGGCAGTTTGAACAGATATCGATGCAGTTAGAATCCATTACGTGGCTCATAATTGTGTTCCTATATAAGTGAGGAGGTACGGCTGTTTTTTTACAATAGGGAGATAGGAATAGACCTGAACGGCGCCTTTAACAGTTCGCTGGAGTACATTGAAAAAGATCCAAGTGCTGATAAGTATTCTTTAGTAAAAAGTTATTTCTGCGATTTCAATCACTTACCCACGTTAAAATTTATTGAGTTTTAAGCAGTGATTTTTAGAGTTTTATTCGATTACGGGCAGAAATCGTAAAGGCGTCCGCCACACAAAAGATGTGGACGATGGGGGCAGGATTGAACTATCCTTTATCGATCGAATCTCATAGATTCCTACCTCCTGTGCCTGAACCATGACCAAAACTGGCTATAAAAATATCTTCATCGCATTGCTGCTGTTGGCTTTTACCAGCCAATCGTTTGCGGCGTTGGTGATGCCATGCCAGTTTTTATCGCAAGCGTCTCATTCCATAAATATGGATGACATGGCCGGAATGGATCATTCCGGTATAGGGGGTATGGATCATTCCAATATGGTGGGGATGGATGACTCAGAGATGGCCAGTGATATCGAAACTGATACGAACCCCATGAGTGATTGTTGTAAAACCGTTGGGCATTGCAGTTCAGGCAGTTGTTCGCTCGCACTGTTCGGTCATTCTTTCGCTGTATCGCTGCCTGCTACTCAGGCTGATTTGAATGTTTCCTTCACCAGCTTTATCCCTGAAAGTCTTATCTCCTCACTCTTCCGACCACCAATTTTCCGTTAACACAGCACAGCTACGCCTCAAATTTGGCGTCTGTTTAACTATTTAGTGTTAACGGGAGCTTTTGCGCTCCCCGTTATTTAGGTTTTACACCTGAGTCCCGTTTCGGAGCAGTTATGATTTTTCTACGCAAATTCCGCTATTTTTTGGTTTTCTCTATTTTTACTGTATTAGGCTTTGCGAACATTGCATTGGCCGAAGCACCCGCTACCGCACCATTAATCAAACCCATTGTTAAACCAGCCGCCAGCGCGGTTCACTTGGATGTTTACAAAAGTGAAACCTGCATGTGTTGTGAAAAATGGATTTCGAATCTTGAGTCCAAGGGTTTTCACATGGTTGCTCACCATCCAGCCGATCTCAATCAAGAAAAAGTAAAGCGTGGTATCTCGCCAAAGTATCAATCCTGCCATACAGCAATATCGAAAGATGGTTATGTCTTTGAAGGCCATATTCCTGCCTATGTAATCCATCGCTTTTTAACGGAGAAGCCGAAAGGCGCGCTTGGCCTTGCCGTTCCAGGTATGCCCATGGGCAGCCCCGGTATGGAAATGGGCAATCACTTTGATCCCTACGATGTACTGCTGCTAAAGGCGGACGGCTCAAGTAGCGTTTATGCCCATATCAGCCGTATTGATCAGCAACACTAGGAGCGCCTTATGAAGATTAAACCATTGGATTCGAAAGTACCGACCAGCAAAACCGTATCACGCCGCCACTTTGTGCTGGGCGCTTCGTCCGTATTGGCACTAACTGCGCTGCCATTTCCCAAACCGGCATGGGCTAATTCATTGCCCTTGACCAATGGTGCGACCGTGCTGAGCGGCAACCATTTTGATTTGCAGATTGGCTACCAAAAGGTGAATTTCACCGGCACCGAACGTATCGCCACTACAGTTAATGGTGGCTTACCGGGGCCGACCTTGCGCTGGAAAGAAGGCGAACGGGTAACCTTACGGGTGACCAATAATCTCAAAGAAGACAGCTCCATTCACTGGCACGGAATCATTTTGCCATCCACGATGGACGGTTCACCCGGCTTTGATTTTGCCGGAATTAAACCCGGCGAAACCTATGAATATCAATTTGATGTACAGCAAAACGGTACCTATTGGTACCACAGTCACTCCGGTTTTCAGGAGCAAACAGGGCTAATGGGTTCCATCATTATTGAACCGAAAGATCCCGACCCCGTGGCTTACGACCGCGAAATGGTGGTGCTCCTGTCAGACTGGACAGACGAGGCGCCTGAAAAGGTGTATGCCAAACTCAAAAAAATGAATGACTACTACAACTTTCGCGAAAGAACCGTAGGCGATACTTGGAGTGATGTAAAAACCAAGGGACTCGCTAAAACATGGAGCGAGCGCAAGATGTGGAATCAAATGCGTATGAACCAAACCGATATATCCGACGTGACCGGGTATACCTATACCTATTTGATGAACGGCGTAACGCCGGATCACGGTTGGCTAGGGTTGTTTAAACCGGGCGAAAAACTACGACTACGCATTATTAATGGCTCAGCCATGAGCATTTTTGATGTCCGTATTCCCGGTTTAAAAATGACCGTGGTGGCTGCCGATGGCCAGAACATTCAGCCCGTTTTGGTTGACGAGTTTCGCATTGCAGTCGCCGAAACTTACGATGTAATTGTAGAGCCAGAATCCGACCGCGCTTACACGCTGTTTGCACAAACCAATGACCGCACCGGTTACGCGCGTGGCACGCTCACCTCCAATCCTGCGCTACAGGCGGTGGTTCCTGCGATGGACCCAGCCCCATTACTTGGCCATGGCGAGATGGGGATGGGAATGTCTGGCATGGATCACAGCGGGCATGACATGAGCAAGATGGACGAGACAGCTAAGCCCCAAATTGATATGTCTGCGATGGATCACAGCGGTCACGATATGACCAAAATGGATTCAGCCGATAAGCCCGCCATGGACCACAGTGGCCACGATATGATCAAGATGGATATGTCTGGCATGGATCACAGCGGCCATGATATGACCAAGATGGGCAACATGGAGATGTCTGGTATGGATCATAGCGGACATGACATGAGCAAAATGAAGGGCATGACGGAAAACTCACCACCCTTGGCAAAAGCTGGATTCGGTAGCAACTTTGATAGCAACGGAGAGCCCGTCCACGCCAAAACCGAGTTCGGCCCTCACGTGGATAACCGCTCAATGATGCCGCAAAGCGGGCTTGCCGATCCCGGTATTGGCCTGCGCAATAATGGCCGCCGCGTTTTAACTTATGCGGATCTTCGCGGCCTACACCCCACCCGCGACAAGCGCGAACCTACGCGCGAAATTGAGCTGCACCTCACCGGCAATATGCGCCGCTATATGTGGTCTATCAACGGTATGAATTTCATGGGAGCAGAACCGCTTCAGCTTACATACGGCGAGCGGGTGCGCTTCATTATTGTCAACGACACCATGATGACTCACCCCTTTCATTTACACGGTATGTGGAGCGAGCTGGAAACAGGAGACCCTGATTACATTCCGCGTAAACACACCATCATTGTGCAACCCGGCGCAAGAATAAGCTATTTGGTTACCGCTGATGCTAAAGGCCGGTGGGCCTATCATTGCCATTTGCTGTACCACATGCTTGGCATGATGCGCATGGTTAAGGTGATAGGAGAATGATGATGAAAATAGCGATTTGGAAAAAAACCGTTCAGCAAAAGACATGGGCAAGCTTACTGTTACCGGCCGCCTTGCTTTTACCCGCGAGCTTGGCGCTTGCAGACGACCATCCGCATGATCACGGCGACAACCCAGTATTGACACGGGTAATCATTGATCAACTGGAGCTACGCGATGCTGATGGTGCAAACCCAGTAGCGTTGGAAGCTCAAGCATGGATCGGTAAAGACCTGAATAAACTCTGGCTGAAAACAGATGTTGAGCGACGGGACGGCGAGACTGAAGCAGCAGAAGTACAAGCTCTCTACAGCCGTGCGCTAGCACCTTTTTGGGATATACAAATGGGTGTGCGCTATGACGCTAAACCAACTCCTACTCGCACGTGGGGTGTGATTGGCGTGCAAGGTTTAGCCCCTTACTGGTTTGAAATTGATACAGCGTTATTTGTCGGAGAATCCGGCCGTACCGCTGCACGTTTCTCGGCTGAGTATGAGCTGCTATTTACCCAGAAGTTGATTCTTACACCCAGCGTAGAAGTGAATGTGTATGGCCAGAATGATGCAGAAACCGGTACTGGATCAGGGTTATCCGATGCTAAAGCAGGGCTACGTTTACGTTATGAACTGATGTTACGCAGCCCAGAGCCAAATTTGCTATGCTGAGCCAATGAAAAAAATAGAACTGGAATTATACACAGATTATTTAATAAGCACCTTTGGGCAAGCAACTGCCACAGGATTATCTGCAATGGTTGATGGCGAGGTCAGTCATGATCGCATCACGCGATTTTTATCGGAGCGAGAATATAGCTCGCGTGATTTATGGGGGCAAGTGAAATCGACTGTTCGTCAAATTGAAAGATCCGATGGTGTGTTGATTTTTGATGACACCATCCAAGAAAAAGCGTGGACCGATGAAAACGAGATTATGTGTTGGCATTTTGATCACGTCAGCGGGCGTAATGTGCGCGGCATTAATTTACTCAATGCGCTTTACTACAGCAGCGATGTTGCCATCCCTGTTGCGTTTGAAGTGGTGCGAAAACCGGTGCAATTTAGCGATATAAGCACACGGCAGCTCAAACGCGCAAGCGAAGTCACGAAGAATGAATTGATGCGTGAAATCATCACGACATGCGTCAATAATCAGCTTAAATTCCAGTATGTTTTGATGGATAGCTGGTTTAGTTCGGTAGAAAATTTTGAGCATATCGTAAAAGCTAAAAAACATTTTGTGGCCGCCATGAAAAACAATCGGTTGGTTGCATTAAGTGAAGACGATAAGCGACAGGGTCGTTTTGTACAAATAGAAACACTAGAATTATCGGATAAACAAGCGGTACGCGGTTGGCTCAAAGGCTATGCTCATGAGGTGCTTTTGGTGCGACAGGTCTTTACAAACAAAGATGGTAGTACGGGGTTGTTGAATCTGGCATGCAGTGATCTAACGTGCGACGGCGATGGCATTACCGCGATCTATCAGAAACGATGGAAAGTAGAAGTGTTTCATAAATCATTAAAGAGTAATGCGGGTTTGGCAAAGTCGCCAACGCGCACAAAGACCACACAAAACAATCATATTTTTATGGCAATTTATGCGGTTTTTAAACTGGAAGGGTTGAAGATTAAGCATAAGGCAAATCATTTTGCATTAAGAGCAAAACTGTTTATCAAAGCAACCCGTCAAGCTTACGATGAGCTTTTGGCTTTGCGGGCTGCGTAACATCAGTTATGAAATCCGCAGAGAGCTTGCGCCTTATATCGGTGTTAACTGGAACAAAACTTTTGGCAATACCGCCGATTTTGTAAAAAGTAAGGGCGAGGCTGTTAGCGACACAGAGTTGGTTGTTGGGTTACGCGCTTGGTTTTAGGCAGTAACTCTTAGCTCGCCCGATAACCCTATTTTTAATTTCACTACAGGAAAATCATTATGAATACCTCACATCAAATCTTATCTACTTTTCGCCAGCTTTTGTTATCGCTGGTGGTCTTATGTTTTGCCAGCAATGCGCTCGCACACGCTGGGCTTGAGAAATCGATTCCAGCGGCTAACGCCATGATGGAAACCGCCCCACCAGAGTTGGTGCTGGAATTTGATAAGCCCATTATGCTAATGAAATTAACGCTGACGGATAAAATGAACGGCACCGCGGTGAAGCTCAATTTCACTGCTAACAGCAAAACAGAAAAAGCACACAAACTGCCGTTACCTAAACTCGCGGCAGGCCATTACATTGTGAATTGGACAGCAATGGGTAAAGACGGCCACAACATGAGCGGCGAGTTTGCATTCATGATCGGCGCAATGAAAGGAATGAAGCACGATGACATGAAGAGCCCTTCCGGCACAAACCATACCGGGCACTAACTCATGAGCCTTAGCCTATGGGAACTGCTCACCCTGCTGAGCAGAATTGCACTCTATGCCAGTGTGGCGAGCGCCATAGGCGGCGTGTTTTCTTCATTGTTACTGGTGCGGCATCGCGAAGCCGCACCAGCCATTTTCCGGTACACCTTCTGGGGCTGTGTGATTGGCATAATCGCTTCGCTGATTGGCTTTGGTGCGCAAGTGGGCGCGTTCGCCGATAAAGGCCTCATGGGCATGGTGGATATCAACATGATGTCCATTTTATGGCAGACATCCGTGGGAACTGCTGTAGCTTTACAGCTGAGTGGGTTTTTACTGATCGGCATCACTACAGGGTGGCTGCTGAAAACACAAAAACCGCATAGCAACTTGGCAAACGTTTTAATGTTGTTGGGCGGGCTAAGTTTGCTCGCTGCCTTCTCGCAAGTGGGGCATTTTGCTGAGCAGTCACTGCTCGGTAAAGCTGCCATTTCTTTGCACGTACTGGCCATGTCCTTATGGATGGGATCGCTCTATCCACTTTGGCAGGTAAGTCGCACAACGGATATCCCTGAAATCCAACGCTCAATGGAGCGCTTTGGCCAAGTGGCCGTCGTGATCGTAGGCGTTTTGGTTGCCAGCGGTGTTTTAATGGCCACGATGCTGCTTAAAGATTTTCACACCTTATTTTCCACGCCTTATGGGCAAGGTTTGCTAGTGAAATTAACCCTGGTAGGAAGTTTGTTATTACTCGCCGCCAGCAACAAATGGTTGGTTGTGCCACGGTTAATGCAACCCGGCTTTTCAACACGATTATCACGCGCCATAGTGTTAGAGATGTGCATGGGTGCATTCATTTTATTAGTCACCGGAATTATCACTATCATTATTGGTATTGATATGGAGCACTAAATGCCAGCCATTTTTATCGCAAGAATAGGTTAAGCTAATAGCATGCGCAGATTCCCTATATTCATAATCTTACTGCTGAGCTTTTTGCTACCACTGCATGTGGCAGCCAGTACAGTATTGTCTGCGCAAACCTGCCCTGAACAATCGGCGATGGCGAGCGATGCGTCCTCCGATAAAGCTATGCCAGACTGCTGCGATGAGTCAGACATCTCGATGGATTGCCAGCAGATGACAAGCTGCCATGGCTGCAATTTCAGTTGCCAATTATTTTCCTCTGTCGTACCTGCCTTTCATTTTTCATCTGATACAAAACGTCATCCGTCGTTGAATACGCCCGCACTGGGTTTATTCGATCCCGCCTCGGTGTGGCGCCCCCCAACGAACTCCTAAACAGTTGCGATAACGTTTGGCTAACGTCGATTAGCAAACGTGGCCTTTTCGTCTCTTTCGTTTATGGAGTTTTGCTATGTCTTCCTCTTTTTTACAGCCTCGTATGCTGGGCGTTCTTGTGTTTGGTATGGGTCTTGGTGTGGTTATCAGCCTTGGGGTGAAGTACCTCAGTGTGTTCATCACAAAACCAGAAGCAATGGCTGGTGCGGAGCAAAAAATGGCCGATGCAGAGCCAAAAGTGCTCTATTGGTACGACCCTATGGCGCCCGCCCAACATTTCGATAAACCGGGTAAATCGCCATTTATGGATATGGAATTGGTACCGAAATACGCTGAGTCTGGCGCAGCCAAAAACACACTTCAGGTTGATCCGGCCCAAGTCCAAAATCTGGGAATGCGCAAAGCGAAGGTGACGCGAATGCCCTTGAACCCGCAGCATGATCTGCCCGGAACCTTGCGTTTTAACGAGCGCAACCAAGCCATTATCCAATTGCGTGCTGGCGGCTTTGTTGAAAAAGCATGGCCCTTAGCGCCGGGGGATCGCGTTACTGCCGGGCAGCCGATTGCAACTTTTTACGTCCCCGAATGGCTTAATCTCCAAA
>Ga0209294_1000038_pt1 | contig 18253 bp, 18 predicted proteins | sample LowerColdCreek_FD_184128 | JGI IMG/M metagenome (GOLD analysis project Ga0209294, IMG submission 184128) | Groundwater microbial communities from Cold Creek, Nevada to study Microbial Dark Matter (Phase II) - Lower Cold Creek (SPAdes) (version 3) | ecosystem: Environmental > Aquatic > Deep... | reverse complement strand
CCGCTTGATGGCAGGATGCTGACCATGCGATTTGACAACCTCTATCACCACGACTTCGCCCGCCTTGCCGTGGGCCTGCCCCTGTGTCGCATCGCCGATCCGGTGTTCAACGCCGAGCAGACCATTGCGCTGCTGACGCAGGCGGCGGACGAGCGGGCGGCGGTCGTGGCGTTCCCGGAGCTGGGCTTGTCGGCCTACAGCTGCGACGACTTGTTCCACCAGCGTGCGCTCCTGGACGGCTGCGAGGCAGCGCTGGCGGCCGTGCTGGCGGCCACGCTCGACCTGCCCACGGTGGCCATCGTCGGCCTGCCGCTGCGCGTCGAGCAGCGGCTCTTCAACTGTGCGGCCGTGCTGCTGCGCGGCCGCATCCTGGGTGTGGTGCCCAAGACCTACCTGCCCAATTACGGCGAGTTCTACGAGGCGCGCCAGTTCTGCTCCGGCGAAGAGGCGACGGTCGACAGCATCCTGCTGCTGGGCCAGCGGGTGCCCTTCGGCAGCCGGCAGATCTTCACGGCCGAAGACCTGCCGCTGCTGCGCCTGCATGTGGAGATCTGTGAGGACGTCTGGACGCCCATCCCGCCGTCCTCCTTCGCGGCGCTGGCCGGCGCGACCGTGCTGGTCAACCTGTCGGCGTCCAACGTCGTGATTGGCAAAGCCGGCTACCGGCGCCAGCTGGTGTCGCAGCAGTCGGCGCGCTGCCTGGCGGCCTATGTGTACTCGTCCGCCGGCGCCGGGGAGTCGACCACCGACCTGGCCTGGGATGGCCAGGCCCTGGTGTGCGAGAACGGCGAATTGCTGGTCGAGTCCGAGCGCTTTCAGCGCCGCTCCCAGCTTGTGACGGCAGATGTCGACCTCGAACGCCTGGCCCGCGAACGCATGCGGCAGACGAGCTTTGGCCAGTCGGTGCGCCTGCATGCCGGGTCACTCGCAGCCTTCCGCCATGTTCCGTTCACGTTGGCGCTCGATCGCGATCGGCCGCTGGCCTTGCGCCGCCGCGTCGAGCGCTTCCCGTATGTGCCGGCCGACCACGGCCGTCGCGACGAGCGCTGCCAGGAGGTCTACAGCATCCAGGTCCAGGCGCTGACCCAGCGCCTGGTATCCAGCGGCATCCAGAAGCTCGTCGTCGGGATCTCCGGCGGCCTGGACTCCACGCATGCGCTGCTGGTAGCGGCCCGCACCATGGATGCGCTGGGCCTGCCGCGCAGCCACATCATCGGTGTGACCATGCCGGGCTTTGCAACCGGCGAGCGCACCCGCCAGCAGGCGCTGCGGCTGATGGCCACCGTCGGCTGCGAGGCGCGCGAGATCGACATCCGGCCCAGCTGCCTGCAGATGCTGGCTGACATCGGCCACCCCCACCGCGACGACAAGCCGGTGTACGACATCAGCTTCGAGAACGTGCAGGCCGGCGAGCGCACCAGCCACCTGTTCCGGCTGGCCAACCTGACGGGCGGCCTGGTGCTGGGCACGGGGGACTTGTCCGAGCTGGCGCTGGGCTGGTGCACCTACGGCGTGGGCGACCACATGTCGCACTACAACGTCAATGCCAGCGTGCCCAAGACGCTGATCCAGCACCTGGTGCGCTGGGTGGCCGAGACCGGCCAGCTCGGTGCCGGCACCGACACCCAGGTGCTGCTGGACATCCTGGACACGGAGATCAGCCCCGAGCTGATCCCCGGCAGCCTGCAGAGCACGGAGGCGACGGTCGGCGCCTACGCGCTGCAGGACTTCAACCTCTTCTACACGTTGCGCCACGGCTATGCGCCGGCCAAGATCGCCTTCCTGGCGCGCCACGCCTGGCGCGAGGTCTACGCGCTGGCCGAGATCAAGCGCGTGCTGCGCATCTTTGTGCAGCGCTTTTTCAAGGGCAGCCAGTTCAAGCGCAGCTGCGTGCCCAACGCGCCCAAGGTGGGCAGCGGCGGCTCGTTGTCGCCGCGCGGCGACTGGCGCGCGCCCAGCGATTCCGAAGCCGCCGTCTGGCTGGCCGATCTGGATCGCATCCCGGATGAACATGCTTAAATCGATGCCAAACGAAACCAGGAGCCTCGCCCCATGAAGCAGATCACCGCCATCATCAAACCCTTCAAGCTCGACGAGGTCCGCGAAGCGCTGGCCGAGGTCGGTGCCTCGGGCCTCACGGTCACCGAGGTCAAGGGCTTCGGCCGCCAGAAGGGCCACACGGAGCTGTACCGCGGCGCCGAATACGTCGTCGACTTCCTGCCCAAGGTCAAGGTCGAGGTGGTCGTCAAGGACGACGAGGTCGACCGCTGCATCGACGCCATCCTGAAGGCCGCCAAGACCGGCAAGATCGGCGACGGCAAGATCTTCGTGCTGCCGGTCGAGCAGGTCGTGCGCATCCGTACGGGCGAGACCGACGAGGCTGCTGTCTAACGCTCAGTCAGCGCGAGCTTTGCGCTCAAGCCGACAAAGGCGAGGGCGAAGCTGCGCCGCAGCCAGGCCATCGCGGTCGGGCTGCCCAACACCCGCTCGCGCATGCGCGCCGCAAAGGCGCCGTACAGCGCGAACACGGCAAAGGTCATGGCCATGAAGATGGCCGACAACTGCAGCATCGCGACGGTCGGCGCTGCCTCGTCCGGCGCGATGAACTGCGGCAGGAAGGCCAGGAAGAACATCGACAGCTTGGGGTTGAGCAGGTTCACGAGCACGGCGTGCCGGATGACCTGCCCGTCTGAGCGAGTCGCCCCGTCCGGCTCGATGGCCAACACGCCTTGCTCGCGCCACGTCATCCACGCGATGTAGAGCAGGTAGGCAACGCCGACGAACTTCACGGCCTCGAAGGCCAGGCTGCTCGCATGCAGCAGCGCCGCCAGACCGGTTACGGCCGCCAGCATGTGCGGCACGATGCCCAGCGTGCAGCCCAGGGCTGCGATGGCCGACGTGCGCGTGCCGCGCGACAGGCCGGCTGCGATGGTCACCGCAGCGCCTGTGCCCGGCGAAGCAATGACGAGCAGCGAGACGGTCAGGAATTCGAGGTTCATTCAGGCTCCTTGAGTGCGGGGCCATGCTGCGCCGACGGGTGGGCGCCGTCTTGAACGAAATTTCAGCGGCGGGCGGGCGGCAGGAAGGCGCCAGGCGTCAGACCGAAACAGCGCTTGAAGCTGCGGGTCATGTGGCTCTGGTCCGCAAAGCCGCTGGCCGTGGCCGCTTCGGCCAGCGGCAGGCCGCCGCGAACGAGCTGGCGGGCATGCTGAATGCGGCGTTGCAGCAGGTAGGCATGAGGGGGCAGGCCGGTCAGCCGTGTGAAGGCGCGCAGGAACTGGTAGCGGCTCAGGCCTGCGTCGGCAGCCAGGTCCGCCAGCGTCGGCGTGCCGGCGGGGTCGTCGTCGATGCGTTCGCGTGCGGCGGTGACGCCGGCTGTCGTTGTCGGGCGCCCGGACGGCGACCGGCACAGCAGCCGTGCCGTCAGCGTCAGCAGCGCCGCCTCGGATTGCAGCGCGTCATCCGTCATCGCCGCGTCGAACAGGTTGCGAAAGCGGGCGGCCAGCACGGGGTCGCGAATGACGGGTGCCGTGAACTCGAAGGTCGCGCCTTGCGCGACTGCCTCTGCCGCGTCCAGCAGCCGACCTGGGGCCAGGTAGAGCATGCGCCAGCGCCGCCCGCTCGCATCGAAGGGCTTGCCGTCGTGCACCTCGCCCGGGTTGACCGTGATCAGGTCGCCCGCGCCTGCTTCCACCGGGCCGCGACCGCTCGCCGACTTCTGCGCGCCGCGCTCGATGAGGCCGATGCCGAACTCGTCATGCGTGTGGCGGCCGAAAGCCTGCGCCGAGTCGGCCAGGACGACTTCGACGCCCGCCATGCCGGACCGCAGCATCTGGAAGCCTCGGGCCGCAGTCATCGCCCGGGCCTCACGGTGTCAGCGCAGGTGCTGCCAGACGGCCGCGCCCCAGATGCCGGCCGCCAGCACCAGCGCCATCAGCACGGCAGCGCTGGCGATGTCCTTGGCCCGCTTGGACAGCTCGTGCCGCTCGAACGACACGCGGTCGACAACTGCCTCGACGGCGGAGTTCAGCAGTTCGACGATGAGCACGAGCAGCAGCGAACCCAGCAACAGCGCGGCCTGCTCCCAGGTGTTGGCCAGCCAGTACGCCAGCGGCGCGGCGACGACGCACAGCCAGGTCTCCTGGCGGAAGGCGCTTTCCCCGGTGTAGGCCGCCTTCAAGCCGGCCCAGGAGTAACCAACGGCGTGGACGATGCGGTCCAGGCCGGTGCGGCCCTTGTGCGGGTTGGTCATGGACGCTGCGGAAGTTGGGTGATGACACGCGAGCCGCAGATCGCGTCGTGCAGGAATTGTCGTTGCGGGTGCAGCCGTGCCAGCAGGCCGTAGACCAGCATCCAGCCGAGCAGGCCGGCCGCCAGCCACCAGCCTTTCACGCCGAGGGTCCACAGGCTCAGCCCGGGCAGCACCCACAGCCAGCCGAGCACGTAGCGGGCGAAGGCCTTGCCCAGGCCCAGCGGCTGCCCGTTGCGGTCGACGACACGCAAGTGCCAGGTCTTGAGCGCCAGTGTCTGGCCGCTGCGCGTCCAGAAGGTGACGAAATACAGAGCCGGCACCGCAAAGGCGAACACATAGCCGGGCAGGCCGAACAGCGCATCCTTCTGGCGGGTTGCCACCACGTAGATGAAGCACGCGAAGAACAGCACGCCGAACAGCAGAACGCCCTCGTAGATGAGGGCGCCGAAGCGTCGCGCCAGGCCGGGCGGCGTGGCAGAGGCGTCCAAGGCCGCCGTCATCGGCGCGGAGCCGACGCGGGCAGCGCCCGGCGCCTGGGCAACAAGGTGTTCGGGTCCACCAGGTCGGGGTCGGCAATCACCTTGGTCTGGCCGGCGAGCTGGTGGGCGGGCAGGGCGAGACTGCGCGTGATGAGCACCGTCGTCGCGCCCGGCTTGGCCTGGATCAAGGTGCTGGCCACCACCGTCGGCGCCACCAGCTTGGGCGCGGCGGGCACGATGTTGGACTTGGCCTGAGCGAGCGACTTGGGCGCCCGCGTGGGCGCGCCGGCCTGCGCCTGGCGGCGGGCCATGGCCTTGTCCGCGAGCGCCTGGCGCTCCGCGAGCGGCAAGGCCTGGTAGGCCTCCCAGCGGGCCTGCCGCTGCTCAGCGGTCAGCTGCTTGGCGACCTGGAAGCCGATGCGCGCATTCACGCGCTCGGAGCCGCTCAGCAGGGTCCAGTCGCGGATGCGATCGTGCACGCGCTTGATCTCCTCGCCCGACATGGTGGCCAGCGTCGGCGTGGCGCTCAGCCATTTGCTGCGCTGCGCATCGGAGATGTCGGCCCAGTCACGCTCCAGCGGCGCGAGCAGCACCTGCTGCTTGGGGGTCAGGCCACTCCAGGTCGGCGGCGGCACGCTGAGGGCGGCGGGCGCCACCGGCTTGACCGGCGGCCGGGCCTTGCGCACCGGGGCAGCGGCACTCGCGGCGGGCACTGGCGCCGATGCGGCGTCCACAGGCTGCGCAAAAGCAGAAAGCCCCGCTGCGCTGAGCAGCAGGGCCAACAGCAGGCAGGGAAGCAGGGCGGGCAGCGTCGACGCGGCTCGGATCATCGGCATCCGGTCATTCTTCCCCATCTCTGAGGAACTCCGCGAAGCCCGGGTCGCTGAAGGCGGCCGGCGGCAGTCTGTCGCTGAGCAAGGCGGTGTCGACCTCGGCGGCGGCGGCGATCTGCTCGTTGTCCTGGCCTTCCTGCATCAGCATGAGGCCCGCCAGCAGCAGGATCAGCGGCAGCGCCGACGCCAGCTTGGCCCACAGCCCCCCGTTGCCTGCGCCACGCGGCCCGCCGTTCAGCGCCAGTGTCGAACCGTTGGGCACGGCGCCGCCGGCAGCAGCGGCCAATGCCGGGCTGGCGGCAGCGCGCGCCTGCGCTGCCCGGGCGAGCGCCTGCTCACGGGCGAAACGAAGCCGCTCTGACACGTCCTGCGGCAGCGCCGCGCTGCGTTCCGTCAGGCTGGCGGCCACGCGCAGGCCAAAGCGGGTGACGCGAGCGTCCAGTTCGGTGGACCCAGGAAATTGTGACGAGTTCATAGCGTGATCCCTTTGGCCTTGAGCGCTTTTGCCAATGCATGAACGGCCCGGGAGCAATGCGTCTTGACACTGCCCTCTGAGCAACCCATCACGGAGGCGGTCTCGGCGACATCCAGTTCCTCCCAGTAACGCAGCAGGAAGGCTTCGCGTTGACGCGCGGGCAGTTGTTCCACCGCGCCTTCGATCTGCTGCAAGATCTGCGCCCGGCTGACTTCATCGGCCGCGCTGAGGGCGCCCAGCGCGCCTTCGCGGGATTCGAGGACTTCCAGCAGGTCGAAATCGCCGTCGCCGTCGCTGCCCTCGAAATCCGACATGTTTGTCAGCACCGCATTGCGCACCTTCTGGCGACGGAAATAGTCCATCGTCGCGTTCGACAGGATGCGCTGGAACAGCGGCGGCAGCTCGGCGGCGGGGCGGTCGAAGTAGTTCTCGGCCAGCTTGATCATGGCCTCCTGCACGATGTCCAGCGCGGCATCGTCGTCGCGGACGAGGTAAGCCGTGCGCTTGAAGGCGCGGCGGTCCACGGTGCGCAGGAAGTCGTTGAGTTCTTTGTCGGTGGCCAAGGCGTGGAGCGTGCGGTCCGGGCAGCGGCGCGGATTATGGCATTCGCCTGATACGAAGGCTTAGGCCTTTTTGCTCGGCATAATGTCGCTTCGCACAAAGCGTCATCTGGTCTTTCGTTGGAAGCCCGACTCGGGCCCCATCTGTTGATCGCGCAGGTTCCGAATCCGCCTCATGAGGGTGTGAAGAGGAGCACCAATGGTTTTTCGTTAGAGAAATTCACAAAGGTTCTAAATAAAAATGGACATGTCTGCCGCGGAAATCAAGCGCGCCTCCCAGGCGCAGCCGCAAAACTCCCCCTCCCAAACACCGACGGAGCTCAATGGCTCCGAGATCCTCGTTCGCTGCCTGCAGGCCGAAGGGGTGCGCCATCTCTGGGGTTACCCAGGCGGCGCGGTGCTCTACATCTACGACGCGCTCTACAAGCAGGACAGCATCCAGCACGTGCTGGTGCGCCATGAGCAGGCGGCCGTGCATGCCGCCGACGGCTTCGCGCGCGCAAGCGGCGAAGTCGGCGTGGCCTTGGTGACGTCGGGCCCGGGTGTGACGAATGCCATCACCGGCATCGCCACGGCCTACATGGACTCGATCCCGATGGTCATCATCACGGGCCAGGTGCCCAGTGCTGCCATCGGCCTGGATGCCTTCCAGGAGTGCGACACGGTCGGCATCACCCGCCCCATCGTCAAGCACAACTTCCTGGTCAAGGACGTGCGTGACCTGGCGCTGACGCTGAAGAAGGCGTTCCACATCGCCCGCACCGGTCGCCCCGGCCCGGTCGTGGTGGACATCCCCAAGGATGTGTCGCTGGCCAGGACCACCTTCAGCTACCCGGACCGCATCGAGATGCGCTCCTACAACCCGGCCAAGAAGGGCCACAGCGGCCAGATCCGCAAGGCTGTGCAGCTGCTGCTGCAGGCCAAGCGGCCCTACATCTACACGGGCGGCGGCGTGATCCTGGGTGAAGCGACCGCCGAGCTGCGCCAGCTGGTGGACCTGCTGGGCTTCCCCTGCACGAACACGCTGATGGGCCTGGGCGCGATGCCTGGCACCGACCCGCGTTTCCTGGGCATGCTGGGCATGCACGGCACCTACGAAGCCAACATGACCATGCAGCACTGCGACGTGCTGCTGGCCGTGGGCGCGCGCTTCGATGACCGCGTCATCGGCAACCCCAAGCACTTCGCTTCTGTCGAACGCAAGATCATCCACGTCGACATCGACCCCTCGTCGATCTCCAAGCGCGTGCGCGTCGACATCCCCATCGTGGGCGATGTGAAGGACGTGTTGCAGGAGCTGATCGCCCAGTTGAAGGAAGTGCAGGCCAAGCCTGACGCCAGCGCCGTCAACGCCTGGTGGAACCAGATCAACGAATGGCGCCGCAAGGACTGCCTGGTCTTCAAGGACTCGACCGAAGTCATCAAGCCGCAGATGGTGGTCGACACGCTTTGGAAGCTGACGCGCGACCGCGACACCTACATCACCAGCGACGTCGGCCAGCATCAGATGTGGGCCGCGCAGTACTACAAGTTCGACGAGCCGCGCCGCTGGATCAACTCCGGTGGTCTGGGCACGATGGGCGTGGGCCTGCCCTATGCGATGGGCATCAAGCTGGCCAAGCCGGACGCGGACGTGTTCTGCATCACCGGCGAAGGCAGCATCCAGATGTGCATCCAGGAGCTGTCGACCTGCTTCCAGTACAAGACGCCCGTGAAGATCGTCTCGCTGAACAACCGCTACCTGGGCATGGTGCGCCAGTGGCAGCAGCTGGACTACGGCGGCCGCTACTCGCACAGCTACATGGACGCGCTGCCCGACTTCGTGAAGCTGGCCGAGGCCTATGGCCACGTCGGCATCCTGGTCGAGAAGCCAAGCGACGTGGAAGGTGCCTTGAAGGAGGCCATGCGCCTCACGGACCGCACGGTCTTTCTGGACATCCGCACCGATCCGACCGAGAACGTCTGGCCCATGGTCAAGGCGGGCAAGGGTATTTCGGAAATGCTGCTGGGGTCGGAAGACCTGTGAGCGCCTGAAGCTGCGCGCTTTGGCGAGGGTTACCGCCCTCGCCGAGGCTCGCAGCGTAAGGCCATCTCAGCCGACCCACGCAATCCTCTCAACGATTCGAACCCGCCGCCAAGGCTCGCTGGTTACCGCCAGCGGCGCTGAAGAGCGCGAAGGACGAGATCCCCATGAAACACATCATTGCCTTGCTCCTCGAGAACGAGCCCGGCGCGCTGTCGCGCGTCGTCGGCCTGTTCTCCGCCCGTGGCTACAACATCGAGAGCCTGACCGTCGCGCCGACCGAGGACCCGTCCCTGTCGCGCATGACGATCGTGACGACGGGCAGCGACGAGATCATCGAGCAGATCACCAAGCACCTGAACCGCCTCATCGAGGTCGTCAAGGTCGTCGACCTGACCGAAGGCAACTACACCGAGCGTGAGTTGATGCTCATCAAGGTGCGCGCCGTCGGCAAAGAGCGCGAGGAGATGAAGCGCACTGCCGACATCTTCCGCGGCCGTGTCATCGACGTCACCGAGAAGACCTACACCATCGAGCTGACCGGCGACGCCAGCAAGCTCGACGCCTTCATCGACGCGATCGACCGCGCCGCGATTCTCGAAACCGTCCGCACGGGTGCTTCCGGCATCGGCCGCGGCGAGCGCATCCTGCGCGTCTGATCCGTCTTCACCCTCAACACCACCGATTTTTCCTGGAGCGACTCATCATGAACGTCTACTACGACAAGGACGCCGATCTCAGCCTCATCAAGGGCAAGAACGTCACCATCATCGGCTACGGCTCACAAGGCCACGCCCACGCGCAAAACCTGAACGACAGCGGCTGCAAGGTCACCGTCGCGCTGCGCAAGAGCGGCGCGTCCTGGGCCAAGGCCGAAGGCGCTGGCCTGAAGGTCGCCGAGATCGCCGACGCCGTGAAGACGGCCGACGTCGTCATGATCCTGCTGCCCGACGAGCAGATCGCCGAGGTCTACAAGAACGAAGTCGAGCCCAACATCAAGCAAGGCGCGTCGCTGGCCTTCGCCCACGGCTTCAACGTTCACTACGGCCAGGTCACGCCGCGCGCCGACCTGGACGTCTGGATGGTTGCTCCCAAGGCCCCCGGCCACACCGTGCGCGGCACCTACCGCCAAGGTGGCGGCGTGCCTCACCTGATCGCCGTCTACGCCGACAAGTCCGGCAAGGCCCGTGATCTGGCCCTTAGCTACGCCGCTGCCAACGGCGGCGGCAAGGCCGGCATCATCGAGACCAACTTCCGTGAAGAAACCGAGACCGACCTGTTCGGCGAACAAGCCGTGCTGTGCGGCGGCGCGGTCGAGCTGATCAAGGCCGGTTTCGAGACGCTGACCGAAGCCGGTTACGCGCCCGAGATGGCCTACTTCGAGTGCCTGCACGAGCTCAAGCTCATCGTCGACCTGATCTATGAAGGCGGCATCGCCAACATGAACTACTCGATCTCGAACAACGCCGAATACGGTGAGTACGTGACCGGCCCCAAGGTCGTCACCTCTGCCACCAAGGAAGCGATGCGCCAGTGCCTGAAGGACATCCAGACCGGCGACTACGCCAAGTCCTTCATCCTGGAAAACAAGGCCGGCGCCCCGACGCTGCTGAGCCGTCGTCGCCTGAATGCCGAGCATCCCATCGAGATCGTCGGCGAGAAGCTGCGCGAAATGATGCCCTGGATCAAGGCCAACAAGCTGGTCGACAAGGCCAAGAACTGATCAACGCGGTCAGCGCGATCTGAAGGGCCGGTGCCGCGAGGTGCCGGCCCTTTTCCATTCAGCCGCCGATGCGGATGAACTCCATGCGCCAGTTGGTCTCCCAGTTCGTGCCGCCGTCCGGCGAGAAGGCCTGCTCCCAGCGCGGCTGGCCGTTGGCCTGGATGGACCAGGTGAAGCGCACGCGAATGGGGCGGCCGTCGAGTTGGTCGTCGGCGTAGAACAGACCCACGCCGTTCTCGAAGGCGCCGCGCACCGGCACGTCCAGCGCGTGCGGCGAGCGGCCGTCCAGCCACCAGATGGCCCACAGGCCGGTGGCCGCGTCGAAGGACCGCATGGCCACAGCGCGGTAGGCGCCACCGGGCACGTGCAGCAGGTTGTCTTCGATGTTCCCCCGGCCCCCAAGCATCTTGCGCGTCGAGGAGAGGCCCTCGAAGCGGGTCCACTCGGTGCAGTCGCTCAGGCGTGAATTCAGCCGCTCGTGCAGCACGCGCCAGTCGCCGATGATGAAGTCGAAGTCGGCGGGCGCCATCGGGGCGGGGTCTTGCAGCATGTAGGCCTTTCAAGTGTCTGTGCATGCTGCGTCCGGCCACCGACCGGACATGTCAGCAGGCCCCTGCGCTATCCTGCTGCCCATGACCCCTGATCCCATCGAGGACGACGAGCCCAGCATCGCCGTCCGCCCCCGCCGCAAGGGCATCTACGCGCTGCCCAATGCCATCACGCTGGCCTCGCTGTTCAGCGCCTTCTACGCCATCATCATGGCCATGAACGGCCGGTTCGAGGTGGCCTGCGTCGCCGTCTTTGCCGCCGCGATCCTCGACAGCCTGGATGGCCGCGTCGCACGCATGACCAACACGCAGTCGGCCTTTGGCGAGCAGATGGACAGCCTGTCCGACATGGTCGCCTTCGGCGCCGCGCCGGCCCTGATCGTCTACATGTGGGCGCTCAAGGACATGGGCAAGCCGGGCTGGATTCCGGCCTTCGTCTACATCGCCGGTGCAGCCCTGCGCCTGGCGCGCTTCAACGTGAACATCGGCGTCGTCGACAAGCGCTACTTCCAGGGCCTGCCCAGCCCTGCGGCCGCGGCCATCGTCATGGGGCTGATCTGGTGTGCCGTCGACGCGCCCTGGTACGGCGGCGTGGGCAACATGGCCTGGCTGCGCTGGACGGCGTTTGGCGTGACCTTGTTCGCCGGGCTTTCGATGGTCACGAATGCGCCCTTCTACAGCTTCAAAGTCTTCGACCGCCGGCGCAGCGTGCCCTTCATCGTGCTGGTGGCCATCATGCTCGGCATCGGCCTCATCGCGCTGGACCCGCCCACGGTGTTGTTCGCAATGTTCTGCGTGTACGGGTTGTCCGGCTATGTCATCTACGGCTGGCGCAAGGCCAAGGGCAAGCCGGTCAGCGTGATCTCCACCAGTACCGACGAGCCCGACGAGCGCGGCTTGCATCAGTAGATTCACGTGCTAAATTCCGGCCCTATGAATTTCGCGATCGGCCTGCTGCTACTAGCCCTAGAGGAACCACGGGTTCGCTAGTCAGTCACGCCTTCGCACTTCTGACCCCAACGGCCCGTATGCAACCGCAGCGGGCCGTTCGTGTTTTCAAAGGCTGCCGGTTGCGCCACCCCACCCACGGATGGAAACCATGTTGAAGCAACCGCAGCTCAAGTACCGCCCCTTCGCCCCCATCGCATTGCCGGACCGCACCTGGCCCGACGCCGTGCTGACGCGCGCGCCGATCTGGCTGAGCACCGACCTGCGTGACGGCAACCAGGCGCTGATCGAACCCATGGACATCGCCCGCAAGCTGCGCATGTTCCAGCAACTGGTGAAGATCGGCTTCAAGGAGATCGAGGTTGGCTTTCCTTCGGCTTCGCAGACCGAGTTCGACTTCATCCGGCTGCTCATCGACGGCGACCACATTCCCGATGACGTGAGCATCCAGGTGCTGACGCAGGCCCGTTCCCACCTGATCGAGCGCACCTTCGAGGCGCTGGACGGCGCACGGCGCGTCATCGTCCACGTCTACAACGCGGTCGCGCCCGTCATGCGCCGCGTCGTGCTGGGGCAGGATGAAGACGGCATCGTGGAACTTGCGGCCTCGCATGCCCGCCAGATCAAGGAGCTGGCCGCCGCACGGCCCGGCACGGACTGGCGCTTCGAGTACTCGCCCGAGATGTTCTCCGGCACCGAACTGGCCTTCAGCAAGCGCGTCGTCGATGCGGTCACCGCCGTGTGGGAGGCGACGCCCGAGCGCAAGTGCATCATCAACCTGCCGGCCACTGTCGAGCACAGCACGCCGAACATCTTTGCGGACATGATCGAGTGGATGCACCGCCACCTCGAACGCCGCGATTGCATCGTGCTCTCGGTCCACCCTCACAACGATCGCGGCACCGGCACGGCCGCCGGCGAGCTCGCGCTGATGGCCGGCGCCGACCGCGTCGAGGGCTGCCTGTTCGGCAACGGCGAGCGCACCGGCAACGTCGACCTCGTCAACATCGCGCTGAACCTGTACACGCAAGGTATCGACCCGCAGCTGGACTTCTCGGACATCGACGAGGTGCGTCGCTGCGTCGAGCACTGCACGCAGATCCCCGTGCATCCGCGCCACCCGTATGTGGGCGACCTCGTCTACACGTCCTTCTCCGGCTCGCACCAGGACGCGATCAAGAAGGCCTTCTCGGCGCGCAAGGCCGGCGATATCTGGGACATGCCGTATCTGCCCATCGACCCCAAGGACCTGGGCCGAAGCTACGACGCCGTCATCCGTGTGAACAGCCAGTCAGGCAAGGGCGGCATCGCCTATCTGCTGGAGACCGAATACGGGCTCGAACTGCCGCGCCGCCTGCAGATCGAGTTCAGCCAGGTCGTGCAGCGCGTCATGGACGACGCTGGCAAGGAGCTGACTGCCGCCGACCTGCACGCCATCTTCGAGCGCGAGTACGGCATTGGCAATGCGAGCGCGTCGGTCGTGCAGCCGCAGATGACCGAGGTGCCGGGTGGCGCCGTGCGGCTGTCGGCCGAAGTCGTGCTGGGTGGCTGGATGGGCCATGTGCAGGGTGAGGGCAATGGCCCCATCGACGCCTTTGTCAACGCGCTGTCGACCCGCCTGGGCCAGGAAGTGCGCGTGCTGGACTATCACGAGCATTCCATCGGCAGTGGCGCCGACGCCCGCGCGGTGGCCTACCTGGAACTGCGCGTCGGCAACGAGACACGCCACGGCGTGGGCATTGATGGCAGCATCGTGCGCGCATCCATGCAGGCCATCCTGTCCGGCCTGTCGCGTGCGCAGCTGACACTGCCCCCAGCTCAGTCACAACGAGAGGAGAACGTGCGATGACCGACAAGCTCATCATCTTCGACACCACGCTGCGCGACGGCGAGCAGTCGCCTGGCGCGTCGATGACGCGTGAAGAGAAGCTGCGCATCGCGCGCCAGCTCGAACGCATGCGTGTGGACGTCATCGAGGCCGGCTTCGCGGCGTCCAGCAATGGCGACTTCGAGGCCGTCAAGGCGATTGCCGCGGCCATCAATGACAGCACCGTCTGCTCGCTGGCGCGCGCCAACGATCGCGACATCTCGCGCGCCGCCGAGGCGCTGGCGGGCGCCAGCCGCGCGCGTATCCACACCTTCATCGCCACCAGCGAACTCCACATGGAGAAGAAGCTGCGCATGACCCGCGAGCAGGTGCTGGACCAGGCGACGCTGGCGGTGCGCTTCGCGCGCAACCTGTGCGGCGACATCGAGTTCTCGCCGGAGGACGGCTACCGCTCCGACATCGACTTCCTGGCCCGCGTCTGCGAGGCCGTCATCAAGGAAGGCGCCGGCACCATCAACATCCCCGACACCGTCGGCTACGGCATCCCCGAGCTGTACGGCGACTTCATCCGCCGGCTGCGCGAGAAGGTGCCTAACTCGGACCAGGCCATCTGGAGCGTGCACTGCCACAACGACCTCGGCATGGCGGTCGCCAACTCGCTGGCCGGCGTGATGATCGGCGGCGCGCGCCAGATCGAATGCACGATCAACGGCCTGGGCGAGCGCGCCGGCAACTGTTCGCTGGAAGAAGTCGTCATGGCCGTCAGGACGCGGCGCGACTACTTCGGCCTGGACGTGGGCATTGACGCGACGCAGATCGTGCCGGCGTCCCGGCTGGTGTCACAGACGACCGGCTTCGTCGTGCAGCCCAACAAGGCGGTCGTCGGCGCGAATGCCTTTGCACACGCCAGCGGCATCCACCAGGACGGCGTGCTCAAGGCGCGCGACACCTACGAGATCATGCGCGCCGAGGACGTCGGCTGGGCGGCCAACAAGATCGTGCTGGGCAAGCTCTCGGGCCGCAACGCCTTCAAGGCGCGCCTGCAGGAGCTGGGCATCCAGCTGGAGAGCGAAGCCGAGGTCAACGCGGCGTTCGTGCGCTTCAAGGACCTGGCCGACCGCAAGAACGAGATCTTCGACGAGGACATCCTGGCCCTGGTCATGGACGAGTCGGTGACAGCCGAGCAGGAGCACTACCGGCTGCTGTCGCTGTCCCAGCGCAGCGAAACCGGCGAGCGCCCGCATGCGGCCATCGTCTTCTCGGTCGGCCAGCAGGAGCACAGCGTCGAGAGTGACGGCAACGGCCCTGTGGACGCCACGCTGCGCGCCATCGAGTCCGTCGTCGCGTCGGGCGCGGAGATGCTGCTGTATTCGGTGAATGCCATCACCAGCGGCAGCACGGAGTCGCAGGGCGAGGTGACGGTGCGGCTGCAGCACGCCGGGCGCATCGTCAACGGCGTGGGCGCCGACCCCGACATCGTCGTCGCTTCCGCCAAGGCCTACCTGAGCGCGTTGAACAAGCTGCAGAGCAAGGTCGAGCGCGTCGCGGCGCAGGGCTGAGGCCGGACCGAGGACATGCCCAGGCCCAGCATTTCTGAAGCCTGACGAGGACTGCCGCCATGCAAGGCGGCGGGCATGGGCTGGTAACCGGCGTGATCGGTGTCACGCTCCGGCTTTTCGACGTTGAATTTGGCGCGTAAAGCCCGTGCTGATATGGGTTGGCGGCCGGGCGCACGGCCCCAGAATCGGGTCCTCGGTCACCGCGGGCAGCGTGCGGAGCCGGTGGGCATGCGGTTTTCGGGGTCATCCCGATACCGTCTTTTTGTCGGCCGAGGCTTACTTGGCGCGGTTGAACAGCTGCATCGCCATGGAGCCGGTGACGATGCCTTGTGTGGCTTCCCCGCGAGCGGGGCCAGAGTTCACTTGAGGTATTGCGCTTAAGCTCTTGTCTTGTCGGTGATTTTCGCGTCACGTACACTGCCGTCCTGCTGTTGGGGAACCCGTTGAAGCTTTCATTCGCCACCGCAATCCTGAGCCTCGGTCTGTTGTCCTTCGCGGGCACCGCCGTGGCTGCTCCCACCGCCAGCAAATCCGCCAAGGTCAGCAAGGTCGTCAAGGCCACGAAGACGACCAAGGCCAAGCCGAGCACCCGGCAGACCCGCAAGGTCAGGTCCGTCGTGCTGCGCAAGCCGGTCGCCGTCGTTCCGGCTGTCGCCACCTTCGGCATGGCCGCCGGCCTGCATGCGGTGGATGACCCGCTGGCGCTGAAGTCCAGCGTCGCCTACGTGCTGGACCAGAACACCAACGAGGTGCTCTTCTCCAAGAACCCGCAGGCCGTGCTGCCCATCGCCTCCATCACCAAGCTGATGACGGCACTGGTGGTCGTCGAGGCCGGCCTGTCGCTGGACGAGAAGCTGACGGTGACCGAAGAGGACATCGACACCGAGAAGCACACCCGCTCTCGCCTTGCCGTCGGCACGTCGTTGACGCGAGGCGAGATGCTGCACCTGGCCCTGATGGCCAGCGAGAACCGCGCCGCCAATGCGCTGGGCCGCCACTACCCCGGCGGCCTGTCCGCCTTCGTCGCAGCGATGAATGCCAAGGCGGTCAGCCTGGGCATGGCCGATACCCACTACGCCGAGCCGACGGGACTGTCCAGCCGCAACCAGAGCAGCGCCAAGGATCTGGCCACGCTGGTCAACGTGACCAGTCAGGTGCCGTTGCTGCGCGACCTGTCCACGTCGCGCGAAGCCCGCGTGTCCCTGGGCAAGCGCCTGGTGCAGTTCCGCAGCACCAATGGCCTGTTGTCCAACCCGCTCTGGGACATCGGCCTGCAGAAGACCGGCTTCATCAACGAGGCGGGCAAGTGCGTTGTCATGCAGGCCCGCATGGCTGGCCGCCAGCTCATCATGGTGTTCCTGGATTCCAGCGGCAAGGCGTCGCGGATTGCTGATGCCGAGCGTGTGCGCAAGTGGCTGGCGACCCAGCCGGGTGACGCAGCCACGGTGTCCCCCAAGCTCTGACGCACCGTCCGCTCCACAATAAGAACGCGGCGCCTCGGCGCCGCGTTGCTGTTGGCGGGCTAGGCCCGGTGGCCCAGCGCCGCCGAGATCTGCGCCGCCGTCTCCTTCAGCCGCACGACCCAGCTCTCCTCCAGCCGGTCGGCCGGTGCCGAGATGGACAGGCCGGCCACGAGCTTGCCCTGATCGTCATAGATGCCGGCGGCCATGCAGCGCACGCCCAGCTCCAGTTCCTCGTCGTCCCGCGCGATGCCGCGCTGTCGCACCATGGCGAGTTCGCGCTCGAGCGCGCCGATTTCGGTCAGGCTGTTGCGCGTGTGGCCCGACAGGCCGGTGCGCGTGGCGTAGGCGCGCACGCGCGGACTGTCGTCGCTGGCCAGGAAGAGCTTGCCGACCGATGTGAGATGCAGCGGCGCCCGGCCGCCCACGGCGCGCACGACCTGCATGCCGGAGCGCTCGGAGTAGGTGCGTTCGATATAGACGATCTCGTCGCCCTGGCGCACGGACAGGTTGACCGGCTGGTGGGTGAACTTGTGCAGCTCGCGCATCGCGGGCAGCGCGGCGTCGCGCACGTCCAGCCGCGCCTTGACGAGGTTGCCCAGCTCCAGCATGCGCATGCCCAGGCGGTAGCTGCCGGCTTCCGGCCGGTCCACGTAACGACCCAGCGTCAGGTCATTCAGAATGCGGTGCGCCGTGGATGGGTGCAGGCCGGTGGCCTCGGACAAGGCCTTCAGCGAGACCGGGTCCTGGTGCCGGGCCAGCACATCCAGCAGCGAGAACATGCGCTCCAGCACCTGGATGGCCGGGGTCTGCTGCGCCTCTTTGGATTTCATGGCTTCATTGTGGGGGAGATCGGTGAAGTTTTGTATGGTGAGAGCGCGATTCAATAGATGGCACACGGTGACGGCGTTGCTGCTGGCTTCGGCCACGGCAGGCCATGCCGCCGAGCCACCACAGGCGGCGCCCTGGGGCCGCCTGCCCAAGCTCTATGGCCGCATCACCGCTGCCCAACTGGGCCTGGTCATCAACACGGCCGACCCCTATTCCGTCACCGTGGGCGAGTACTACGCCCGGCGGCGCGGCATTCCCGAGGCGCAGGTGCTGCGCGTCAGCCTGCCGCAGCGCAACAGCCTGACGCGTGACGAGTTCAAGGCGCTGGATGCGGCCATCCGCGCCCACATGCCCGAGCACGTCAATGGCCTGGCCTTGGCCTGGGTGCAGCCCTATGCGGTGGAGTGCAACTCGCTGACCAGCGCGCTGGGCATGGGGTTGCAGCCCGACCTCTGCGCGCGCAGCTGCGCGCCCACACGCGCCAGCGCCTATGGCGGCTACTTTGGCTCCCGGTCGTGGATCGTCGTCGGTATGCGGCCGGCGATGCAACTCGCCGCGCGTTCGGTGCCGGCGGCCATGGCCATGATCGAGCGCGGCATTGCGTCCGACCACACGCTGGCGGCCGGCGCTGCCGAGCCCGCCATCGCCTACCTTGCCGCGACGCCGGATGCAGCACGCAACGTCCGCGAGCGCCTGTTCCCGCCTGCCGGCCCGGTGCCCGGCGTGACCGGCCT
>Ga0209294_1000035_pt1 | contig 19231 bp, 18 predicted proteins | sample LowerColdCreek_FD_184128 | JGI IMG/M metagenome (GOLD analysis project Ga0209294, IMG submission 184128) | Groundwater microbial communities from Cold Creek, Nevada to study Microbial Dark Matter (Phase II) - Lower Cold Creek (SPAdes) (version 3) | ecosystem: Environmental > Aquatic > Deep... | reverse complement strand
GCCACCGGGTTGTTCTCGATGATCTGGTACAGCACCCGGCCGATGTCCAGGAGACTGGTCTGCACATGGCGGATGTCGCTGAGGTCCTGCGCCGTCAGCACCGCAAACGGCTGCCCGGCCAGTTGCACCTGCTGGCCCTTGATCTCCAGGACCCGCCGCGATCCGCTGCCCGTCAGCGCCTCGATCTCGATGGCCGGCTGCTCCGTGCTCTCGGCCATGCAACGCTGGACATAACGATGCAGTTCGCCGGTGAATTCCTCTGCGGCCCAACCTTGCGGCGTCATGGCGCGCAGGTCCTGCTCGCCGTAGCCCAGCAGCCGCGCCATGGCGGTGTTGGCAAACAGGATGTTGTCGTTGTCGTGCACCAGCGTCGGCAGCGTCACCGCCTGCAATGCGAGGCAGAAGTCGTCGCTCAGTGCCGGCCGGCTCACGGGGCCACCTCGCCCGGGTCTTCCAGGATGAACGAGCCGTCGCTGCCCCACTTCACGTGGGTGATGCCGGGCTCCATGCGCTCCAGCCGGCGCAGCTCGGCCTCCTGGGCGGTGAGCACGCCGGTTTGCAGCCGCACCTGGTCGGCCAGTTGCTGGTTCTCCAGCGTCAGCGCCCGGATCTGCAGCACCTGGCGCACCGCGCTGAGCAGCTCGAAATCCGCCCAGGGCTTGGCGATGAAGCGTGCGATGCCGGCCTGGTTGATGGCCGCCACCAGTGCGTTCAGGTCGGCATAGCCGGAGACGATGATGCGGCCGCAGTCCGGCTGGATGTCGCGCAGCTGGCTGAGGAACTCCACGCCGGTCATGCCGGGCATGCGGTGGTCCGAGATGGCCAGCGCAAAGCTGCGCTCCCTGGCACGCGCCAGCGCCCGGGCGGCATCGGTGAAGCTCTCCACCTCGTAGCGCTCGCCTGCCGCATCGCGCAGGCCGCTGCGCAGCAGGCGCTGCAGCGCGCTGATGATGTGCGGCTCGTCGTCGACCAGCAGGATGCGGTCAGCCATCAGGGGCCTCCCTCAGGCAGCTTGACGAAGACGTTGAGCTTGGCCGTCTCGCGGCCGGCGAACTCGCGCAGCTGCCGCACCACGCGGGCGTCGAACTCATAGCCGGCCGCCAGCAGCAGCGTGCCTTGCGGCGACAGCAGGTCACGCGACAGCACCATGCCGGGCATCAGCTCGTGCGGCCGCAGCTCGCGGTCGTGCGGTTTGTCGATGGGCTCGTCCTGCACCGCCAGCTCGAAGGCCTCCACCACCGCCGCTGAATAGCGAGCACCCGCGCCGCCCAGCACCAGGGCATGCGCCTCGGCTGCGGTGTAGCGCTTGAGCGCCAGCCGGCCGGACTGGGCGGCGTAGTAGTCGCTGCACACGCTCAGGACCTGTGCGCCCAGCGGCACGTCGTCGCCGCTGATACCGTCGGGGAAGCCCTTGCCGTCGATGCGCTCGTGGTGGGAGCGCACCAGTCGGGCGACCCGCTGCAGCCTGCCCAGCGGCAGCAGCGCGGCTTCACCGTTGAGGGTGTGGCGGCGGTACAGCGCCAGTTCGTCGCTGCTCATGGCCGAGATCGGTTTGCGCAGCATCGCATCGGGGAAGCCGATCTTGCCCACCTCGTGCAGCAGGCCGGCGACGTAGATGTCCTGCGCCATGGGCTCGCCCACCTTCAGCCGGTTCGCCATGCGGCGTGCGAGGTCGGCCACCTGACGCGAGTAGCCCGCCATGCCGCTGCCGCGCAGCTCCACCAGGCCGGCGAACACATGGATGGACAGCAGGAAGTTGCTTTCCACCTGGGCGAAGGAGGTCTCCAGCATGGCGTTGACCTGCTCCAGCTCGCTGGTGCGGGCCTTCACGCGCGCGGCCAGATCGGCGTTCAGCGACTGCAGCTCGTCGTTCTGGCTGCTCGTCAGCGCCAGCAGGGCGCGGTTCTCCTGCTCCAGCCGGCGCCGCTCCAGCGCATCGTGCACGCAGACCAGCAGCTCGCGGTCGTCCCAGGGCTTGGCCACGTAGCGCTGGATCTGCCCGCGGTTGATGGCCGCCACGGTCGAGCCGATGTCGGCATAGCCGGTCAGCAGGATGCGACCCAGCGTGGGCCAGCCCTCGTGCACGCGTTCCAGCAGCGCGGCGCCGTCCATCTCGGGCATGCGCATGTCCGACACCACCAGGTCGACGGGCTCCGTCTCCAGCATCGCCAGCGCCGCCTTGCCACTTTCGGCCAGCAACACGCGGTATCCCTGCGGGCGGAACAGCCGGCGCAAGGAACTCAGGATGGACGGCTCGTCGTCGACGAACAGGATCACCGGTGCGACGGTTGCGTCTTCGCTGTTCACGGGGGCCTCGCTGCCCGGCGTGCCGGGTGCTTGTGTGAGGCCCAGTTTAGGGATGGCCGTGCGCGCTGTCCGTCAAGTTTGTCTCGGAAAACCTCTGCACATGCATGCTGCTCAGGCCGGCGCGATCTCCACCGCCACCCCGCTCAGCACCGCATTGCCGCTGAGCGGGTCGCGCGCGCTGTCATCCAGCAGCGCGTTCATGTTGACGCCGGGCCGCTCGCGGGCCACGGCCAGCTGCACGCCGTCCAGGTCATGCCCCCAGCCATGCGGCAGGCTGACCACGCCGGGGCTCATGTCGGCGCTGCGCTCGACGCGCGCGACCAGTTCGCCCACTGCGCTCCTGACCTTGGCGAACTCGGCCAGGCCCAGGCGGTCCGCATCGGCGGGGTTGACCAGCAGCGTGCAGCGCTCCGGCCCCTTGGCGAGCACGGGCAGGTTGTGCATCCAGCTGTTGCCCGAGCGCGTGTCGCGGCGACCGATGAGGCTGAAGGCCGGCGCGGGCTCGGCCTTCACGGCTGCCAGGTCGGCCAGGATGGACGATGGCGCGAGCTCGATCTTGCCGCTGGGCGTGCGCAGCACTTCGGGGATGCGCGGCGTGAGCGCCCCGAGGTCCACGCCACCGCCCTCGACCGTGCTCGCAGCCTTGACCTTGGCGAGGTTGAGCCCGTCGGGCTGGCGGCCGAACTGGTCGCCGTAGGGGCCGACACGCAGCTGCAGGTCGATGAGGCGCTCGGGGCCGCGCCAGGGGTGCAGCGCGCTCAGGATGGCGGGCGTGTTGTCACCGGCAAAGCGACGCACGTCGGAGGCGATGGCCTCGTTGTCGAGCTGGGCCACGTCCACACCCAGGCCGCGGCCTTCTAGCAGCGCGCCCAGACGCAGGATGGTCTGCCACTCCTGCGGCGTGCCGGCCGGCGCGTCGAACACCGGGCCGGAGAAGCGCGCGTGGTTGCGGTGGCTGAGCTGCGGGAAGGCGACGTCGAAGTGCAGGTCCTCCAGCGGCGACAGCCCCGGCAGGATGACGTCGGCGTGGCGCGACGTCTCGTTGACGTAGATGTCCAGGCTGAGCATGAAGTCCAGCCCCTGCAGCGCCTGGGCGATGCGCGGGCCGTTGGGCGCCGACAGCACGGGGTTGCTGGCGATGGTGATCAGCGCCTTGACCTGGCCCTCGCCAGGCGTCTGCATTTCCTCGGCCATCACCGTGATGGGCAGCTCGCCGAAGACCTCGGGCGCGCCCGACACGCGGCTCTTGCGCCGGCCGGTCGTGATGCCTTTGCCACTGCCGGGCTGGCCCTGGGTGTTGGGCGCGAAGGCCGCAGCCTTGGCGAACATCGCGCCGCCTTCGCGGTCCAGATTGCCGGTCAGCACGTTGATGAGGTCCACCAGCCAGGAGTTCACCGTGCCGAAGCGCGTCGTGCAGGTGCCGATGCGGCCGTAGACGGCGGCGCGCGGCGCGGCGGCCAGTTCGCGGGCGATGCGGCGCTGCGTCTCGGCCGGGATGCCGCAGCCGGCGGCGGTGACTTCGGGCGGGAAGGGCAGCACGGCGGCGCGGGCTTCGTCGAGGCCGTTGACGTGTTCTGCCAGCCGCCCCAACTTCACCAGCCCCTCGTCGAACAGCGTGTGCGCAATGCCCGCCAGCAGCAGCGCGTCGCCGCCGGGGCGGATGGGCAGGTGCTCGTCGGCGGCGGCAGCCGTCTCGCTGCGGCGCGGGTCCACCACGACGATGCGCCCGCCCCGCGAGCGCATCGCCTTGGCCTTTCCGCGGTAGTCGGGCACCGTCCACAGGCTGCCGTTGCTGACCATCGGGTTGCCGCCGAGGATGAGCAGGTAGTCGCAGCGCTCGATGTCAGGCAGCGGGATGGAGAGCCAGTGGCCGAACATCAGGCCGGCGCTGAGCTGCTTGGGCATCTGGTCCAGCGTGGAGGCACTGAACACGTTGCGCGAGCCCAGCGCCTTCACCAGGCGCGGCGTGTAGGCCAGTAGGCTGACCTTGTGCGCGGCAGGGTTGCCGATGGTCAGCGCCACGGCATCGGCACCGCGCTCGCGGTGGATGGGCAGCAGGCGCTTCTCGATCTCGGCAAAGGCTTCGTCCCAGCTTGCCGGGACGAACTTGCCGTCGCGCTTGATCAGCGGCGTGCGCAGGCGGTCGGGATCTTCATGCAGGTCTTTCAGGCTCACGCCCTTGGGGCAGAGGTAGCCATGGCTGAAGACGTCGTTGGCCGCGCCGCGGATCGCGATGACCTGGGGGCCTTCGGTCTTCACTTCCAGGCCGCAGCAGGCCTCGCACAGTGGGCAGATGCGGTAGTGGCGATCCTGCGTTTGGGCCATCGTCGTCTCCATGATTGGGCGGCGATTCTGTGGCCGGCGCAGCCTTGACCGGCGTCAAGCCGGCGACACCTCAGCAGGTCTGGCGTCGCGCGCGCCAGCCGACGAGCAGGCCGCCGGCCAGCAGCATTGCCAGCGTGCCCGGTTCGGGCACGGCCAGCGGTTGGGTGTACACGGAGGCGGCCGCGCCAAAGTACAGCGGCACGGCCTCGGCCGAGGCGTTGGACAGTGTCAGCGTCAGCGTGCCCGAGGTGGTCTGCTCGCCAGGCCCGGCGATGGAGGCGTAGCCATGGTCGCGCACGATCTGGTCCATGCCGGCCGTGCCGACGAGGCCGTGCAGGGAGACCTGGGACGTGACCACGCTGCCGCCGGCGGCGGCGACGCTGGCGAAGACGCGGTAGTCGGCCGTCAGCGTCACCGCCGTGCCGGCGCCCAGCGAGAAGCTGCCCGTCCAGGGCCAATTGCCTTCAGGCAGGGGGGCGATGGTCTTGTAGGTCTCCCACCAGGCATAGCTCTGGGTCACCAGGTCGTCCTGGCCGTTGATGGTGGCGTACAGGCCGTCGGCGCTGCGGCGCGCGCTGCCCTCGACCCGGCCCAGGCTGAGCGTCACCTCGGCGCCGCTCAGCGGCGGTGCGGCGGGGAAGGTGTCCAGCGTGAGGCGCTGGTCGAGGTAGGTGTCGGCGTTCAGCCATTTCGCGTCGACCTGCAGGCCCGCCAGCACATGGCCACCCGGCGAGATCGTCAGCACGGGCGCCAGGCCATCATCGGGTGCCAGGTCCAGCAGTTGCAGCCGGAACGAGGTCAGCTCCGCAGTGGCGGTGCCGGGCACCTGCCCCTGCGCCAACGATGCGGCCGCGAGGAGTGCAAGGGCAGGAACGGTGCGTTGGATGCGGCTCACGGCTCATTCCTTGCTGGGGCGACCGTGCGCATGTTGACAGTCGCCAGCGCTTGCCGCCAGCGCCAGAGCACTTCGCATTGGGGATGCCGCCGGGCCGATCAGCCCAGCCAGTCCTGCAGCTGCTGCCACACGGCGGCGTCGGTCTGCAGGCCCAGATGACCCAGGCCGGTGAAGGTCGCTGTGTCCTTGAACGCCAGCCGGCGCGCGGCCTCGCGGTGCTGGCCCAGCGCGCTGGCCACGGGCACGAGGCCGTCGCCCAGCCAGCGGGCCGGCGGGCCGCTGGGTTTCTTGGCTGTCGTTGCGGCAATCGCATAACAGGCCACGCCAGCGGGCAGCGGGATGCGGCTGGCGACACCTTCGTCCGCTTCGAGCAGGCTGCCGTGGCGCAGGTCGCGGATGCCGGCGCTGCGCCGCGCCGCCAGCGCCGCCAGCGGGCGCGAATAGGCGCTGACGGCCAGCAGCTGCTGCACCTGCTGGCCGCCGCGCTCCAGCGGCGCGCCGAGGTGGGGCGTGCCCAGCGTGACGAGGGTTCGCAGGCGCTTGGGCCAGCGTTTGCGTGGCGCCTGGGCGATGGCGCTGCGCGCAACCAGGCCGCCCATGCTGTGCCCCAGCAGCGTGATGGGGCCGGGCACGCTGTCGAGCAACCTGGCCAGTTCGGCGCCATTGCGCCAGATGGCGCGGCCGGTGTTGTAGCGCAGGCCCAGCGGCTGGTAGCCCAGCGCTGCGAGGGCGGCGGGGAAGTCGGCACCGTCGCGACGCCATTGCGCTTCGTTCATGCACAGGCCGTGCAGCAGAACGATGGCCGGGCCGATCGCGCCATCGACCAGCGGGTGCAGGCTCATGGGCGTGGCCAGCGGGTTGGCGGTGGCTTCGAGGTAGTCGCCCAGCACGCCGTTCAGCGCGGCTTGGGCGGCGCTCGCGTGGCGGGTGTCGGCCTGGCCGAGCAAGGGGGGCAGCGCGCCCAGGGCCAGGTCCAGCCCACCGCCCACCAGCTTCGTCACGCCGCGTACGCTGCGGTAGACGAGGCCGGTGAGGCCAGTGGTGCGCTCGCGTTGCTTCGTCAGCGGCAGCCGCGTGATTTCGGCGTGCATGGCTTCGACGAGGTTGGTGACGCCGGTGACGGCATCGACCGCGAGGCGGCTGCTGCCGCGCAGGTGCTGGGGGCTGGGCATGGCCCCAGTGTGGACTACATCTGCCGGAACAGGTGCGCGCAGCTCTCGGCCACCAGCAGCATCTCGCTGCCATGCTTCAGCTTGATCTGCATCCGCCCCCTGAAGTCCCGGCTCACGCTGGCGATGGCGTTCACGTTCACCAGCGTGGAGCGGTGGATCTGCCAGAACTGCTGCGCGTCCAGCTCGTCGATCAACTCCTTCAGCGGCTTGCGGATCAGCGCCTCACCGTCCTTCAGCGCCAGCCGCGTGTACTTGTTGTCGCTCTGGAAGAACATCACCTCGTCGACCGTGATAAGGCGCAGCGTCTGCCCCACCGACGCATTGATCCAGCGCAGCGGCGCCCGCGAGGCGGATGGCGCCGGGCGGGCGCTGAGCTGCTCCAGCACGCCGCCCAGCGCCGCCGGCGGCTGGCCCTGGCCCAGCCGCGCCTTCAGCCGCGTGATGGCCGTGAACAGCCGCGCGCCGGCCAGCGGCTTGAGCAGGTAGTCCACCGCGCCCTGGTCGAAGGCGGCCACGGCGTACTGGTCGTAGGCCGTCACGAAGACCACATGGCAGCGCCCGCCCACCTGGCGCGCCACGTCCAGCCCGGTGGCGCCGGGCATCTCGATGTCCAGGAAGAGGATGTCGGGGCGGTGCTGGTCCAGCAGCCGCAGCGCCTCCAGGCCGTCAGCCGCCTCGCCGACGATGCTCAGCTCGGGCCAGAGCCGGCCGAGCTGCTCGACCAGTTCGCCGCGCAGCGCGGCTTCGTCCTCGGCAACGACGGCGGTGGGCGAGAAGGTGTTCATGGCGGCAGCTGAAGCGTGAATTCGGTGCGGCCCTGGCCGCTGGCGCAGACAAGGGTGGTGCCCAGCACGGCCAGGCGTTCGCGCAGCGAGGCCAGGTCCGCGTCCTCGCTGCACAGCCCCTCTTCGTCGAAGGCCAGCGAGATACGCTCGCCGGCGCTCAGCCAGCAGCGCTGTGGCCGGCCCAGGCGCAGCGCGCGCTGCACCAGCGGCAGCAGCAGCATCGACGGCAGCGGCGTCGCGCCGCGCGAGCCCAACGCGCAGTCGAAGGCGGGTGGCTGGCCGTTCAGGTCGCGCAGCAGGTCCAGGTAGCTGGCGATCAGCTCGGCTTCGGCAGCCAGCGTCGTGCCGGCCATGCCGCCATGCGGCGTTTCCTGATGCCGTGCCAGCCGCGGCAGCGCCAGGCGCAGGTGGCGGATGAGCCGTTCCAGCCGGGCACTGGCCGTCGCGTCGCGGCGGTCGTAGGCCTGCTCCACGGCGACGAGGGCGTCGAACAGCAGGGCCGGGTCCATCTGCGCCTGCAGCGTCGCCAGGCGTGCCTCCAGGGCCTGGCGGCGCAGCTGGCTGTGCTCGCGCAGCAGGTCTTGCGCGGCCTGTTCCTGCCGGCGGCGCAGCGTGCGGAACTCCAGCATGCCCACCAGCATCAGCGCCGGCATGAAGACCCACAGCGTGTCGCCGATCAGCGCGGGGACGCGGAACAGGGTGCAGCTGGGCTTGCCATGCTTGAGCGCGTACAGGTCGCAGATGGACGGCCAGGGCAGGGTGGCGGCCAGCGGGTAGACGACGGCGATGGTCAGCGCCGAGCCCAGCAGCGTGGCGCCGACGAGGCGTGCGCGGCGTGCCGGGTGGACGGGGCTGCTGCGCGCGGCGGGCAGCCAGCACAGCAGCAGCACGGCGCAGCTGACCGCCGGCAGGCCCAGGTGGCGGCCCAGCACCTCGGGCAGGCGGCCGCCCACGTCGAGGTCCGCCAGCGAGGTGAGGTCGATGGCACCGAACAGCAGCGCCGCCACCACGAAGCTCAGGGCCTCGTGGGGGCGCAGCGAGCGCCAGGAGCGCCAGACGTGGCCGATCACGATAGCGCTTCCTCAGGCAGGCGCACCCGGGCGACGACGCCGCGCGGCTGCGCCGCCTCCAGCTCCAGCGCGGCCGCGTCGCCAAAGCGGGCGGCCAGCCGCGCCCGCGTGTTGGCCAGGCCCACGCCCGCACCGCCGCTGGCGGCGCCGAAGCCCTGGCCGTTGTCCGCCACCTCGACGGTCAGCCCGCCGCCGTCCGCAGGCAGCGTGCGGATCGCGATACGCCCGCCCTCGGGCAGCGGCGACAGGCCGTGCTTGACGGCGTTCTCCACCAGCGTGGGCAGCACCAGCGTGGGCAGGCGGGCGTGCAGCAACTCGGGCGGTGCGCTGATGTCGAAGGTCAGGCGCTCGCCCATGCGCATCTGCAGGATGGCCAGGTAGTGGCGCACCAGTTCCAGCTCGTCGGCCAGCGTCGACTCGTGGCGGCGCATGCCCGGCAGCGCGGCACGCAGGTAGGCGATGAGGGCCGCCAGCATGTCGCGGCCGCGCTCGGGCCGGGTCTCGTACAGGCGCTTGACGTTGGCCAGCGTGTTGAACAGGAAATGCGGCTCGATCTGCGCGTTCAGCGCCGACAGCTGGGCCTCGGTCTGCTGCGCCCGCAGCGCCTCGCGTTCGCGAAACAGCTGCGCCAGCTGGCCGCTGCCCACGCGCTGCGCGCGGCTGACGAGCAGCAGCGCGTAGGCCATGCCGCCCAGCAGCGCCCAGATGGCCACGGTCGACAGCACCCAGCCGGGCTTGACGCCCATGCCGGGGTTCTCCAGCACGGCCACGGCATGGCGCAGATACGTGCCCAACGCAGCGCCCAGGCCCACGGCCAGGGCCTGCACGGCGAGCGCCGCCGGCAGCCGCCAGCGCCGCCCGGCCAGCAAGGCCTCGGCCAGCGCCACCGTCAGCAGCAGCGACAAGCCGGTCAGCAGCGACTGGCGGCTGAAGCGCACCAGGGCGAACAAGGCCTCGACCAGCCGGTCGGCGTCGTTCTCGTCGAACCAGCTCAGCGAGCGCGAGATCGCGTACAGCAGGCAGAAGTAGTAGACCCCCGCCAGCATGCGCAGATTGCAGACGCGGCGAAAGGCTTGCAGCGGGGTCGGATCCTCCATGCCGGCGATTCTCGGCGGCCGGCCCCAGGCCCGGGAGGGATGCGACGGACTGGGCTTATCCGGCGCTGGCTGCGGCGATCAGGGCCTTGAGTTCGCGCTCCGAGGCTGCCGGGTCACCGAGGTTGACCTCGATGAGGCGGCGCAGATGGGTGATGGACTCCAGGTCGATGCTGCGGCAGAGCACGCCGGCATGGCCGCCCTCCACATGCGCCAGCTCGCCGGCCATCGCGATGAGGACATCGGTGTCGGCCTGGCCGAGGGGCAGCTTGACCAGGCAGGGCATGCCCGCCTGCGGCGCCGCGCCCTCGGGCAGTTGCAGCAGCACGCCCTTGAGCGAGATGTCGATGACCTGGCAGCGCAGCAGCGCCTGCGTCGTGATCAGCTCGGCGCCGGCGGCAAAGGCGACGCGGGCGAATTGGCGGCGTTCGGTGCTGGTGATGATGATCTCCCGGTGGCTGGGCGCCGTTGATGCTAGACGAAGGGTTCCAGCGCGCCAGCGCTGCCGAACACGGTGCTGCTTTCCACCGCCTGCTGCAGCCGCTCGGGCGCCAGCGAGGCCAGGCCCATGGCTTCCAGCATGAACCAGGATGCGCGCAGATAGGCGATGACTTCCTCGCGTGTGGCGTCGGCCGGCGCCGGGTCGGCGTCCCAGTCGCGCCCCGGCGCGTCACGCGGCGCGACGACCGCCGGCCGGTGGGCGCGGGCGATACGGGCCAGCAGCTCGCGCATGTCCATCGTGGCGCTGGGCGCGTCGATGAGGCGCACGAGGTCGCCCAGCTGCTGCTCGGCCGCTGCGGCGAGCAGCCGCGCGGCCTGGTCGGCCCCGCCCGCCAGGTACAGGCCTGCGGCGAGGTCGACGTATTCGAGGGCGGCAGAAAGCCGCTGCAGGTCGGGGTTGGACGACATGGCGGCGAAGTCTAGGCTGTGACGATAGGCAACGTGCGGCCAAACTTCACGGCGCATTGTTTATGCTGGGCCGCTCCAGGAATGCCCTAAGGACCGCGCATGCTCGACCGCCGCCAGCATCTGCAACACCTCGCCGCCCTGGCAGCCGCCTCGGCACTGCCGGCCGCCGCTGCCGACGACAAGGACGACGGCACCTATGACGAGGAGTCCGTCCTCAAGGCCGCCACCGATTTTTTCGGCCAGACGACCGAGGGCCTGGCCAAGGTCATCGAGAAGGCCTTCAAGGAGCAGGGCCGGCCGAATGCCTACATCAAGGGCGAGGAGGCGGGTGCCGCCATCACCGTGGGCCTGCGCTACGGCCAGGGCGAGCTGCTGATGAAGAGCGGCGGCGCGTCCAAGGTCTTCTGGGCCGGCCCGTCGATCGGCTTCGACCTGGGCGCCAATGCCGCCAAGGTCTTCACGCTGGTCTACAAGCTGCCCCGGGCCAGCGCCATCTACCAGCGCTTCCCCGGCGTCGACGGCAGCCTTTACTACATTGGCGGCGCGGGCATCAACTACCAGCGCCTGAAGGGCATCACGCTGGCGCCCATCCGCCTGGGCGTGGGCCTGCGCGCCGGCGCCAGCGTGGGCTATGTCCATTACCGGCGCGAGAAGAGCATCAACCCCTTCTAGCCATTGCGCCGACGGGCGTAGACTGTATTTCCATACAGCATTGCGAGGTGAATGTGAGCCCCACCACCGACCTGCCCGTGCAGGACATTTCCAGTGAAGTCCTGATCGAGAAATACGCCAAGGGCGGCGAGCAGACGCCCGACGAGTTGCGCGAGCGCGTTGCCCGTGCCCTCAGCGCCGCCGAGAAGCCGGCCCATCGCGCCCGCTGGGCGGCGGCCTTCCTGGACGCGCAAAAGCGCGGCTTCGTGCCGGCCGGCCGCATCATGTCCGCCGCCGGCACCGAGCTGTCAGCCACGCTGATCAACTGCTTCGTGCAGCCGGTGGGCGACTCCATCGCCACGGCCGAGGACGGTGTGCCCGGCATCTACACCGCGCTGACCGAAGCGGCCGAGACCATGCGCAGGGGCGGTGGCGTGGGCTACGACTTCAGCCGTATCCGCCCGGCCGGCGCCTGGGTCGGCTCCACGCGCAGCCATGCCTCCGGCCCGATCAGCTACATGCGGGTCTTCGACCGCAGCTGCGAGACGGTGGAGAGCGCCGGCAGCCGGCGCGGCGCGCAGATGGGCGTGCTGCGCTGCGACCACCCGGACATCGAAGCCTTCATCCACGCCAAGGACCAGGGCGACCTGCGCAACTTCAACATCTCCATCGGCGTGACCGATGCCTTCATGGAGGCGGTGCAGGCCGACGGCATCGTCGAGCTGGCGCACAAGGCCCAGCCCGGCGAGGCGCAGGTCGCAGCCGGCGCCTACCAGCGCGGCGACGGCCTGTGGGTCTACCGCAAGGTGCGCGCCCGCGAGCTGTGGGAGCAGGTCATGCGCTCCACCTACGACCACGCCGAACCGGGCGTGCTGTTCCTGGACCGTATCAACGCCGACAACAACCTGCATTACTGCGAGACGATTGCGGCGACCAACCCCTGCGCCGAGCAGCCACTTCCGCCCTACGGCTGCTGCTGCCTCGGCTCCATCGACCTGACGCGCTTCGTCCGTGACCCCTTCAGCGCCAAACCGGCGTTCGACGAGGCCGGCTTTGCCGAGGTCGTGACCGTCGCCACCCGCATGCTGGACAACGTGCTCGACGTGACGCCCTGGCCGCTGCCCGCGCAGCAGCAGGAGGCCGCCAACAAGCGCCGCGTCGGCCTGGGCTTCACGGGGCTGGGCGATGCGCTGGTGATGCTGAACCTGCGCTACGACACGCAGGCTGCGCGCGACATGGCCAGCCGTATCAGCGAGGTCATGCGCGACGCGGCCTATGCGGCGTCCAGCGACCTCGCCGCCGAGCGCGGCAGCTTCCCGCTCTTCAACGCCGACCTGTACCTGTCCGGCGGCAGCTTCGCGTCGCGCCTGCCGCAGGGACTGAAGGACAAGATCCGCGCCCAGGGCTTGCGCAACTCCCACCTGCTGTCCATCGCGCCCACCGGCACCATCAGCCTGGCCTTTGCCGACAACGCCAGCAACGGCATCGAACCGGCGTTCTCCTGGACCTACACGCGCAAGAAGCGCCTCGGCCAGGCGGAAGGCGGCGGCTTCAAGGAGTACGCGGTCGAGGACCATGCCTGGCGCTTGTATAGACATCTGTTCGGTGCCGACGCGCTGCTCAGCGACGCCTTCGTCACGGCGCTGGAGCTGAGTGCGGCCGACCACGCCTCCATGGTCGCGGCCGTCGCGCCCTACATCGACACGTCCATCAGCAAGACGGTGAATGTGCCGGCCGACTACCCGTACGAAGACTTCCAGAACCTCTACATCCAGGCCTGGCAGACCCAGCTCAAGGGCCTGGCCACCTACCGGCCCAACAGCGTGCTGGGCTCGGTGCTCTCGGTCACCCCCGAGGTCAAGCAGCCGGAACCGCTGCGTGCAGAGCTGGACGGCGCCAACCAGCGCCTGCGCGTCGAGCGCCTGCCGAACGCCGTTGTCGCCTCGCTGCGCTGGCCCAGCCGCCCCGATATGCCCGGTGGCAACCCGGCCTGGAGCTACCTGATCCAGCATCCGCACGGCGACTTCGCCCTCTTCATCGGCGAGCTGCCGCTGGACGGGCCCGACGGCGGCCTGTTCGGCCGCAACCTGCCTTTCGAGGTCTGGGTCAACGGCGCCGAGCAGCCGCGCGGCCTGGCGGCGCTGGCCAAGACGCTGTCCACCGACCTGCGCACCAACGACCCCGCCTGGCTGCGCCTGAAGCTCGACGCGCTGGCCACCGTGGCGGAGGAGCGCGCCTTCGAGATGCCCATGCCGCCCAGTGGCGAGAGGCGCCTGTTTCCCGGCGTCGTCGCCGCGACGGCTGCGGTCATCCGCTGGCGCTGCGAGCAGCTCGGCGCGCTGGCCGAGGGTGGGCCTACGCCGGTGGTCGACGCCATGTTCAGCCGCAACGAGCCGCGCACCGGCACGTCCGGCACGCTGGCCTGGGCGGTGGATGTGGACAACCCGGCCACGAACGAGCAGTTCACGCTGACGCTCAAGGAGGTCGTGCTGCCCACGCCCGACGGCGGCAGCGTGACCCGCCCCTGCGCGATGGGCTTCTCGGGCAACTACCCCAAGGCGCTGGACGGGCTGGCCCGGCTGCTGTCGCTGGACATGCGCGTCATGGACCCGGGCTGGATCGCGATGAAGCTGCGCAAGCTGCTCAACGTGGGCGAGCCACTGGGCCATTTCATGGCGCCGGTGCCGACGCTGAACGGCGAGCGGCGCCAGCAGGTCTGGCCGTCCACCGTGGCCTATGTGGCGCGGCTGGTCATCCATCGCTACGCGATGCTGGGCATCCTCGACGAAGCCGGCCAGCCGCTGACCGACATGGGCCTGCTGCAGACGCCGGCGCCCAAGCTCGCGGCGGCGGCCGGCACGTTGCAGGTGCAGGCCGGCAAGCCCTGTCCGGAGTGCGGCAACGCCACCATGATCCACAAGGACGGCTGCGATTTCTGCACGGCCTGCGGCTATGTGGGGCAGTGTGGCTGAGGTGGCGTCCGACCGGCTCGACCTCGTGCGCGCCTACCTGGCCGCCTATGCCGCCCGTGACCTCGCGGCCATAGCCCCGCTGTTCGCCGAGGCCGTCACGCTGCGCGACTGGAAGATCCGCGTCGTCGGCAAGGCGGCGGCGCTGGCCGAGACGCGCAAGAACTTCGAGGCCGTGCAACACCTGCAGATCGACATGCTCGCCGCCCATCTGCGCGACGGCGGCGCGGCGGCGGAGCTGAAGATCGTTGTGGACCGGCGCGACACGCTCCATGTCGTCGACGTGTTCGACTTCGACGCCAGCGGGCGCATCAGCGCCATCCGCGCCTACATCGGCCGCGGTGACGGCGCGCCGAACGACTGACGCTCGTCAGTCTCGCGCGGTCGTGTCGGCGCCGGGTGTGTAGGCCACGCCATGGGCAGCCAGGTAGTCGCGGATCAGCCGCCGCACCACCTGTGAGGGCGTGACGTCCTGTTGCGCGCACAAGGTCTCGAAGGCCTTTTTCTTGTCCGGGTCGATCAGCACCGTCAGGCGGGCGGTCTTTTGTTCCACGTCGGCTCCTTATGTGCGTCAAATGATAATTGCAATTAAATGGTATTCACATTAGATTCGCCTGTGTGACCCTGGCCTTCCTGCACCGCCTCACCGGGACGCACCGCACGCGGTCCGCCAACCGGCAGCTCGGCGCGGTGCTGGCCTTCGTGGCCGGGGCGGTCAATGCGGGCGGCTTCCTGGCCGTGCAGCGCTACACCTCGCACATGACGGGTGTGATCTCCGGCGTGGCCGATGACCTGGCCACCGGCGGCTTCGCGCTCGCGCTCGCGGGGCTCGCCTCGCTGCTGGCGTTCGTGGCGGGGGCGGCCTGCACCGCGCTGCTCATCAACTGGGCGCGCCAGCGCCGGATGCACAGCGAGTACGCGCTCGCGCTGCTGCTGGAGGCCGGCCTGCTGCTGCTGTTCGGCCTGGTGGGCGCCCATCTCGACACGCTGGCCCATCTGCTGGTGCCGACCGCCGTGCTGCTGCTGTGCTTCATCATGGGCCTGCAGAACGCCATCGTCACCAAGATCTCCCAGGCCGAGATCCGCACCACCCACATGACCGGCGTCGTCACCGATCTGGGCATCGAACTAGGCCGCTTGCTCTACTGGAACGGCGCCACCGCGCCCGACTCCGCCCATTTCGTGCGCGCCAACCGCGACAAGCTCTTCATCCACAGCCTGGTGCTGGGCCTGTTTTTCGTCGGCGGTCTCGTCGGTGCGCTGGCCTTCAAGCACTTCGGCTTCTCCGCCACCCTGCCGATCGCGCTGCTGCTGACGCTGATGGCGGCGCCGCCACTCATCAATGACCTGCGGCGGGCCTGAGCGCCCGACACCCCTGCTGAACCCCATGCCCGAAACCGCCGACCCGCACGCCTTCGTCAAGCCCTATGTCTACGAGACGCTGGACACCCGGGCCATGCATTTCTCGATCTGCGAGATCCAGAGCCGCATGCAGGTGCTGCAGCCCGATGCGCTGGACCTGGCCTACACGCGCACGATGATGGCCTTCCTGCTGTTCGTGCCGCGCCCCGAGGCGCTGGCCATGATCGGCCTGGGTGGCGGTTCCATGGCCAAGTTCTGCCACCGCCAGCTGCCCGACACGCGCATCGAGGTCGTCGAGATCAATCCCCACGTCATCGCGCTGCGCGATCAGTTCCAGGTGCCGAAGGACGATGCGCGCTTCCACGTGCGGCGTGGCGACGGGGCCCACTTCGTCCGCGACGGCCATGGCCTGCTGGACGTGCTGCTGGTCGACGGCTTCGACCACGAGGGCCAGCCGCCAGCGCTGTGCTCGCAGGCCTTCTACGACGACTGCCGCATGGCGCTGCGCCCGGACGGCGTGCTGGTGGTCAACCTGCACACCGCCCACGCCGAGTTCCAGCGGCACGCGTCACGCCTGCACCGTGCCTTCGACGGCGATGTGCTGCTCGTGGGCGACAGGGACTGCAGCAACACCATCGCCTTCGCCGGCCAGCGGGTACTGCGCGGGCCTGGACAGCCCGGCGTCATGCGCAAGCCGCGGTCGCTGGCGCGGGACGCGTGGGAGCAACTCCGGCCCGCCTTCGCCAATGTCGCGGCCACGCTGCAGCGGCAGCGCGAGGGCGGCTGAGCCCGCAGCCCCTAGCCCAGGCCCCAGCCGAACGGGTCGGCCGGGTCGATGATCAATGTCGCTTCCGCGCTGATGAAGGCCTGGCCGCGGATGGTGGGGACGATGTGTTCGTCGGCCATCTCGTACCAGCCCTCGAACACGCTGCCGATGACGCTGGCCTGGCGCCAGACCTGACCGGGTTGCAGCTTGCCGCGTGCGGCCAGGCAGGCCAGCTTGGCGCTGGTGCCGGTGCCGCAGGGCGATCGGTCGTACTGGCGGCCGGGGCAGAGCACGAAGCTGCGGCTGTCGGCCAGCGCGGGGTCGGCGTCGGCGAAGAGCTCGATGTGGTCGATGACGGCGCCGCCCGCGCCCCGGTGGCCCTGGGCCTGCAGCGCCTCGCCCAGCTCCGCAGCGTAGCCGGTCAACGCATGGACGCGTTCGGGCGAGATGGCCTGGCCATGGTCGGCGCACAGGAAGAACCAGTTGCCACCCCAGGCGATGTCGCCGGTCACGGTCTGGCCGGTCGCAAGCGTGACCGCCACATCGGCCGCCAGCCGGTACGCCGGCACGTTGCGCACGCTGACGCGGCCGTCCTCGTGCAGCGTGGCGCGCACATCGCCCACCGGTGTCTCGATGACGTGATCGCCGGCCGAGATGCGCCCCAGGTGGGCCAGCGTCACGACCAGGCCGATCGTGCCGTGGCCGCACATGCCGAGGTAGCCGGCATTGTTGAAGAAGATGACGCCGGCCGTGTGGGCCGGGTCTTGCGGCGGGCACAGCAGCGCGCCGACCAGCACCTCGCTGCCGCGTGGCTCCAGCAGCGTGGCGCGGCGGTAGCGGTCGTGCTCGTCGCGCAGGCGCTCCAGCCGCTCGGCCATGGGGCCGGTGCCGAGATCGGGAAAGCCGCCGATGACGACGCGCGTTGGCTCGCCGCCGGTGTGGGAGTCGACGACGTGGATGCAGTTCACGGCCGCAGCGCTGGGGTGACTCAGAAGCTGGTCCATTCGTCGTCGGCTGCCGACGCAGCCGCCGGAGCCGGTTTGGGTGCAGCGGCTGGTGCAGACGGCACCGGCGCCGGCGCCCTGGCAGTAGCCGCGGGTGCAGTACGGGGCTTGGCGGCCGCTGCCTTCGTGGTGGGCGCGGGCCGTGGCTTGTCGACCCGGGCCGCTGCCGGCCTGGCGGTGGCACCGTCGAGCTTGAAGGTCGACACCGTCTCGGCGAGCTGGGCGGCCTGGCCGCGCAGGCTTTCGGCGGCTGCGGCGCTTTCCTCCACCAGGGCGGCGTTCTGCTGCGTGACCTGGTCGAGCTGGTTGACGGCCTCGCCGACCTGGGCGATGCCCTTGCTCTGCTCGCTGCTGGCGGCGCTGATCTCGCCGATCATGTCCGCCACGCGCCTGACCTGGCCGACCACGTCGTCCATCGTGCGCCCCGCCTCGCCCACCAGCGTGTTGCCGGCCTCCACGCGCTCGACGCTGGCGCCGATCAGCCCCTTGATCTCGCGTGCCGCCTCGGCCGAGCGCTGGGCCAGCAGCCGCACCTCGCCGGCCACCACCGCAAAGCCCCGGCCCTGCTCGCCGGCGCGCGCCGCCTCGACGGCCGCGTTCAGCGCCAGGATGTTGGTCTGGAAGGCGATGCCGTCGATGGTGCCGATGATGTCGGCGATCTTCTTGGAGCTGGTGGTGATCTGCTCCATCGTGCTCACCATCTGGCCCATCACCTGGCCGCCGCCCTCGGCCACGCGCGCGGCGTTGGTGGCCAGCTGCGCGGCCTGGCGGGCCGTGTCGGTGTTGTGGTTGACGGTGGCGCTCAGCTCCTCCATGGACGCGGCCGTCTCCTGCAGGCTGCTGGCCTGCTGCTCGGTGCGCTGGCTCAGGTCGGCATTGCCCTGGGCGATCTCGCCGCTGGCCGTGGCCACGCTGTCGGCGTTGCCGCGCACCGTGCCGACGATGCGCACGAGCGAGTCGTTCATGCGCTGCAGCGCACCCAGCAGCTGACCGGTCTCGTCCTTGCGGCGGTTGTCCAGACGCAGGCGCAGGTCGCCGGCGGCGACGGTCTCCGCAGCCGTGACCGCCTGCTGGATGGGCGTGACGACCGAGCGCGTGATCAGCAGCGCCATGGCCGCGCCGATGGCCACGGCGGCCGCAGCAGCCACAACAACGGCGAGGGCCGCGAAGTCCACGGTCGCATCCGCCGACTTGGCGGCGGTGTCCATCAGCTCCCACTGGAATTCGACCAAGCCTTCCAGTGCCTTGAAGTACCGCGTCTGCAATTCCTTGGTGTCGCTGAGCAGCAGATTGCGGCCCGCCTCGGTCTCGTTGTGCGTGCCGAGATCGATCACCTTGCGCACAGAGTCGACAAAGGCCGTGCGCGCCTGCACGGTCGTGGCCATCAGTTGGTGGCCGCGTTCGGAGGTGATGGTGGCTTCCAGCTTGGTGAAGATCTCGGCATTGCGCTTGGCGATCGCGTCGACATCGGCGAGCTGCTGGCGCTTGGCCTCGGCATCGGACAGCAGCAGCACGTTGCGCACGGCCTGTGCCGTCAGGTTGACGTTGTCCTTGATCTGTTCGAGCTGCTGCACCTTGACCATGCGGTCCTCGAGCATCAGCGCCAGCTCGTCGTTGATGTGGTTCAGCGACGACCTGGCGTAGGCCGCCAGCAGCACGCTGATGGCGATCGAGATCCCGAAGCCCAGCCACAGACGCTGCCCAATGCGCAGGTTGGCGATGAAATCCATGGTGTCCCCCTGTACTCGTGTGCCGAGCCATGTTGTCCGCGCACGCCAGCGCGGGTGCGGGCAGTCTGTGGCAATCTGTCGGTCCGGCGCAAGGCGGGTTTTGCGCAGTAGTGCCGCCTTTGCGCCAAGGAGTCCATGCATGGCAAACGAAGCGAACTTGAGCACCCGGGTGCTGGCCCTGGTGGCGCAGCC
>Ga0209294_1000034_pt1 | contig 19345 bp, 17 predicted proteins | sample LowerColdCreek_FD_184128 | JGI IMG/M metagenome (GOLD analysis project Ga0209294, IMG submission 184128) | Groundwater microbial communities from Cold Creek, Nevada to study Microbial Dark Matter (Phase II) - Lower Cold Creek (SPAdes) (version 3) | ecosystem: Environmental > Aquatic > Deep... | reverse complement strand
TGGCCGCCGCTTGCGGTGGTGCGCTGGGGGGCGCCGCCGGCCCGGTCCTCGCCGCCGGCGGACAGTCGCTGACCGTTGCCGCCTTCCCGCTTGTCGACGTCATCGCCAAGGACGTGCTGAAGGGCTGGAGCCAGCGCCACCCCGAGGTGCGCGCCCAGGTCATCAGCCGCCAGTACGACGACCATCACACGGCGATGACGACAGCGTTATCAACGTCCGGCCACCTGCCCGACGTCATCGCGCTGGAGACGAGCTACCTGGGCCGCTTCTCGCTGGGCACGGGGCTGGAGGACTTGTCCGCGCCGGCCTTCGGCGCCGAGCGCTTCAAGGACCGCTTCGTGCCCTTCGCCATCGAGACGGCGCGCAACCGCGAGGGCCGCATCGTCGCGATGCCCAGCGACATCGGCCCCGGCTCGCTGTTCTACCGCGCCGACCTGCTGGTCCAGGCCGGCCTGAAGGAGGGCGATCTGACCAGCTCCTGGGACGCCTACGTCGCAGCCGGCGCGCAGATCAAGGCCAGGACCGGTGCCTACCTGATCGGCGACGTGCGCCTGCTCAAGGACATCATCGTGCGCGGCGGCACGCCGCCGGGTGAGGGCCAGTTCTTCGACAACCAGGGTCGAGCGCAGATCACGTCGGCCCGTTTCGTGCGCGCCTTCGAGCTGGCCGTGAAGGTGCGCAAGCAGGGCCTGGATGCGCGGGTGGAGGTCTGGCAGAACGACTGGGCCGAGATGCTCAAGCGCGGCCGTCTGGCCACCGAGATGTCCGGCGCCTGGATGGCCGGCCAGATGGCCAACTGGGTCGCGCCCGGCACGGCCGGCAAGTGGCGCGTGGCGCAGCTGCCCGAGAATACCTACTGCTCCTACGGCGGCACCTACTACGCCATCCCGCGGCGCTCGGCGCCCGAGCGCAAACAGCTCGCCTGGCAGCTCATCCAGGAGCTGACGCTGGACCGCCAGCGCCAGTTCGACGCCTTCAAGTCGCAGGATGCCTTCCCGGCCCTGCTGGCCGCGCAGGAGGGGGACTTCTTCGACCAGCCGCTGCCGTTCCTCGGCGGCCAGAAGGCGCGCCTGCTGTGGCGCGACGCGGCGCGGCGCATCCCCGTCGTCAAGATGCACAAGCAGCACAAGTTCGCCGACGAAGTCGTCAATGCCGAACTCGACAACGTGCTGGAGTACGGCAAGCCCATCCCCAAGGCCCTGGAAGATGCCCAGGCGCTGCTCGTTCACAGGGCGAACAGATGAAACCCCCACGCTCACTTCGTTCACTGCCCCCCGAGGGGGCGCGTCAGCGGTTTCGGACGGCCGGGCACCACTGACATGAGTTTCCGCATCCCCAGCCGCTGGGCGCCCTACCTCCTGGTCAGCCCCTTCCTCATCCTGTTCGCCGTCTTCGGCCTGTTCCCGCTGCTGTTCTCGGCCTGGCTGGCCTTCCAGTCCTGGGAGCCGACGAGCGGCATCGAGGCCATGCAGTTCGTCGGCTTCGACAACTTCGCGTTTGCGTTGACCGACGGCTGGTTCTGGAAGTCGCTGCGCAACACGCTGTGGCTGGCCGTCGCCACGGGCGTGCCGCAGCACCTCGTGGCCATCCCGCTGGCGGTCTTCCTGCACCGCTCGTTCGGGCGCTGGCGTGGGTTGTTCTCGGGCGCCTATTTCCTGCCCTACATCACGTCCACCGTCGCCATCGCGATGCTGTTCGGCTCGCTGTTCTCGACCGACTACGGCCTGGTCAACCAGGCGCTGCATGCGATGTTCGGCACCGAGAACATCAACTGGATGCGCTCGCCCGAGGCCATCAAGCCGGCCGTGGCCATCATCGTGTTCTGGCGCTACGTCGGCTTCAACCTCGTGCTGTACCTGGCCGCGCTGCAGACCATCCCGAACGACCTCTACCAGGCCGCCAAGCTCGACGGCGCCGGCCCCTGGCAGCAGTTCCTGCGCATCACGCTGCCCGGCATCAAGCCCATGATTCTGTTCGGCGTGACGCTGTCCATCATCGGCGGGCTGCAGCTGTTTGAAGAGCCCTTCATCCTGACCAACGGCAAGGGCGGTGCCGACCAGGCCGCGATGACGGTCGCCATGTACCTCTACCGCCTGGCCTTCGACTTCAGCGACTTCGGTGGCGCCAGCGCCTTGGCCTGGATCATGTTCGGCATCATCGCGCTGCTGACCTGGCTGACGAACAAGGCGTTTGCCGACAAGCAGGTGCAGCGATGAAGCAAACCCCGAAGTTCCTGGCCTACGCCATCGTGGCCGTCGGCGCGCTGTTCATGCTGGCGCCGTTCTACTTCATGTTCGTGTTCGCCACGCAGTCGCGCACCGACATCTTCAACGTGCCGCCGCCGCTGTTCTTCAGCGACGAACTCATCAACAACCTCAAGGTGCTGACGACCCGCCTGCCGTTCTGGAAGAACGTCGGCTGGAGCCTGTACGTGGGCCTGATGTCCACTGCGCTCACGCTGCTGTTCTGCTCCATGGCCGGATATGCGTTCGCGATGCTGGAGTTCCGCTTCAAGCGGGCGCTGTTCGCGCTGGTCATGGCCACCATGATGGTGCCGAGCTTCATGAACATGATCCCCAGCTTCATGGTCATGGATGCGTTAGGGTGGATCGACACCCACCGCGCGCTGTACCTGCCCGGCGCGGCCAGTGCCTTCGGCATCTTCCTGATGCGCCAGTTCGCCGCCAGCACGGTGCCCAAGGAGCTGCTCAGCGCCGCCCGCATCGACGGCGCCAGCGAGCTGGGCATCTACTGGCGCATCGCGCTGCCGTTGATGAAGCCGGCGCTCGGCACGCTTGGCCTCATCACCTTCATCAGTTCATGGAACAACTTCATGAACCCGCTGATCGTCATGCGCACCGCCGAGAACTACACGCTGCCGCTGGCCCTGCGCAGCCTGTTCAGCACCACGTCCACCGAATGGGGCGCGCTGATGGCTGGGTCGGCCATCGCCACGCTGCCGCTGATCGTCCTGTTCGTCATCTCGTCGCGCCAACTCATCGCGGGCCTGACCGCCGGCGCCGTCAAATAAAAAGAACCTTCATGTCACAAGCTCCTAACGCCCCGCTTCATCGCCAATTTCCGCCCGACTTCATCTGGGGCGTGGCCACCAGCAGCTTCCAGATCGAGGGCGCTGCCTTCGAAGACGGCAAGGGCGAGTCCATCTGGGACGCTTTCTGCAAGCAGCCCGGCGCGATTGCCGACGCCAGCAACGGCGAGGTTGCCTGCGACCACTTCCACCGCCTCGATGAAGACCTCGACCTGATCGCCTCGCTGGGCGTCAATGCCTACCGCTTCTCCATTGCCTGGCCGCGCGTGCAGCCCGCTGGCCACGGCGAGTTCAACCCCAAGGGCCTGGACTTCTACGAGCGCCTCGTCGATGGCCTGAAGGCACGCGGTATCAAGGCCTGGGCGACGCTGAACCATTGGGACCTGCCGCAGGGCCTGCAGGACCGTGGCGGCTGGAACGACCGCGACACCGTGCACCGCTTCGTCGACTACGCCCGCCATGTGCAGGCGCGCATCGGCGACCGCATCGACGGCCTCACCACGCACAACGAACCCTGGGTCGTGGCCACGCTGGGCCACGAGCAGGGCATCTTTGCGCCGGGCATCAAGAGCAGGAAGATCGCCGCCCAGGTGTCCCACCACCTGCTGCTGTCCCACGGGCTGGCGCTGCAGGCGCTGCGGGCCGATGGCGCCAGGAGCCAGCTGGGCATCGTGCTCAACCTCTCGTCCTGCGTGCCGGCCACCGCCATGCCTGCCGACATCGCCGCTGCCACGCTGGCCGACTCGCGCGGCCGCCGCTGGTATGCCGACCCGCTGTTCAAGGGCGCCTACCCGGACGACGTGCTGGCCGACCTGGGTGCCGACGTGCCCATCATCGAGGCCGGCGACATGGCCGCGATTGCCCAGCCCATGGACTACCTCGGCGTCAACTACTACACCCGCAGCGTCGTCTCGGCCAGCGGCGAGGACTGGAATGCCAAGGGCCGTGGCCTGCCGGTCTCGGACATGGACTGGGAGATCTACCCCCAAGGCCTGACCGACCTGCTCGTGCTGCTCAAGCACGACTACGCCAAGCTGCCGCCCGTCTACATCACGGAGAACGGCGGCGCCTTCAAGGACGACGCCGTCGTCAATGGCCGCGTGCAGGACGACGACCGCACCGACTACCTGCGCACCCACATCGCGGCCGTCGTCAGCGCCATGCAGCAGGGCGTGCCCATGGCCGGCTACATGGTCTGGAGCCTGATGGACAACTTCGAATGGGCCAGCGGCTACCTCAAGCGCTTCGGCATCGTCCATGTCGATTACGCCACCCAGGCCCGCACGCCCAAGGCCAGCGCCGAGTGGTATCGCGACTTCCTGCGCGACTGGCGAGGCTGATCTCATAACGACAACCCCTGAGACAAACCCATGCAATACCTGACCCCTGCCCGCCGCCCCTGGCGCCGTTTCCTGCCCGCCGTCGCGTTCGCGCTGACCGCCTGCGGCGGTGGTGGTGGCTCGGCCACGGCTGCCACGCCTGCGCCAGCTGCTGCCACGCCGGCGCCGTCCAACAAATGGAGCCTGGTCTGGAGCGACGAGTTCAATGCCGCCGCCGGCACCGTGCCCGACGCCAAGACCTGGAACTACGACCTTGGCAACGCCGAGAACAACGGCTGGGGCAACCGCGAGTTCCAGTACTACACGTCGAGCGCCCGCAATGCCCAGCACGACGGCGCCGGCATGCTGGTCATCACCGCCGAGAAGGCCAGCAACCCCGGCCCCTGCTGGAACGGCAAGCCCTGCGAGTACACCTCGGCCCGCATCCACAGCAACAACAAGGTCAGCTTCACCTACGGCAAGGTCGAGGCGCGCATGAAGCTGCCGACCGGCAAGGGCATCTGGCCGGCGTTCTGGACGCTGGGCACCGACATTGCCACCAACCCCTGGCCGGCCTCGGGCGAGATCGACATCATGGAGTTCGTGCCGCAGACGCCCAACTCGACCTACGGCACCCTGCACGGCCCGGGTTACTCGGGCGCGCAGGGCATCGGCAAGCCGGTCGACCTCGGCGCCCCGGTGATCGACGACTTCCACACCTACACCATCATCAAGCGGCCCAACGAGATCGTCTGGTACGTCGATGGCAAGGAGTACCACCGCCTGACGCCGGCCCACCTGCCGGCCGGTGGCCAATGGGTGTTCGAGAAGCCCTTCTTCGTCATCCTCAACCTGGCCGTGGGCGGCGACTGGCCCGGCGCGCCCGATGCGACCACGCCGCTGCCGGCGCGCATGCTGGTGGACTGGGTGCGGATCTACAAGGAAGACTGAGCCCGGAGTTCGCGATCGACCTCGAAGCGCGACCCCGGCGCAAGCGTCGTCAAGGCCTTGAACCCGCTGGGCGCCCGCGTGAGGGCCGAGCCGCAGGCCTCGGGCGGGCCGTGATCCGGTCGCATCCGGCCGGCTCAGTCGGGCTTGAACGCGATCTCGACGTCGACCGTGCGCGGTTGGGACAGCGGTGCGAACTGCCACTGCAGGACGGCGTCGGTGGCGGACCGGGCCAGGCGTCGCGGCGAATCCGCATTGGCCTCGGCCTTGCTGACCTTGCCATTGGTCTCCACCGTGAACCGCACCGTCACCGTGCGCGTGCGGCTCACGAAGGGGGCTTGCGCGCCGCGCGGCAGCATCGGTTCCACGAAGTACTGCATCTGCAGCGGCTCCTCGTCCTCGTCATCCTTGTCGGCGGCGTTGGCTGCTACGGCGGCGGGCGCTTCGGCAGGCGCGTTGGTGGCGGGCGACACCCGGCTCGGCGCCTCCTGCTCGGAGATGCGGGCCGCCGCCTGCTCGACGGTCGCCACAGAACCCGTCTCTGCCGAGGCGCGCACCGGCTCAGCGGCGGGCGGCTCGGCCGCTGTGACCACGGGTGCCGCCGTCGCCGCCGTCACTGCCGCTTGGGCTGGGCGCGCCGCGATGGCCGGCCGCTGCGGGCTGGGTGTCACCGGCTTGCGTGGCTTGTCGGCTTGCTCCGCCGCGGGCTTGGTCTTCACCGTCTGGAACTTGATGAAGCTGAGCACCTTGTCCGCGTCGCGCCGGGCGCGCTCGGCATCGGTCATGGCCGGCGCCTGCGCCGCACTCAACAAGGGAATCGTCAGGCTCAGCGCCGCCAGCAAGCGCGGCAGCGGGGCGAAATCGTGCATGAGGGGAGGCTTTGGGGGCGGGGGTCTGCGACACGCAAGACCCATTCCAGCAGACCTCCGTGACGGTTCACAGGTCCACCCTCGCCCCCGCTGCAGCGAACGCCGTCCCTTGCCACCGGCTGCCCAGGCAGCACGGACGACACGGCGAGGGCGAGCGCATGGCGGCGGGGCAGGGGAACTTGGCGCATGGAAAGAACCCGGGCTCTGCAAAGAGCCCGGGATTCTTCAAAGCGCCGACCCCGCAGCAGGCCGCTCAGAAGCTGTGGCGGATGCCGGCCACGAACTCGGTCAGGTTGCGCTCGTTCGCATCGGTCAGGCCCACCGGAATGGTGCCGGCCGCGCGGCTGACATAGCCCACGCCGTCGTTCTTGAAGCGCGTGACCGAGCTGTACAGCGCGGTGCGCTTGGACAGGTCGTACTGGTAGCCCACGCCGAAGGCCTGCGTCTTGCCGTCCAGCTGCGCGCCGTCGTTCTTGCTCTCGACGTACTGGCCCTTGAACAGATGCTGGCCGGCGCGGTAGCTGGCGCCCAGCCAGTAGCCCTGGCCGTCGCGGTCGGCGGCGCTGCGGTCGTCGACCTGCATGACGCCGCCGTTGAAGCGGTACGGGCCCCAGTCGTAGGCCGCAGCGGCCGACACCGTGCGCAGGTGCTGGCCCAGCGCTTCGGCCTTGTCGTCCACCAGGGACACCATGGCATCGAAGCCGTGGCCGGTATAGCGGCCGTAGACGTCGGCGACGCGGTTGTCGGCGGTGCTGCCGGCCACTTCGCCCATGCCCCACAGCGCGCCGGCGCTGAAGCCGCCGTAGCTGGCGCTTTCCAGCTTCACCGAGTTGTTCACGCGCGCCGGGCCGCCGTTGGCGGCGGCCGAGCCGTTGCCGCCGCGCACCGGCTCATAGCCACCGAAGCCGCCGATGACGGCCGTGCTGGCGCCGGTGCCGACGTTGGAGAACTGGCTGAACTCGTTGGTCAGCGTGTAGACGCTGCCGTACTGGCGGCCCAGCGAGACCTTGCCATAGGGCGTGCCCAGGCCCACGAAGGCCTGCCGGCCCCAGAACGCGTTCTGGCCATACGTGCCGTCGTCGGCGTTGATGCCCGACTCCAGCGTGAAGAAGGCCTTCAGCCCGCCGCCGAGGTCTTCGCTGCCGCGCACGCCGAAGCGCGAGCCGGACAGGCCGCCGGACTGCACGCGGGTCTGGCGCGCGGCGCCGTCGAGCAACTGCACGTTGGCATCGAGAATGCCGTACAGCGATACCTGCGTGGTGGCGGATTGGGCGAAGGCAGAGGCGCTGGCGGCGAGTGCCAGCGCGGACAGGGCAAGGGTCTTGGACTGCATGGTTCGTCTTTCGATCGGGTTGTCGGGCCACCGGGTGGCGGCCTCTCACAGGCCGGCACATCGGGCAGGGTGGCGGGATCAAAAGACGGCGGCGCCGGAACGGACTGTTCCGGATTTGTCGCTAATCGCAGGTCAGACCTGCGTTACGGTTCGCGCGGGGGTCAGGTCTCCACCCGCTCCCCCGCCGCATCGAACCACATCGTCTTCACCGCATCGAAGCCGAAGCTCACCTTGGCGCCGTCCTCCACCTCCGGCTGGCCCGGCAGCACGGCCGAGACGGTGGTGCCGGCGCTGTTCATCCAGACGACGTGCTGGTTGCCCAGCGGTTCGACGAGCTGGATCTCGGCGGCGAAGGGCTGGTCGGCGCCCAGCCGCACGTTCTCCGGCCGCACGGCCAGCGTCAGTACCTCGCCTTTTGGGCGCGAGGCCAGCGCGGCGGGCAGCGGCACGGTCAGCGCGGGCGACACGAAGCGCCCGCCTTCGCCCACCTGGCCCTCGATGCGGTTGATGGCCGGCGAGCCAACGAAGCCGGCCACCAGCAGGTTCTTCGGCTTCTCGTAGACCTCGGCCGGCGTGCCGATCTGCTGGATGACGCCCTGGTGCATGACGACGATGCGCGTGGCCAGCGTCATCGCCTCGACCTGGTCGTGCGTCACGTAGATCATCGTGTTGCCCAGGCGGCTGTGCAGCAGCTTCAGCTCGCGGCGCAGGTCGGTGCGCAGCTTGGCGTCGAGGTTGGACAGCGGCTCGTCCAGCAGCAACACCTTGGCCTCGCGCACCACCGCGCGGCCGATGGCCACGCGCTGGCGCTGGCCGCCGGAGAGCTGGCCCGGCCGGCGCTCCAGCAAGGGGCCGAGCTGCAGCATGTCGGCGGCGGCGGCCACGCGCTTTTCCAGCTCGGCCTTGGGCGTCTTGGCCATCTTCAGCGGGAAGGCGAGGTTCTCCTTCACCGTCATCGTCGGGTACAGCGCATAGCTCTGGAACACCATGCCCACGCCGCGCTGGCTGGGCTCGGCGCTCGTCATGTCCTGCTCGCCGATGTGGATGCTGCCGCCGCTGACCGGGTTGAGCCCGGCGATGGTGTGCAGCAGCGTGGACTTGCCGCAGCCCGAGGGGCCGAGCAGCACGAGGAATTCGCCGCTGTGGACGTCGAGGTCGAGGCCCTTGATGACGTCGTGGCTGCCGAAGCGGATGCTGAGGTCCTGGATGTGAACGCGGGTCAAGGCTGTCTCCGGTGGTTGTCGGTGTTGTGCAGGATGCGGGCGAGCGTCTGCTGCGCCGTTTGAACGGGAATGTCGCGGTTCCAGAAATCGCTGACGGCACGTTCGAGCGCCGTCAGCTGCTCCGGCGCCAGCAGCATCTCGGTGTTGCCCACCAGCCGGCCGGCGTCGCGCAGGGCCGCTGCGCCGAGCTGGGCGCAGGCGTCGAGCGTGCGGGTGTCGAGGTCGGTGCGCACCGGGACCGAGCCCTTGCGGGCGCTGAAGGCCAGCTGCGTGGCCGGCGCGGTGGCCACGCGAGCCAGCAACGCTTGCGCGGGCAGCGCGGCGCCGTCCTTGTCCCTCGGGAACACCAGCACGTCGCCGTCGACGATGTAGGGCGTGCGCGGGCTCAGGCCCGGCGCGCAGCCGTAGTCGCGGCCGGGCTGCTGGCCGGCCTGTGCGAACTCGCCCTTGGCCCAGTCGCCCATGAAGGCCAGTCCCGCGCGGCCGCTGATGAGCAGCGCCGTCGTGTCGCTCCAACTGCGTCCAGGCGAAGCAGCGTCGACATAACGGCGCAACTTCTTGTAGCTGGCCAGCACCTGGCGCAGCGCGTCGCCCTGCAGCGCCGCCGCGTCGCGGTCGCGGAAGACGGCCAGGTAGAGCTCGCGCCCGCCCTGGTTGGCCAGCACGGCGGAGAAGAGGTTCATGTCCTGCCAGGGCTGGCCGCCATGGGCCAGCGGCACCAGGCCGGCCGCCTGCAGCTTGTCCAGCGCGGCGAACAGCTCGTCCATGCTGCGCGGCTCCTGCTTCACGCCGGCCTTGGCCAGTGCGGCCTTGGAACTCCACAGCCAGGCCGGCATGTGCACGCTCAGCGGCACGGCGTAGAAGTGCCCGTCCACGCGCACCGCGTCCAGCAGCACGGCGGGCAGCGTCTGCGCCCAGCGGCCTTGGCCTGCGATGTCGTCCAGCGCATGGAGCCGGCCCTGCCGGGCGAGCTGCTGGAAGGGCTGCGAGGCATTGAACTGTGCGGCCATCGGCGGGTTGCCGGCCCGGATGCGCGCCAGCACGACGGCGCGTGCCTGCTCGGACGCGACGACGGCCAGGTCGCGCCACTGGCCACCGGCCGCGCGGTAGGCGTCGGCCAGCGCATGCATGGCCGCCGTCTCGCCGGGCGACGTCCACCAATGCACCACGTCCACCTGCGGCCCGGCCTGGGCAACGACGGGCAGCAAGGCCATGACGAGGGCGCAGGCGCGGAGCATGGCCGCATCATTACCGACTATTAAGAAACTTAATATCGTATTAACCATGAGGGCCGCCGCCGCTACATTTGTGGCCCATGAACCTGCTGCTCGCCGAAGACGACGCCCTGCTGGCCGATGCGCTGCAGCAGCAATTGCTTAACGCCTCGTTCAAGGTCGAGTGGGCCGAGAACGGCGCCGTGGCCGAGTACCTGCTGAAGAAGCAGGACTTCGACATCGCCATCCTGGACCTGGGCCTGCCGATGGTCGACGGCCTGACCGTGCTCAAGCGCGTGCGCGAGGCCGGCCGCACGCTGCCCATCCTCGTGCTGACGGCGCTGGACGCGCTGGAGCACCGCGTGGCCGGGCTGCAGGCCGGTGCCGACGATTACCTGACCAAGCCCTTCGACTTCCCCGAGCTGGAGGCCCGCCTGCACGCGCTGCTGCGCCGCGGCCGGCCGGCCTCGCAGGCGCAACAGCTGCGCGGCCTGACGCTGGACCGCGCCGCCCGCCGCGCCAGCATTGCCGGCGAGCCGGTGGAGCTGAGCCCACGCGAATGGACGCTGCTGGACCTGCTGCTGACCGAGCGCGACCGTGTCGTCACCAAGGCGCAGATCGCCGAGGCCTGGGGCAGTGACGATGGCGGCTCGCTGGAGGTCTACATCCACCGCCTGCGCAAGAAGCTCGAAGGCTCGGGCCTGGCCGTGCGCACGGTGCGCGGCCTGGGCTATCTGCTCGAAGCTACGTCGTCGCCGTGAGCAAGCCGGCCGGCCGCTCGCTGCACCGGCAACTGCTGCTGTGGCTGCTGCTGCCGCAGATCGTGCTGTGGGGCGTCGCCGCCTTTGGCGCCTACCGCGTGGCCAGCCGGCATGCCGACGAACTGGTGGACGCCAGCCTGCTGCAGGCCGCGCGCGCGCTGGCCCGGCAGATCCGGCCCACGGCCAGCGGCCTGTTCGTCGACCTGCCGCGCTCGGCGCAGGACATCCTGAGCGTCAACCCCGCCGACCCGGATGAGCGCGTCATCTACATGGTCAGCTCGCCGCCGGGCCAGTTGCTGCTGGGCGATGCGCGCATGCCGGCGCCGCCCGGTGCGCCGCGTCTGAACGAGCCGGTGTTCTTCGACGCCACCGTGCCCGAGCCGATGCGCGTCGTGTCGCTGGACCTGCAGCTCGCCGCTGCCGGTGCACCGGACTCGGCGCTGCGCGTGCAGATCGCCCGTTCCAGCGCGCCGCGCGAGCTGCTGGCGCGGCGCATGCTGCTGGACACGGCGCTGCCGCTGTCCCTGCTGATCGCGCTGATGAGCATGGGCGTGTGGGCTGGCATCCGCAAAGGGCTCAAGCCGCTGGCCGAGCTGCAGCAGCAGATGGAAGGCCGGCGCGCCGATGCGCTGGACCCGGTGCAGCTGCAGGCGGCGCCGCCCGAGGTGCGCGCGCTGGCCGGCGCCGTCAACGAGCTGCTGGGCCAGGTCCAGCACAGCCTGGCCACGCAACGCCGCTTCATCAGTGACGCCGCCCACCAGCTGCGCACGCCGCTGGCCGGGCTGAAGAGCCAGGCCGAGCTGGCGCTGGAGGCAACGTCTGACCCCGCCCTGCGCCAGCGCCTGGAGCGCGTGCGCGAGAGCGCCGTGCGCAGCGCCCGCCTCGTGTCCCAACTGCTGACGCTGGCGCGTGCCGAGCCCGAGGCCGTGGCCGCGCAAGGCTGGGCGGCGGTGGACTGCGGCCGCCTCGTGCGCGAGGTGGCCGCCGACGGGGTGCCGCGCGCACTGGCCGCGGGCTGCGACCTGGGGGTGGAGGTCGTCCACGAGGGCTTGAGCGTGCAGGGCGTGGAGGTGCTGCTGCGCGAGGCGCTGATCAACCTCATCGACAACGCCGTGCGCTACGCCGGCACGGGCGCCACCATCACGGTGAAGCTGCGCCGCGCGGGCGACGATGTGTGGATCGACGTCGAGGACAACGGCCCCGGCCTGGCCCTCGACCTGCGCGAGCGCGCCTTCGAGCGCTTCGTGCGGGGCTCGGCGCACGGCGAGGGCTGCGGCCTGGGCCTGGCCATCGTCCGCGAGATCGCCGAGCGGCATGGGGGCAGTGCGGAGCTGCTGCCGGCTGCGCCCAAGGGCTGCATTGCGAGGTTGACGCTGCCGGCGGCGTGAGCGGGCTCACCACGTGGGTGCTCAGACGATGGAGTCCGTGAGACGGGGTGGGCCTGTGACGGCTTCAGGCTGCTTGCTGACATCCAGTTTGGGATGTCCACAATGGAACGGTGAGCACAAGCGCGCTTAGCGGGAGGCGGCCTGAGGTGAGTCAGGCGCGTCATCAAAAGAAGGCCCCAAGGCGATTTGCGATCAGGGCTTTTCCTTTGGGGTCAGGTACATGATGCGTGGGCACCGCTGCGGGCTATGAGTTGCCTCCGCTCCCGGCCCCCTCTCTCTCCGATCACTTGGCGTCGATCACGGCAGGGTGGTAGCGCTGATCCAATCCAAACCGCTCTTTCAGAAGCGGATGCTTGCTGAGGTACGCCCAAACCGCTTTGTCGCCCACGATGGGCTCATGACCATAGACCCGATCCAGCGACCAGATGATGTCTTGCAGCAGACGGTTTTTGCAAAGCGCCTGAATCTTCGGGTGTGTGTCACGTCGCTCTTTTTGAAGCTGCGCAACTAGCATTAAGGCCGGGCGCCACCAGTCGTAAGCAAAATCGACATGGTTCACGATGGACTTTGAGGATTCTCTTTGGGCAAGCATGGAGAAGAAGTTCATCATGTCGTCCAGTTTGAGGCGGTCATGGCGCTCCAGGTGCTCGAACGCTTGCACATCGTCCATCTGCTTCGCTGTGTCGAGCTCGTTGAGTGTGCCCCTCACCTCCTTATTGGCAGGGAAGGGTAGTTGGTCCACAGCAAACAGCTTGCTTGCAACGTATTCGCCATAGTCCCTGTTCTTGATGGCGGCAATGAGGACGCGGAAGGCAGCATTCTTGGTGGCCTGAAACTCTGTGCTTGTGAGAATCTGGAACATCTCGAGAATGGCTCGCTCCACGGTTTCGTTGCGGGCGCTCTTGGCTTCGTGTGCCTGAAAGATGAGCGTGATGATGACGCCGCCAAAAGCGAGGGCGGTGAACAACACATTCAATACGTTGTAGCTGGAGTTCAGCGGCTCCTGGAACGTGTTTTGGGGCAGCCTTGTCGCAATCGGATAGGCGGCACCCCAGACGGCAATGATTAGCAAGATGACCAGCAGCGCTGCCGACATCGGGGTGAACTTGGGTCGGAGTTTCATGGGTATAAGGTGGTACGGGGCTGTCTTGGAATCGTAGCGGGGGGGGCTCTGGCTTGAGTCGCGGCTGCATGATGCGATCCATGCGGGTTGGCTGCACATGATTGGCGCGATGATGCGACGTGGGCAGGCCGGCCTTCACTCGGGCCATACCCCGCAAGTACTTTTCTGCCGCAATACGCATCAGCGAGGCGGCCGTCAGGCCAGGGAGTACCGGCTTCGTCGAAGGACCGCAACCGCTGCAAAGCAGCCCTCGCCGCCCACCCTTTGCCCCGCGACCCCTGGCCGGCCCAGCAGGGAGCCGCACGCGACAATCACGGCACCTCCAAGAGACCGCGACTGCCATGACCACCCGCACCGTCCACGGCGCCTGCCCCCACGACTGCCCTGACACCTGCGCCATGCAGGTGACCGTCGAGAACGAACGCGTCATCAAGGTGCAGGGCCGCGCCGACCACCCCAACACGCACGGCGCGCTGTGCACCAAGGTCTCGCGCTACCCCGAGCGGACGTACCACGCCGAGCGGGTGCTGCACCCGCTCAAGCGCGTCAGCAAGAAGACTGAGGCGCCGGCCTTCGTGCAGGTCAGCTGGGCCGAGGCCATCGCCGACATCGCCGCGCGGCTGAAGGCTGTTCCAGACCCGCAAACCATCCAGCCCTACAGCTACGCCGGCACCATGGGCCTGATCCAGGGTGAGGCCATGGCGGGCCGGCTGTGGAACGCGCTGGGCGCCGCGCGGCTGGACCGCACCATCTGCGCCTCGGCCGGCGGCGCGGGCCTGGCCGTCACCTATGGCCACAAGCTGGGCATGCACACGCGCCACTTCGCGGGTGCCAAGCTCATCATCATCTGGGGCAGCAACTCCATCGCGTCCAACCTGCATTTCTGGACCTACGCCAACCAGGCCAAGCGGGACGGTGCCAAGCTCATCTGCATCGACCCGCGCAAGACCGAGACGGCCGACAAATGCCACCAGCACATCGCCGTGCTGCCCGGGACGGACGGCGCGCTGGCGCTGGGGCTGATGCACGAGCTGATCGCCAATGACTGGCTGGACCGCGACTACATCGACAACCACGTCGACGGCTGGGACGAACTGCGCGAGAAGGCGCTGGCCTGGCCACCGGAGCGTGTAGCTGCCACCTGTGGCATCACGGCCGACGAAGTGCGCGGCCTGGCGCGCGACTACGCGACGACCAAGCCGGCCGCCATCCGCATGAACTACGGCCTGCAGCGTGTGCGCGGCGGCGGCAATGCGGTGCGCCTGATCGCGCTGCTGCCCTGCCTGACCGGCGCGTGGCGGCACCCGAGCGGCGGCATGCTGCTGTCGGCCTCGGGCTGGAACGCGCCGTTCAAGAACCCGAATCTCGAACGCCCCGACCTGCTGGCCGGACGCCAGCCGCGCATGGTCAACATGAGCACCATCGGCGACGCGCTGCTGCAGGCCGACCCGCCGATAGCGGCGCTCATCGTCTACAACAGCAACCCCGTCGCCGTGGCGCCCGAGTCGCCCAAGGTGGTGAAGGGCTTCCAGCGCGAGGACTTGTTCACCGTCGTGCTCGAGCACTTCATGACCGACACTGCCGACCTGGCCGACTACGTGCTGCCCGCCACCACGCAGCTGGAGCACCTGGATGTGCACACCAGCTACGGCCACACCGACGTGCTGATGAACCAGCCGGCCATTGAGCCGCTGGGCGAGGCCAAGCCCAACACGCAGATCTTCCGCGAGCTGGCCGCAGCGATGGGCCTGACCGACCCGTGCTTCAGCGACGGCGACGACGCGCTGGCGGCACAGGCCTTCACCGCAGACATCGACATGGCCCTGCTGCGCGAGCAGGGCTGGCTGCCCCTGCCCATCCCCGACGCGCCGTTCGCGCAGGGCGGGTTCCGCACGCCCAACGGCCGCGCGCAGGCTGCGGGCGCCGATTACGTGCCCAACTACGAGAGCGCGCAGAGTTCGCCCGAGCTGGCCGCGCGCTACCCGCTGGCCATGATCTCGCCGCCGGCGCGCAACTTCCTGAACAGCAGCTTCGTGAACGTGAAGAGCCTGCGTGACATCGAGGGCGAGCCGCTCATCGAGATGCACGCCGACGACGCTGCTTCGCGTGGCCTGGCCGATGGCGCACTCGTGTCGGCTTTCAACGACCGTGGCCGCTATGTCGCCCGGCTCAAGGTCAGCAAGCGCGCGCGGCCCGGCGTCGTCAACGGCCTGGGTGTGTGGTGGCGCAAGCTCGGCGCGCAGGGCACGAACGTCAACGAGGTGACGCACCAGCGGCTCACCGACATGGGCGCGGCGCCGGCCTTCTACGACTGCCTGGTGCAGGTCGAGGCCGCTTGATCCGGCGCCTGCTGCTCGTTCCACTGGCGCTCGCCCTGGCCGGCTGCAGCGCCGTCGGCCACTGGACCCAGGCCGCCGGCGGCCACCTCGGCATCACGCGCACCGCCAAGCCGGTGAGCGACTGGCTGGCCGACCCCGCCACGCCTGCCGACCTCGCCCAGCGCCTGCGCCTGTCGCAGCAGATGCGTGACTTCGCCAGCAGCCACCTGGCCCTGCCCGAGAACAACAGCTACCGCCGCTACGCCGACCTGGGCCGCGCGGCGGCGGTCTGGAACGTCATCGCCGCACCCGAGTTCGGCTTGCAGCTCAAGACCTGGTGCTACCCCGTCATGGGCTGCGCCGGCTACCAGGGCTGGTTCGACCTCAAGCGTGCCCAGGCCCAGGCCGACGCACTGAAGGCCGAGGGCTGGGAGGCGCAGGTGCAGGCCATTCCCGCCTATTCCACGCTGGGCTGGAGCCGCCTGCTGGGCGGCGACCCGCTGCTCAACACCTTCATCCGCTACGCCGAGGGCGAGCTGGCCGCGATGATCTTCCACGAGCTGGCCCACCAGCGCGTCTACGCCAGCGACGACACCGGCTTCAACGAGGCCTACGCCAGCGCGGTGGAGCTGCTCGGTGCGCGCCAATGGCTGGGCGACAAGCCCGACGCCTTGGCCGCGTTCGAGGCTGGCCGTGCGCGCCGCGCCGCCTTCCTCAAGCTGGCCCGCGAAGGCCGCGAGCGGCTGCAGATGGTCTACGACGGCCCGACCGAATCGCGCGCTGCCGGCAAGGCTGCGGTCATGGCCGACCTGCGGGAGCGCGCCAAGCAGGAGGCGCCCGGCTACGAGGCCTGGTTCCAGCGCGCCAACAACGCCAACTTCGCCATCGTCGCCGCGTACGACGAACTCGTGCCCGCCTTCACGCGCCTGTTCGAGCGCGAGGGGCGGGATTGGGCGCGCTTTCATGCGGCTGTCGAGCGGCTGGTGCCGCTGCCGCGCGAGGAGCGGCGGATGATCTTGAAAGGAGGCCTTGATGAAACTCACCCTGCGACGAGTCAAACCCGCTGACGCGGCGGCCATCGCCGAACAGTTCGCCGACCCCGACGTCTTCGGCGGCACGCTGCAACTGCCCTTTGCCAGCGAGGAGATGTGGGCCCAGCGCATCGCCGGCATGAACCCGCCGGCGGCGGGCTCCAGCGACCTCGTGCTGGCGGCGGTGATCGACGACAAGCCCGTGGGCCTCGCTGGCCTGCACGCGGTCGGCCCCTCGGTGCGCCGCCGCCACGCCATGATGCTGGGCATCACCGTTGCGAAGGCTTCACAGGGCCAGGGCGTCGGCCAGGCGCTGATGGCCGGCCTGCTGGACTACGCCGACAACTGGGCCCAGGTATTGCGAATCGAGCTGACGGTCTATCACGACAACGAGCGGGCGATCCGGCTGTATGAGCGGCATGGCTTTGAGCACGAGGGGCGGCTCAAGGCGTATGCGCTGCGCAATGGTGTGTTCGAGGATGTGGTGACGATGGCGAGGCTGCATCCGAGGCAGCCGATGGTGCGAGCCGAGTAGCTGTGACGGTGCGGCTGCTTGCTCACTCGGATGGGGGCTGTTGCTGAGCTAGAAGCTGTGCAAGCAACCCTCGTATGCCGCCTACATGAGCGATTAGTTTTGGCATCACTTCCATGAAGGCGTGAGTGCCAGCGTAGAACTCCGCAGCGGTTCGAATGACCGATAGGCCATCCAACTCAATGATCCTTCGATACTGCGTTATCGCGTCTGCGTCTCTATGTGCAATGGTCGAATGGCGAAGTTCGGCAAATTGCTTTTGTGCTTTTTGCTGAGCGGCACGTATTGCCCTCAGCGCTGCTGAAACTTCCTGCAGAAGATCCGGCGGAGCCTTGGTGATTGCCAGCGCTTGGCGGAGCTTGTTTCCGCCTGCCTTGTCCAACTCCAACTCGTGAATCGTCAACAGAATGACGCGCGCACAAAGAGAGCGTGTCCACAAATCAGGATGAGTCAGTGCGTCGACCTTAAGGGTCTGGATGTCGCGTTCCGCAACGAGGAAGAAGAGCGCTAAGTTGTAGACAGCTTCCGATGCTCCAAAGCCATCCCGACGAGCTCGCATGGCTTCCCGCCCGCAAATCTCGAGTGCGTCAGAAAGTGCCTTTCCTCGCGCGCTCTCGGACTTCGTCAAGGCTCGTCGAGCCCTTCTTCTTGCAACGATCTGCCCAATCTCTCGACCCTTTCGAATCATGAAGATTCGTACGAATCGCTTGATCAGCTCGGGACGCTGCTTGAATAGGCTTTGATCTTGCCTGGCGCGTTTTCGGAGCATTTTTGTGATGCGAAAGTTCGGCTGCGCTCTGTGCGAAATTTTGGCTACGCAGCGGCGCGCTGCTAAGGCAACCCCTGCTGCCGCGCGGCCACATACAGCCGATACCACTCATCCCGGCTCAGCTGGATCTTCATCGCGTCGCCACACGCCCGAATCCGCTCCGCATTGCCGCTGCCAATGACCGGCTGAATCCCCGCCGGATGCCGGAGCAGCCAGGCCAGCAGCACGGCATTGGCCGTCGTGCGGTGCGTCTCGGCAATCTCGTGCACGACCTTCGCCGCTGCCGATGCCGACGGATCGCTGAACCGCCCCTGCGCCAGCGACCCCCACGCCTGCAACTGCACGCCATGCTGCTGCGCGTACTCCAGTGTGCCCGCCCAGGCTATGCCGCCGGGTCGAGCCACCGCCTGCGGGTCGTTGAAGGTGGTGCCCGCGTCGATGGCGTCCAGCTTGGCCAGGCTGATCTCCAGCTGGTTGGCCACCAGCGGTTCGCTCAAGGCCGACTGCAGCCAGCGCATCTGCCCCGCGTGCATGTTGGACACACCGAGATGACCCACCTTGCCGGCCGCCTTCAGCCGGCCGAAGGCGCGCGCGACCTCGGCGGGTTGCATCAGCGGGTCGGGGCGGTGCAGCAGCAGGATGGCTATGTGCTCGACGGCCAGCCGCTTCAGGATGCCGTCGACGCTGGCCTCGATGTGCTCGGCACTCAGGTCGTAGCGGCCCGGCGCGCTGTCGTCGCCGAAGCGGATGCCGCACTTGCTCTGCAGCCTCACCTGGGCGCGCAGCCCGGCGTCGCGCCTGAGCAGCTCGCCGAACACGGCCTCGGCCTTGCCGCGGCGGTAGATGTCGGCGTGGTCGAAGAGCTGGATGCCGATGCTCAGGGCCGCCTCCACAGCTTCATGCGCGTGGGCGATGTCGGCCTCGGTGACGGGGCCGCCGGCCCAGTCGCCGCCCAGGGCCATGCAGCCGTAGACAAGCGGGCCGACGTCGCGGAGGTGGGCGTTCAGGGGCAGGGCAAACATGGTGGCGACGACCCAGCGGATGAGTCAGCGAATGGACGTGGGGCCGGCATCATGCGACAACGCCTGGCCGCCGCGCCACCCGAACAACCCGGCCAGCGCCCCGGCCACGCCGGCCACCACAGCGGTGACGCTGACGGCCCGCGTCAGCCAGCCGCGCTGGCGGCGGCTGAGCCCGAGGCGAGGCTTGCGGCGGGGGTGGTGAACGAGCTCGCGCATCAGCGCGACCTCGTGCTGGCGCTCGTCGATGAGGTGGGCGAAGTCGGCGCCGTCCGCGAAGCGGCGCGCCAGGTTGCGCACGGCGTCCAGCTCGCGTTGGCGCACGCGCAGGCCTGGCGCCTTCAACGTGCTGCCCAGCGCGCGGGCGCGCAGGAACAAGGCCTTGGCGGCGAGGCGGTCGGCCTGGCAGCCCCAGCCCGCGTCCAGGCAGGCGGCGAGGTTGAAGGTGG
>Ga0209294_1000030_pt1 | contig 19928 bp, 16 predicted proteins | sample LowerColdCreek_FD_184128 | JGI IMG/M metagenome (GOLD analysis project Ga0209294, IMG submission 184128) | Groundwater microbial communities from Cold Creek, Nevada to study Microbial Dark Matter (Phase II) - Lower Cold Creek (SPAdes) (version 3) | ecosystem: Environmental > Aquatic > Deep... | reverse complement strand
GGGTGCTGTCCGAATACAGCGCCGGCAGTTCGGTGCGGCCGTGGAAGCTGCCCTTGACCGCGATGCGCTTGACCTTGCGGCCGGCGTGCGGCGCGCCCGGATCGGTCATCAGCTTGGTGTTGATGTGCCACAGCCAGGCCCAGGTGTCGAAGGGCAGCGCATAGGTCTGGCCGTTGAAGGTCGTGCCCTTGCGCGCATGCTCGGTGAAGTCATCCACCGGGATGCCGACGCGCGCGAAGTCGGTGTCCAGCGGCAGCACCAGCTTGCGGCGCACGTAGTCGCCTAAAGCGGACTCGTGCATGACGGCCACCGTCGGGATGTCCTTGGACACGAGGCGCGCGGTGAGCTGGTCGTAGTAAGGGCCCCACTCGCCGATCTGCGTGCGCACGACGATGCCGTCGGTGTTGGTCGCATTGAACTCGTTGACCAGTGCCGTGACGATGCCGCACTCGCCGACGCCTTCCGAAGCCTTCACCACCTGGCCGTACTGCGATTCGCAGCTGCCGAAGAAGCGCATCAGCGTGATCTCGGTCTTGCCGGCTTCGGGCGTGCGGGCACCGCAGGCGGCGAGCAGCGCGGCCGAGAGGCAAATCAACAGGCGCTTCATGACTTGCCCGTCCCGGCGACGGCCGTCACCAGATGGCGTTGGAAGAACAGGTACAGCATCAGCGCGGGCACACCGGCGAACACGGCCTGCGCCATCAGGAAGCCCAAACCCTCCGACTGAGCGAAGTTGGTCTGCGTGGACGCGAGGCCGCGCGTCAGCGTGTACATGTCCGGCTGCGTGGCGATGACCAGCGGCCATAGGTAGTCGTTCCAGCAGGCCAGGAAGGTGAAGATGCCGAGCGTCGCCTGTGCGGGCAGCGTCAGCGGCAGGATGATGGTCAGGAAGGTCTTGAAGCGCGAGGCGTTGTCCAGCATCGCCGCCTCTTCCAGCTCCGCCGGGATGGCCTTGAAGTACTGCGTCATCAGGTACACGCCGAAGGGCGCGGCCAGCCCCGGCAGCGCCAGGCCGGCGATGGTGTTCTGCAGGTCCCAGTCCGAGAACAGCCGGTGCAGCGGAATGAACACCGACTGCGCCGGCACGGCCAGGCCGAACATCACGAGGGCGAACAGCCACTTGCGGCCCGGGAACTCGCAGCGCGCGAAGCCATAGCCCGCCAGCGACGACAGCACCAGCACGCCCGCCGTCTGCAGCAGCGCGACCAGGGCGCTGTTGCCCAGCCAGCGGAACACCTGCGAGGTCTGCAGGATGTCCAGGTAGTTGGCCAGCGTGTACGGCGGCGCCAGGAACACGTCGGTGTGGCGCAGCAGGAACTCGTTGGGCTTGAAGGACAGCGCCACCACCCACAGCAGCGGCGCCATCCAGGCCAGCGCCAGCAGCGTGAGCGCGGCCATGACGATGCGGTCGAACCAACCGCGTCTGAGCAAAGGATTCATCGCTTGCCTCCCTTGTCTCTTTCAAGCCAGAGCTGCGTGGAGACGCCCACCAGCATGATGGCCAGCAGCACCTGCGAGGCAGCGGTCGCATAGCCCAGCGAGAGCTGCATGAAGGCCTGTTCGTAGGTGAACTGCACGATGGACCGCGTCGTGTTGTTGGGCCCGCCGTTGGTCATCAGCATGATCTGCGGGAAGACCTGGAACTGGCGAATGATCTCGATCAGCGCCACCAGCACGATGGCGCGCTTGAGGCTGGGCAGCGTGATGTGCGTCAGCACGCGCCAGCGCGGCGTGTTGTCCAGCGCGGCGGCCTCGTAGATGTCCGAGGGGATTTGCTGCAGCGCCGACAGGAACAGGATCATCGGCAGGCCAATGATCCACCACACGGTCACGAGGGCGATGGTGGTCAGCGCGAAGGCGTCGCTGGTCAGCAGCGGCAGTTCGGGGATGCCCAGCGCGGCGAACATCTGCGCGATGAGGCCGCGTTCGGGCATCAGCGCGAGCTTCCAGACCAGCGTGATGAGCGTGACGGAGAAGACCGAGGCGCAGAAGAAGGTGGCGCGCAGGAAGGTGGCGAGCTTGCCGGGGCGGTTCAGCGCGATGGCCAGCATCAGCGACAGGATGACGAAGATGGGCGTGCTGATGGCGACGAAGCGCAGGGTGTTCCACACGACTTCGTGGAAGACCTCGTCGTTGAGGAGTTCCTTGTAATTGCCCAGGCCGATCCAGAAGCTGTCGTCGGAGAGGAGGTCGTGGTCGTGGAAGCTCGTGTAGATGCCTTTGGCGAGCGGCCACAGCAGCATCAGCGCGTAGACCGTGACGAAGGGGAGGACGAAGAGGGCGTAGGCGGGGCGGCTTGCGCGCAGGCCGACGGTGGGGGCGCTCATGTTGGCTGCCCTTCCATCGTTGGCCTATCGCCCAGGCCCATGCCGGGACGTCGCCCCGGCGGGCGACCTTCTTTTTGAGCGACCAAAAAGAAGGCAAAAAGTCGCCCCCGAACCGCCCGGCCCTTAGCTTCGCAGCGGGCTGCCCTGCGGTACTCAGGCCTTGAGGCCGCGCACAGAACTCGCTTCGCTACGCTGCGCTCAGACAGCTGTGCGAAGTCAGTTGACGAAGCGCGCTGCGCGCGCGGCCTCAAGGCCTTCCGTTCCTCGGCGGGCTCAAAGGGGGAGTGATGAACAGCCGGCGCCAGCCGGCTTTCGGGTTTGGCTGTTGGCTGTTGCGGCTGTTTCGGGGCCTCCCCTTCAAAACCGCCGAGAAGCGCAGAAGCCCAGGGCGCGCGCGCAGCGCGCTTCAAGAACTGACTCGCGACGCTTGTTTGAACGGAGCGTAGCGAAGTGAGTTCGGCGCGGCCCTGGGCTTCGAGCATCGCAGGGGAGCCCGCAGGGCCGGTTTTGCAGGGGAGAGCTTTTTGCCTACTTTTTGGCGGCGCAAAAAGTAGGTCGGCCGCCGGGACGAAATCCCGGCTGGGCCTGGCCGCAAAGGCGCTCATTGAAGAGCCTCCTGTGCATGGTGCGCAAGACCAGCCTCATCAAACAGATGCGCCTCCGCCACGTCCACGCTGACGGCAACATACGAGCCCAGCTTTGGCGAAACACCGGCCGGCACGGTCACGATCAACGGCGTGCCGCCTTCCAGCTTCAGATGCGCCAACGTCCGCTCACCGAGGAACTCCACCAGCTCCACACGGCCGAGTAACGGGCCTGTATCCGCCACCCGCAGGTTCTCCGGCCGCACGCCCAGCACCAGACCCGTCGAAGGCAAGCCATCGACTGACACGCGCGTCGTCACCGAGGCACCACCCGGCACCGTCACGACCGCATGCCCACCAGCATCCGCCCCGCGCTCCACCGGCACGAACCCCATCCCCGGCGTGCCAATGAAACTCGCCACAAAGCGCGTCGCAGGTTGTCTATATAACTCCGCCGGCGTCGCCACCTGCTCGATCGCGCCGCCCTTCATGACGACGATGCGCGTCGCCAGCGTCATCGCCTCGATCTGGTCATGCGTGACGAACACCATCGTCGCGCCCAGGCGTTGATGCAGCTGCGCCAGCTCCAGCCGCGTGCGGCCGCGCAGCGCGGCGTCGAGGTTCGACAGCGGCTCGTCGAACAGGAAGATGCCCGGCTCCTTCACCACCGCGCGGCCAATCGCCACGCGCTGACGCTGGCCGCCCGACAGCTGCCCCGGCTTGCGGTCCAGTAGCGTGTCCAGCTCCAGCATGCGGGCGGATTCGGTGATACGCCGGGCGATCTCTGCAGCAGGGATGCCGATGTTCTTCAACCCGAACGCCAGGTTCTCGCGCACGCTCATGTGCGGGTACAGCGCGTAGTGCTGGAACACCATGGCCAGGTTGCGCTGGCCCGGCGGGGCGACGGTCACGTCGCGGTCGCCGATCAGGATGCGACCGCCACTGACCTCTTCCAGCCCCGCCACCATGCGCAGCAAGCTGGTCTTGCCGCAGCCCGAGGGGCCGAGGAAGACGACGAACTCGCCTTCGGCGACGTCCAGCGACAGGTTCTCGATGACCTGCACCGCGCCGTAGCGCTTGCAGACGTTCTCCAGCTTCAGGCCAGCCACGTGGGGTGTCTCCGGTTCAGTCTTCTTGTGCAACCACCGGCCAGCCGTCGTCGGTCCAGCTCAGGCGCTTCAGGCGCAGATGCGGCTTGCCGCCGCGCTCGGTGTCGTAGGCGTGGTGGACGAACCAGTCGCCGACAACGTCCTGGTGGCCCGGGCCCTTCCAGCGCGCGCCGCCCGCCAGCAGCGGCGTGGCGCCTGCGTCCATCAGGTCCTTGCCGTCGCGGTCCAGGTAAGGCCCTTGGACGCTGCGCGCGCGGCCGACGCGGACGTTGTAGGTGCTGTCCGCGCCCTTGCAGCACAGGTCGTAGGACGCGAACAGGTAGACCCAGTCGCCGCGCCGAACAATCGTCGGCGCCTCGATGCCGCCCTTGCGGCGGGCGATGAAGGTGGACTCGCCAACCGGCTTCAGCGTCTTCGCGTCCAGCTGCGTCAGCCGCAGCCCGCCCCAGAAGGAGCCATAGCTCATCCACAGCGTGCCGTCGCGCTCGACGAACAGGTCGGCGTCGATGGCGTTGAAGTTGTCGCTCGCCGTGCTGGCCACGACCAGGCCGTCGTCGCGCCAGTCGCCGCTGTCGGGCCTGTCGCTGCTGGCCAGGCCGATGGCCGAGCGGTTCTTGCCGAAGGTGGAGATGGAGTACAGCAGCCAGGTGCGGCCCGCATGCTGAAAGACCTTGGGCGCCCAGACGTCCAGGTGCTTCTGCTCGGGCACCGCGTCGGCCCACCAGGCCGGTGCCTGGCTGAAGATGGGTGCCAGGCGGCGCCAGGTCTTGCCTTCGTCCGTCGACGCCAGCCGCTGCAGGCCCTTGCCGGTCGTGAACACGAACCAGCGGTCACCCTGGATCAGCAACGTCGGGTCATGCGCGCCGGGCTCGGCTTGCGGTTCGGCGGCGAACGCGGGCGCGGCCAGACACAGCGCCAGCAGCGCTGCGTACAGCGCGCGCATCACTTGCCCCAGCGAAGAACCAGGGGGTCAAGACGCTTGGCTGCATCGAGCAGGCCGGCCCGAGTTTCAGGCGACATCTCGGGGAAAGGGTGGCGCGGCGCGTCGCTGTTGATGACGCCACCGGCCTTCATCAGCGCCTTGGCGGTCAGGATGCCGCCCTGGCGGTTCTCGTAGTTGATCAGCGGCAGCCAGCGGCCGTACTGCACCACGGCTTCTTCGCGGTCGCCACGGTGGAAGGCGTCGAAGATCAGCCGGATGCCGTCGGGGAAGCCGCCGCCCGTCATCGCGCCGGTGGCGCCAGCGTCCAGGTCGGCCAGCAGCGTGATGGCTTCCTCGCCGTCCCACGGGCCTTCGATGGCGGCGCCGCCGACGCGGATCAGCTCGCGCATCTTGGCGGCCGCCTGCGGCATCTCCAGCTTGAAGTACTTCACGTTGGCGATGTTCGCCGCCATGCGCGCCAGCAGCGGCACCGACAGCGGCGTGCCGGCCACCGGCGCGTCCTGGATCATGATCGGAATGGCGATGGCGTCCGACAGGCGCTGGTAGAAGCTCTCGATCTGGCCTTCCGACACGCGGAAGGTGGCACCGTGGTACGGCGGCATGACCATGACCATCGCCGCGCCGAGCGACTCAGCCAGCTGGCTGCGCTCGATGCAGATCTGCGTCGAGTAGTGCGTCGTCGTGACGATGACGGGCACGCGGCCGGCGACGTGCTCCAGGATGGCGCGCGTCAGCGTCTCGCGCTCGGCGTCCGACAGCACGAACTGCTCGGAGAAGTTCGCCAGGATGCACAGGCCCGTGGAGCCCGCGTCAATCATGAAGTCCACGCAGCGCAGCTGGCCGGGAACGTCCAGCTTGCCGTCGGCGTGGAAGATGGTCGGCACGACCGGGAAGACACCCCGGTAGGGGCGGGTGGTGGAGGCGCTCATGGTGCGGTCCCTTGTCTCTGGGGGAAGTTGGATCAAGCGCCAGCAAGCGGCGCAGGGCCGGCTGTTGTCGCTGGCATGGCGCTCATTAAAGTATGACTATTTATGCTTGATCATCGGGGTTAACCCGGAAATTGCCGACTTTGCAAACAAAAAAGTATGACTAATAATCTCGCTATCGCCCGGCCAGAGAAGCCGGTGAGCTTCCGACCGGAGACATTTGGATGAGTTCCTACGCGCAGTACCCCAGCCTGCAGGACCGGGGCGTCCTGATCACGGGTGGGGCCACGGGCATCGGCGCAACGCTGGTCGAAGCCTTCGCCGCCCAGGGCGCCAAGGTGGCCTTCATCGACCTGGCCGCGGACGAGGGCCAGGCGCTCGCCGCCCGCCTGGCCGGCTCGCGCCACGCGCCGCAGTTCGCGGCGGCAGACCTCGCCAACATCGAGTCGCTGCGCGCGGCCATCGCTACCCTGCGCGAGCGCAGCGGCCCGTTCACCGTGCTGCTGAACAACGCCGCCAACGACAAGCGCCACGCCGTCGAGGACACCACGCCCGAGTTCTGGGACGCCAGCGTCGCCGTCAACCTCAAGCACCAGTTCTTCACTGCGCAGGCCGTGCTGCCCGACATGAAGGCGGCCGGCGGCAGCATCATCAACTTCGGCTCCATCAGCTGGATGCTCAAGCAGGGCGGCATGCCGGCGTACACGGCCAGCAAGGCGGCCGCGCAAGGCCTGACCCGCTGCCTGGCGCGCGACTTCGGCCCGCACAAGATCCGCGTCAACACGCTGGTGCCGGGCTGGGTCATGACCGAGAAGCAGTTGAAGCTCTGGGTCACCGAGGAGACCAAGGTCGAGATCGCCAAGGGCCAGTGCATCAACGAGCCGCTGCTGCCGCAGCACATTGCGGCGATGGCCTTGTTCCTGGCGGCTGACGACTCGGCCATGTGCACGGCGCAGGACTTCGTTGTCGACGGGGGCTGGGCATGAGCGTCGAGTGCGTCGAGTACGGCCGCCTGCCCGATGGCCGTGCGGTCCATGAGTACACGCTGGCCAACGGCCTCGGGCTCAAGCTGACCGCCATCACGCTGGGCGGCATCGTCACGAGCCTGTGCGTGCCGGACGCGCAGGGCAAGGCCGGCAACGTCGTGCTGGGCTTCGACAACCTGCACGACTACGTCCACCGCAACCCGTCCTTCGGCATCATCGTCGGCCGCTACGGCAACCGCATCGCCGGCGCCAGCTTCGCGCTGGACGGCCAGACCCACACGCTGGCCCGCAACGACGGCCCCAACTGCCTGCACGGCGGCACCGAGGGCTTCGGCCACCGGCTGTGGACGGCCGTGCCCGCCCAGCCCCGCGCTGGCGAGGCCCAGGCGCTGCTGTTCAGCTACACCAGCCCGCACGGCGAGCAAGGCTTCCCCGGCGAGTTGCAAGTCAGCGTGCGCTACGCCATCAGCGCCACCGACAACAGCTGGCGCATCGACTACACGGCCACGACCGACCGCGCCACCGTCGTCAACCTGACCCACCACGACTACTTCAACCTCGCCGGCGACGGCAGCGTGCTGGGCCACCGCCTGACCCTCCCCGCGTCGCGCTACAGCGAGGTCGACGCGCACCTGATCCCGCAGCAGCACGCGTCGGTCGACGGCACGCCCTTCGACTTCCGCGAGTCCACGCCCATCGAAGCCCGCATCCGCCAGGCACACCCGCAGCTGCTGCGCGCCAAGGGCTACGACCACAACTGGCTGCTCGACGGCGAGCCGGGCGCCGATGGCCTGCGCCCCGCCGCCACGCTGGAGGACCCGCAGTCCGGCCGCCGCATGGAGGTGCTGACCAGCGAGCCGGCCATCCAGTTCTACTCCGGCAACTTCCTCGACGGCAGCCTCGCCGGGCCGAACGGCCGCATCTACCGTCAGGGCGACGGTCTGTGCCTGGAGACCCAGCACAACCCCGACTCACCGCACCACGAAGCCAGCAGCGACTGGCCCAGCACCGTGCTGAGGCCGGGCGCGGTGTTCCGCAGCACGACAATCCACCGCTTCCTGAACTGCTGAAGCCGTCGCCATGGACCTGCCCGCCCACCAACTGACGATGACGGTGCTGATGACACCGGACACCGCCAACTTCTCCGGCAACGTCCACGGCGGCAACATCCTCAAGCTGCTCGACCAGGTGGCCTACGCCTGCGCCAGCCGCTATGCCGGCCGTTACGTCGTCACGCTGTCGGTGGACCGGGTGATCTTTCGCCAGCCCATCCATGTCGGTGAGCTGGTCACCTTCCTGGCCAGCATCAACATGACGGGCACCTCGTCGATGGAAGTCGGCATCAAGGTCGTGGCCGAGAACATCCGCACGCAGGAAGTGCGGCACGTCAACAGCTGCTACTTCACGATGGTGGCCGTGGGCGACGACAACAAGCCCGCGCCCGTGCCGCCGCTGCGCCCCTTCACCCCCGACGAACGCCGCCGCCACGCCGGCGCCCTCGCCCGCAAGCAGGCCCGCGCCAGCCTGGAAGTCAAACCCGATGAGCACTGAGCACCCCTTCGCCCTCGCCCTCGCCCAGGCCAACAGCCTCGGCGAAGGCATGCAGTGGCACGCCCCCAGCGGCCGCTGGTGGTGGACCGACATCGAGGCCGCCTGCATCTACGCCTGGACGCCCGGCGCCAGCGCCACGCTGCAGGTGCGCCTGCCCGAGCGCGTCGGCTGTTTCGTGCATGGCCGCTCTGGCGCCATCCTCCTGGCCATGGCCAAGCGCGTCGCCCGCCTGACCCTGCCCGACCTGCAGGCCACCGGCAGCGTCGCAGCCGAGCCCGAGACCCTTGCGCCGCTCGAAGCGAATCTGCCCACCACGCGTGCCAACGACGGCCGCTGCGACCGCAGCGGCGCCTTCGTCTTCGGCACGCTGGACGAGGCCGAGCCCCGCCAACCGATTGGCGGCTTCTACCAATACTCGCTGGCCCGCGGCCTGCGCCGCCTGGCGCTGGACGGCGTGGCCATCGCCAACAGCATCTGCTTCAGCCCCAACGGCCAGCGCATGTACTACTGCGACACGCCGACGCGCCGCATCATGGTCTGCGACTACGACTCGGCCAGCGCCCGCGTCAGCGAGCCGCGCCTGTTCGTCAAGAAGGAGCTGGACGACTGCTGGCCCGACGGCGCCACCATCGACGCGCAGGGCTGCCTGTGGAACGCCGAATGGGGCAATGCGGCCGTGGCCCACTACGCCACCGACGGCCGGCTGCTGGCGCGCTACAAGCTGCCGGTGCGCGACGTCACCTGCCCCGCCTTCGGCGGCCCGGCCGGTGACCAGCTCGCCGCCACCACGGCCCGCGTCGGCCTGAGCACCGCCGAACTGATGGCCATGCCCTTGTCGGGCAGCCTGTTCGGCATGACCGTGGCTGCGGGGCTCTACCTGCCCGAGCCGCTCTTCAACGACGACTGAGTTGCCTGTCGTCCCCGGCCCTGCGCGCCCGGGACGACTCGCCGTGAGCCGGCTCAATGCCGGACAAGTGCCGTGCGAGGGCAAGGGATGCGCAGCAGGATTTTCCAATGTGTGGCTGAGGTTGTGGTCTTGGCCGCGCTCGCCCTGCCGTGGCCGGCCGTCGCCCAGCTCATCGCCGGCCCGCAGCAGGCGCGCATCAACCTGCAGGGCCAGACCGCCCAGCCGCTGCGCTACACGCCGGATGGCGAAGACTTCGTCATCCACAACGGCGCCGAGTTCTTCAACCGACCGCTGTACGGCGGCCGCACGGGCTTTCGCGTCGACGGCGGCGACAAGCCGGAGTTCGTGCTCTACCTGCCCGGCCGAGGCGGCAACCTGCGGCTGGCCGTGCGCACGCCCACAGGCAGCCGCTGGCTGCACGAGGCCGCGTCCATCACCACGCGCTACCGGCCGGGCGAGCTGCACTACGACATCCGCGACCCGCTGCTGGGTGACGGCCGTCTCGCGGTCGTGGCGCTGGCCACGACAGGCACCGAGGGCCTGCTCATCCGCGCCGAAGGCCGCGGCCTGCCCGCCGGCGCCGAGCTGGTGTGGGCCTATGGCGGGGTGACCGGCCAGCGCGGCCGGCGTGACGGCGACATCGGCACCGAGCCCGTGCCCATCAGCCGCTACTTCCAGTTCCAGCCGTCCTTCGCGGCAGGCAACCGCGTCGCGTTGGGCCGTGAAGGGTTCGTGCTCGCGGCGCCGGCGGCCGTCATCGCCGGCGTGGTGCCGGCGGGCGCGCAACAGCAACTGGCCGCCGCCAGCGACTGGGACTCACTGCCCGCGCTGCTGACGCCATCGAGCGCAACACCTGACACCGCCATCACCGTCGGCCGTGTGCGTCTGCATGACCGCCAGCCCGCCTGGCTCGCACTGCAACGCCTGGCCGACGCTGCCCGCGCGCCGGCCAGTGCTGCCGCCCAGACCTATGCCGCCGTCGGCGCACCGCGCCCCGTCACGCGCAGCACGCCGCTGGCCGCGCGCTTCGCGCCCGCCGAACTCCCCGCGCTGTTCGCCAAGGAGCAGGCCCACTTCAAGGCTTTGCGCCAGAAGATTCGCATCACCACGCCCGATCCGTATCTGAATGCCGCTGCCGGTGCGCTCAACGTCGTCAGCGATGCGCTGTGGGACGATGACGCCAAGGCCATCCTGCACGGCGCCGTCGCCTGGCGCGTGCCGCTGCTGGGCTGGCGCGGTGCCTATGCGCTGGACGCGCTGGGCTGGCATGACCGTGCGAAGCAGAACATCGAGACCTGGATCGCGCGGCAGAACACCTCGCCCATCCCCGCCCAGCTGCCGCCGCCCGACGCCGACACGAATCTCGCGCGCAGCAGGAAGGCGCTGCACTCCAACGGGGACCTGTCCGCCTCGCACTACGACATGAACATGGTGTTCTTCGACGCCCTGTTCCGCCACCTGCTCTGGACCGGCGACCTGGACCTGGCCCGACGCGCCTGGCCTGCCATCGTTCGCCACCTCGCCTGGGAGCAGCGCCTGTTCCGCCGCGATTTCGGCGGCCTGCCGCTGTACGAGGGCTATGCCAACTTCTGGGCCAGCGACGACGTGTACTACGGCGGTGGTGGCGTCACGCATGCGTCGGCCTACAACTTCTACGCCTTCCGCAGCGCTGCTCGGTTAGCGAAGCTGATTGGTGAAGACGGCAGCGCCTACCAGCGCGAGGCCGACCTGATCGCGCAGGGCATGCGCCGCCACCTGTGGATGCCCGAGCGCGGCGCCTTCGGCGAGTACCGCGACAGCCTGGGCCTGCAGCGCCTGCACAGCAGCTACGGGCTGTGGAGCTTCTACACCGCCATCGACTCCGAGGTGCCCACGCCGGCGGAGGCTGGGCAGATGGCGGATGACCTGCGCCGCCATCTCAAGCCCATCCCCGTCCACGGTCGCGGCGTGCCGGCGGATGCGCCCTACGCCGTGCTGCCCAGCACCAACTGGATGCCCTACGCCTGGTCGGTCAACAACGTCGTCATGGGCGAGAACCTGCACACCGCGCTGGCGCTGTGGCAGGCCGATCGGCCGGGGGATGCCTTCCTGCTGGCCAAGAGCGCGTTGATGGCGAGCATGACCATGGGCATCACCCCCGGCAACGTGGGCTCCATGAACTACCTGGACCACTACCGCCGCGAGTCGCAGCGCGACTTTGCGGACGGCACGGGCGTGACGGCGCGGGCGCTGGTGGAAGGCCTGTTCGGCGTGACGCCCGATGCGCTGGCCGGCGTGCTGACCGTGCGCCCGGGCTTCCCTGCCGCATGGAACGACGCCCAGCTCCAGCACCCGGGCGTGGGGCTGTCGTTCAAGCGCCAGGGCCAGCGCGAGACCTGGACGCTGACGCAGCCGGGCCAGCGCTTCAAGCGCCTGCTGCTGCAACTGCGTGCCCAAGGCCGTGAGCCGGAGCGGGTGGTCGTGAACGGCGCCCGCGCCGACTGGCGCGCCGACTCCGCAGGCCGCGTGCAGGTGGCAGTGCCCTTCGGCGCCCGCGCGGTGGTGACGGTGCAATGGCGCCCGGCGCCGGTGTCCTCCGAGCCGCCGTTGTGCGCTTATCCGATGCCTGCGCCTCGCGCCACCGACTGGACGGTCGCCGTGCCTGACGCCCGGTTCGAGCCTGTTGGGCTGGACGCCCACTTCAACGACCGCGTCACCGAGATCTTCAAGCCCGGTAAATACCTGACGCCACGACCGAGCGGCGTGTCGCTGACGCTGCCCTCCCAAGGCGCCGGCGCCTGGGCCGGACACGTCAACGAGCTGCCCGTCATCGACGACAGCGGCCTGCGCCGCGTGGCCGCCGAGCAGGGCGGCCTGCTCAAGCTGCCCAACGGCCTGCCGTTCTCCACACCCAGCGCGACCGACGCCCGCAACATCGCCTTCACCTCCCGCTGGGACAACTACCCGCACGAGATCACCATCCCGCTGACCGGCCAGGCCCGCCACGCCTACCTGCTGATGGCCGGCTCCACCAACTTCATGCAGAGCCGCATCGACAACGGCGAAGTCATCGTCCACTACTCAGACGGCAGCCAGGCCCGGCTGGCCCTGCACAATCCCACCACCTGGTGGCCCATCGAGCAGGACTATTTCATCGATGACTACCAGTTCCAGCGCCCCGGCCCCACGCCGCCGCGCGTGGATCTCAAGTCCGGCCTGGTGCGCCTGCAGCCCACCGGCCGCACAGTGCCCGGCGGCGCCGCCACCGTGCTGGACTTGCCGCTGGACCCGAGCAAGCCGTTGTCGCGCCTGACGCTGCGAACGCTGAGCAATGACGTCGTGATCGGCCTGATGAGCCTGACGCTCGACCGCCGTCTGCCCTAACTTCCTTTCGCAACCGAGGTCGCCGTCTTGAAGCTGTTCTCCCTCATGCTGGCCGCGCTCGTCGTGCTGCCTGCTTTCGCCCAACCGAATGCCCCGATCGACCGCGCCGCCGTCGTGGCCCGCCACCAGGTGCGCAACACCGGCCTCAACCCCGAGTCCGCGCTGACCGTCGGCAACGGCGACTTTGCAGTGACCGTGGACGTGACCGGGCTGCAGAGCCTGGAGCGCATCTACTACGACAACGGCCTGCCGCTGGAGACGCGCAACACCTGGTCCTGGCACAGCTTCCCGAACCCCGAGAACCTGCGCTTCGAGGACACGCTGGCGCCCGTGCCCTTCCACGGCCGGCAGATCCTCTACCCCATCCACCAGAACACCCCCGCCGGCCGCTACTACCGCGAGAACCCGCAGCCCATGCCGCTGGGCCAGTTCCAGTTCGTGCTCTACGGTGAAGTGCTGCGCAGCGAGGACATCGCCGGCATCCACCAGACGCTGGACCTGTGGACCGGCATCGTCACCAGCCGCCTGACGGTGCGCGGCCAGCCGCTGGAGGTGACCACGGCCGCCCACGGCAGCGCTGCCGTGCTGGCCGTGCAGGCGCGCTCACCGCTGATCGCCAGCGGCGACCTGCAGGTGCGCCTGCGCTTCCCTTACGCCTACCGCACATCGATAGCGCACAAGCCGCCCTTCATCTGGGAGCAGCCGGAGAAGCACCACAGCAGGCTGACGCAAGTGGCGACTGGCCACGCCCGCATCGCCCGCGAGGCGGACGGCACGCGCTACGACACGGACGTGCGCTGGTCCACGCCGGCCGAGCTGGTCAGCGCCGCCACGCCGCAGCTCGCTGCGCCGCACGACTACCGCCTGCGCGCCACGAGCGGCGACACCCTCGCCTTCACGGCTGCGTTTGCCGACGCCGAACACCCCGCACCTCACGAGACCGTCGACAGCACGCTGGCGTCGTCCAGGCAAGCCTGGGCGAACTACTGGACGAAGGGCGGCATGGTCGACCTCGGCGCCGCCACCGACCCGCGCGCCAAGGAGATCGAGCGCCGCACCATCCAGTCGCTCTACCTGATGCGCGTCAACTACGCCGGCAGCTTTCCGCCCGCCGAGACCGGCCTGCAGCACCTGAGCTGGTTCGGCAAGCACAACTCCGAGGTCTACGTCTTCCACGCCGCGCAGTTCTACCAGTGGGGCCATGTGGACCTGCTGGAAAAGGGCCTGGCCTGGTACCTCAAGCAGTTGCCCAAGGGCATCGCACAGGCCAGGTCGGAAGGCTTCGACGGCGTGCGCTGGCCCAAGATGTCGGGCCTGGATGGCCGCCCCACGCCCGGCGCCATCAACCCCTACATCATCTGGAACCAGCCCAACCCCATCTACCTGGCCGAGCTGGTCTACCGCGCCAAGCCCACGAAGGCCACGCTGCAGCGCTACGGCGACATGGTGTTCGAGTCGGCCAAATTCCTCGCCTCCTTCGCCCACCGCGACCCGGCCACCGGCGTCTACCACCTGGGCCCGCCGCTGAAGAACGTCAGCGAGAGCACGTCCGTCGAGCTGGTGCGCAACCCGACCTTCGAGGTCGCCTTCTGGACCTGGGGCCTGCAGGTGGCGCAGCAATGGCGCCAGCGCCTGGGCCTGCCGCCCGAGCCGCGCTGGGCCGACGTCATCAAGCACCTCGCACCGTTGCCGCAGCAGGACGGCAAGTACCTGGAGATCGAAGGCATCCGCGACCTGTTCGGCCCGGGCAAGCGCGGCGCGCCGTCGTCCATGCTGCTGGCGCTGGGCTACCTGCCGGCCACCGACAAGCTCGACATCGAGACCGCGCGCCGCACCTTCCACGCGGTGCACGAGCAGCGCGGCGCCGACGGCGGCTGGGTCAGCTGGCAGATGGGGCAGGGCGCGCTGACGGCCGCGCGGCTGGGCGAGCCGGAGCGTGCCGTGGCCATCCTCGGCAACACCGGCGCCGCTGCCCGCTTCATGCCCAGCGGCTACAGCCGCCGCCCGCGCGACCCCGAGGGGGCCGTGGCCTACCTGCCCACCAACGCCGCCTACCTGATGGCGATGGGCCTGATGGCCGGCGGCTGGGACGGCGCACCCGCCGGCCCTGCGCCCGGCTTCCCCAAGGACGGCGCCTGGAGCGTGCGCGCCGAACGCCTGCTGCCGCTGCCATGAAGCGCCTGCTGCTCGCCCTCGCCATCGCGCCGGGCGCCCTGCTCGCCGCCGTCATCGGCCACAACACGCCGGCGCCCGAGCTGAGCGCCGCCCGCCTGGCCGAGCTGCCCGCCGCGCAACGCCCGGCCTGGCAGGCCTACCTCGATCGCTCCGACCGCCAGATGGCCTTCGACCGCGCCACGCTCGCCCGCGAGTTGAAGGCCGGCGACAACGTGCCGCTGCCGCCCGTGGCCGGCAAGATGAACGCGCCGCTGGAGCGCGAACCCGCCTGGTACGGCAGCGACGAGGCGGCAGCCATCGCCGCCACCATGCTCAGCTTCCAGACCCCCAGCGGCGGCTGGAGCAAGAACCAGAACCGCAGCGGCCCGCCGCGCCTGCCTGGCCAGCGCTACTCGAACAATGCCGAGACGATGACGGTCGGCAGCGGCAGCTTCGACGAGCCACGCGACCGCTACTGGACCTTCGTCGGCACCCTGGACAACGACGCCACGCACACCGAAATCCGCTTCCTTGCGCGTGTGAACCAGCAGCGCCCGAACGAGGCCTGCCGCGCCGCCATCCTGAAGGGTCTGAACTACCTGCTGATGGCCCAGTACCCCAACGGCGGCTGGCCGCAGAACTACCCGCTGGAAGGCGGCTTCCACGACGGCATCACCTTCAATGACGAGGCCGTCTCCGAGGCTGCAGCGCTGCTGCAGGAGGTCGCCGAGGCCAAGCCCGGGTTCGCCTTCGTGCCCGAGCCGCTGCGCCGCCAGGCCGGCGCTGCCGCCACACGCGCCGTGGACCTCATCCTCGCCGCGCAAGTGGAGGTGCAGGGCCGCCTGACCGGGTGGCCCCAGCAGATTGACGCGCTCACGCTGGCACCCATCTCCGCCCGCAACTACGAGCCGCGCGGCCTGGCCAGCGCCGAGAGCGCCGGCGTGCTGCTGTTCCTGATGCAGCAGCCCCACCCCACGCCGGCGATGAAGGCCGCCGTCGACGCCGGCATCGCCTGGCTGCAAGCCCAGGCGCTGCGCGACCACGCCTTCACGATGACGCCCGACGGCCGCAAGCTCATCGCGCAACCCGGCGCCGGCCCGCTGTGGGCGCGCGTCTACGACATCGCCACCGGCCGCCCCATCTTCGGTGACTGGCCCAAGACCATCCACGACGACGTCAACGAGATCTCCAAGGGCCGCCGCAACGGCTACGCCTGGTGGGGTGTGTGGCCGCAGAAGGCGCTGGACGCCTACCCGGGCTGGAAGGCCCGGAACCGCTGACTACTTGCCGATGCAAAAGCTGCTGAAGATGACGCCCAGCAGCTCATCCGCCGAGAACGCGCCGGTGATCTCGCCTAAAGCGTCGTGCGCCAGGCGCAGCTCCTCGGCCAGCAGGTCCAGCGCCGCGTCGCGCTGGGCGGCCACCTCGCGGGCCAGTGCGAGGTGCTCGGCCGTGCGTGCCAGTGCCTGCACATGGCGCTCGCGGGCGATGAACAGGCCTTCCGGCACCGCTTGCCAGCCCACCGTCTTCAGCAGCCGTTGGCGCAGTGCCTCCAGGCCGGCGCCTGTCTTCAGGCTCAGCGCGATTTCGCCGTCAGGCGCCGCAGCCAGGTCGGCCTTGTTGAAGACCTGCACGATGCGGCCGGCGTCCACGCCCGCCAGCCGCGCGCGGATGCGTTCGTCCTCGGCTTCGTAATCGGCCTGGCCGACGCGGCCCAGGTCGTGCAGGAACAGCACGACGTCAGCATCGCGAATTGCATCCCACGACCTCGACACGCCGATGCGCTCGACCTCGTCGGCCGTCGCGTCGCGCAGCCCGGCCGTGTCGGTGATGTGCAGCGGCACGCCTTCGATCTGGATGGTCTGGCTGACCTTGTCGCGCGTTGTGCCCGGGATGGGCGTGACGATGGCCAGCTCGGCGCCCGCCAGCGCGTTCAGCAGAGAGCTTTTTCCCACGTTGGGCTGGCCCGCGAGAACGACCTTGAGCCCGTCGCGCAGCAGCGCGCCCTGCCGCGTGCGCGCCTGCACTGCGCTCAGTTGTGCGGTCAGGCGGTCCAGCCGGCCGAAGGCATCGGCCTTCTCCAGGAAGTCGATTTCCTCCTCGGGGAAGTCCAGCGTCGCCTCCACCAGCATGCGCAGCTGGATGAGCTGGTCGCGCAGCACGCCCACCTCATGTGACAGCGCGCCGCCCAGCGCCCGGCTGGCGCTGCGCGCGGCGGCCTCGGTGCTGGCGTCGATGAGGTCGGCCACGGCCTCGGCCTGCGCCAGGTCGAGCTTGCCGTTCAGGAAGGCGCGCTGCGTGAATTCGCCGGGTTCGGCCAGCCTCACCGTGCCGCCCGCCTCGATGACGCGAGCCAGCAGCAGCTGCATGACGACGGCGCCGCCATGGGCCTGGAGTTCCAGCACATGCTCGCCGGTGTAGGAGTGCGGCGCCGGGAAGTGCAGCGCCAGGCCTTGATCTATCGATCCGCCCGCCGCATCGCGGAACGGCAGGTAGGTTGCCTCGCGTGCCTTCAGCGCCCGGCCGCAGACGGCTTCGATGAGGGGGGCCAGGTCTTGCGGCGACGACACGCGCACGATGCCCACGGCGCCCCGCCCCGGGGCTGTGGCAATGGCGGCGATGGGGTCGGCGTGGCGGGCGAGCATGGCGCGATTGTCGGCTCCTCGGCGCGGCTGCCCGACGGTAAGGACCGTGCCCCTGAACCGGTGCCGGGCTGCGCCCAAGCAGGTTCCTGCACCCCTCGGGGCAAGAGCGGTACGCCTCGGCGTGGGCGTCGATGTTTGGCGCGGGGGGAGGCCCGGTGTACGGAACCGTCGTGGTTGCCGGCCGGGCCGAAGCGCTGCCCCCGCACCTTCATTCAAGCGCTGACAGCGGACGAAAAAAAGCCCCCGCAGGCGGGGGCTCGGTCAGCTGGTGTGGCTCAGTTCACGCCAAGCTGTCGGTTGATCATCCACTGCTGGGCGATGGACAGGATGTTGTTCGTCAGCCAGTACAGCACCAGGCCGGCCGGGAAGACGAAGAACATGACGCCGAAGGCCACGGGCATGATCCACATCATCTTCTGCTGCATCGGGTCGGCGGCCGGCGGGTTGAGCCAGACCTGGAACAGGCTGGTCAGCATCATCAGCAGCGGCAGGATGAAGTAGGGGTCACGCACCGACAGGTCGGTGATCCACAGCGTCCACGGCGCCTGGCGCATCTCGACAGTGGACAGCAGCACCCAGTACAGCGCCATGAAGATGGGCATCTGCAGGAAGATGGGCAGGCAGCCGCCGATGGGGTTGATCTTCTCCTCGCGGTAGATCTTCATCATCTCCTGCTGCATCTGCTGCGGGTTGTCCTTCAGCCGCTCCTTCATCTCGTTGATGCGCGGTGCGACAGCCTTCATGCGGGCCATGGACTTGTAGGCGCTGGCGTTCAGGCCGTACAGCGCGATCTTCAGCAGCAGCACCAGCGCGACGATGGTCCAGCCCCAGTTGCCGATGAAGCCATGCAGCTTGTCGAGCAGCCAGAACAGCGGCTCGGCCAGGATGGTCAGCATGCCGTAGTCCTTGACGCGCTCCAGGCCGGGGGCCAGCTTGGCGAGGTTGTTCTCCTCCTGCGGGCCGGCGAACAGCGTGGCCTTCTGCGTCGTGCTGGCGCCCGGCGCCAGCGTCGGCAGCGTGAACACCATGCCGGTGGCATAGGTGTCACCCTGCACACCGGCCTGGCCGGCGCGCTTGTGCACGAAGAACTCGCGCTTGCCCGGCTCGTTGACGAGCCACGCGCTGGCGAAATAGTGCTGGATCATGGACACCCAGCCGTCGTCCGCCTGCTTCTCGATGTTGACCTTGTTCTTGTCGATGTCCTCGAAGGTGATGGTCTTGAACTTGGCCTTGTCGTTGTAGATGGCCGGGCCGGTGAAGCTGGGCGTGAAGGCCGCGCCGCCGGTGACCGTGCTGCCGTCACGCACCAGTTGCAGATAGACCTGCGGCGTGACGGCGGCGCTGCCGGCGTTGATGACCTCGTGCGTGACGCCCACCGTGTAGGCGCCGCGCTTGAACGTGAAGGTCTTGACCAGCTTGACGCCGCCCACCTCGGCCGACTCCAGGCGCAGCTGGACTTCGTCCTGGCCGGCCACCAGCTCGCGCGGGCCTTCCACGGCCGTCATCGGCGTGTTGTGCGTCGGCAGCGGGCCGGCACCGCCGACGAGGCCGGTCTGGGCGCGGTACTGCTGGCCGGCGTTGAACAGCACGACCGGCTCGGGCGTGAAGGGGGCGGGCTGCTTCAGGCGCACCATCTGCAGCAACTGGTCGGTGACCGTCGGGTCCGGAGACGTCAGGTACTTGGGCAGCTCGGCGCGGACGATGTCGCCACCCAGCGTGTCCACCGTGACGGTCAGCACGTCGGTGCGGATGACGACCTTCTCGGACGGCGCCGCCACGGGCACGCTGACTGGTGTGGGCACCTGGCCCGAGACGGCAGCGGTGGCCGCCGGCACGCCGGCCGAGGCGGGCGTGCCAGGCGCCGTCGACACCGCCTTGGGCGGCGTGGGGCTGAACATCGAGGGGTGCCCGTTGTGCTTCTGCCAGCCGTCCCAAAGCAGGACGAGGGACATCGTGAACACCACCCACAGCACGGTGCGGCGAATATCAGTCATTGGGAGACTCGGACGAGGAAGAGGACGCGCTGCTGCGCGCCAGGGAGGGCGAGATGAGCCGCGAGAACAGCCGCGGCGCATTGTCAAGCACGCGGTCAGGCACGGGGTCGTGACCGCCGTCACACCACGGCTGGCAGCGCAGGATGCGGTGGACGGTCAGGTAGCTGCCGGCCAGCGCGCCGTGCTTTTCCAGCGCTTCAAGCGAGTAGCGCGAGCAGGTCGGCTCGAAGCGGCAGGCGTTGCCCAGCCAGGGGCTGAGCATGAGGCGATAACCGCGCACGACGGTCATCAGCACGCGGGCGGGCCAGCTCGGTGTCACTTGGCAGCCTCGGTCTTGGGCTTGGGCGGCAGCGCGCGGTCCAGCAACTGGGCCAGCTCGACGCGCGCAGCCTGACGCAGCGCGTCGGAGGCGGCGCTGGGGAATTTCTGGCGGTCAAAC
>Ga0209294_1000028_pt1 | contig 21045 bp, 24 predicted proteins | sample LowerColdCreek_FD_184128 | JGI IMG/M metagenome (GOLD analysis project Ga0209294, IMG submission 184128) | Groundwater microbial communities from Cold Creek, Nevada to study Microbial Dark Matter (Phase II) - Lower Cold Creek (SPAdes) (version 3) | ecosystem: Environmental > Aquatic > Deep... | reverse complement strand
CAGGACGCCGACATCATCAGCGGCTGGAACTCAGAGTTCTTTGACGTACCGTATGTGGTGCGCCGCGTTGAGCTGCAGGTGAAGCACCTGCTGCATCGGCTTTGCTTCACTGGCTGCCCACCACCGCGCCAGCGGTTTGTCGAGCGATTCGGCTCACAGGAGATGGTCTACACGCTATACGGGCGCACGCACCTGGACTACCTCGACCTCTTCAAGAAGTTCACCTTCGAGGGTCGTACGTCCTATTCGCTGGGCAACATCCTCTCAGAGGAGGTAGGACTCAGCAAGCTGCAGTACGAGGGCACCCTCGAGCAGCTCTATCACGACCAGTTTCCACGCTTCTGCGCCTACAACTTTCGAGACGTCTCAGGCATGGTGGACCTGGACAACAAGTTCAAGTTCATCCAGCTGGTCAACCAGATGGCGCATGAGAACACGTGCCTCTTCGAGAACATCCTCGGCACGGTGCGCTACGTCGAGACCGGCATCGCCAACCGCGCGCACAACGTCCACAACCTCATCGTGCCTGACAAGCAGACAAACACCGATGGCGAGCGGGTTGAGGGTGCCTTGGTGCTGGATCCGCACATTGGCCTGCACGAGTGGCTGGGCTCAGTTGACTTGACCTCGCTGTACCCACGCACCATGCAGAGCCTGAACATCTCTCCTGAGAAGTTCATCGGGCAGTTCATGGACGGTGAGGTGGACTGGCGCGGCATCATGGTGACCAAGGACAACGCAGTTCACGTCCTACGCACCGACAGCCATGAGCTGATCGAGCGAACTGGTGAGGAGTGGCGCGAGCTGCTGCGCGAGCAGCGGTGGGCAGTCTCGGCGTACGGTACCGTCTTCGACCAGTCGAGCGGCGTCGGACTGGTTCCTGACACCATCAACTTCTGGTTCAACGAGCGCAAGCGCCTGCAGGCCGAGAAGAAGCGGTACGCCAAGCTGGCCAAGGAGGAGCAGGACCCCGTCAAGAAGGCTGAGTATGAGCGTGAGGCAGAGCACTACGACCTGCTGCAGCTGACCAAGAAGATCCAGCTGAACTCGACCTATGGCGCGCTGCTCAACGCCGCCTTCCGCTTCGGCCGCAAGGAGATGGGTGCGTCAGTCACGGCGTGCGGACGGCAGATCACCACGCACATGATGCAGACCATTCACTCGCTGCTCGAGCCCGATAAGGTGATGCGCATCGAGAAGCTCACCATCACAGCTGATGACGGGGTGCAGCACATCTACCGCGCCGACAGCGCCAGCATCATCTACGGTGACACCGACTCGTGCTACTTCAAGACGGGGGCGGACAGCAAGGAGATGGCGGTTGCCGTCGCCGACGAGGTGGCGCAGCAGACCAACGCCACCTTCCAGGAGTTCATGCGGTCCTCGTTTGGCTGTCAGCCGGGCTATGACGAGTTCATGAAGGCCAACCGCGAGGTTGTCGCTATTCGCGGTCTATTCCAGGCCAAGAAGAAGTACATCCTGCGGGTCGTCGACCTTGAAGGCACCGCTGTCGACAAGCTGAAGACGCAGGGCTCCGAGATCAAGAAGGCCGACACACCGAAGGTCATCCAGCAGTTCCTCAAGGACCTGATGGCGCTGCTGCTTGACGGGCGCGGGTACGCCGAGATCGAGCAGTTCGTCAACTCCAAGCGCAGCTCGCTGCTTGGTACCGATGGCGACATCTTCTCCATGGGCGTCGCCAAGCAGGTCAACAACCTTGACGGGTTCTACGCCGCCTGGAAGCGCGCCGGTAGGCCAGCTGCCGGCAAGGTCTCAGTCAACGGCGCCTCACCACAGGCGGTGCCTGGTCACATTCGCGCGGCCATCAACTACAACGAGCTGGTGCAGCGCTTTGAGGAAGGTGCCAAGCTCATTCGCTCGGGTGACAAGGTGCTCATCTTCTACCTGCGTTCCAATGCCGAGGGGATAAAGTCAATCGCGATTCCGACTGACGCCTACGAGCTTCCGCGCTGGATTGCTGAGAACTTCTCAATTGATCGCCAGCTCACTGAGCAGAAGATGATAGATAATAAGCTGGAGGGCATCTTTGCGGCCCTCGACTGGGAGATCCCCACTCCCCAGAAGGCCATCACCAACAAGCTACTGAGGTTCTAACATGGGAAAGATCGTAAGCCGTCAGCCACCTAAGCCAGCTCAAGAGCCCTTGGTTCAAGAGCTCCTGACTGAGGACTCGGAACCGATCTCGCCAAACGAAGAGGTGCTGCGCAAGACCACAAAGGGGATTGATATTCACCACTTTGAAACGGGAGAAGACCATGAAGATAGTTAGCAAGCGCGGACAGGCCAAAGAAGTAGACATCGAGCTGGACCTGCCTGAGCTCGACGAGTTCGACGAGGCAGTCAACGCTGATGCTGACCCGTCGCAGATCCAGCTGGATCTGCTGGAAATTGACGCATTCGGAGCGGCGTGCTGGGCTAATCGGCGGCAGACCGAGAATGAGCTGCGCCAGCTTGACTGCGTGCTCACCTATAACCCGCGGCAGGAGCTGTGGACCGTTCTGCATGGTGGAACGGTCATCCTGATGTTCACCCAAGAAGCCCTTCAATCAGGACCTGAGCAGGTCGCCGCTCGCTGTCGGTTTATAATCGAGCGTAGGAGGGTACATGAAGCTACCAACAAGCGATATTGAACGCCTGCGTGAGGCCTTGGCGGTAGCCAAGGTCATCGATGTGGAGCTGGCCGTGCTTGCCGACGGCAAGATCATGGGGGTCAACGACAAGCGGGACGGCGCCATCATCAGCGAGCTTCAGCTTGGGTTTCCGTCTGACACCAAGGTAGGCATCGGACGGGTCGATGAGCTGACGAAGCGCCTCGCTCTCTTCAGCGAGGGCGCTGAAGCTGAGCTAAAGGCCAATGACCGCGGCGAGGTGACGATGATCACGCTGGCCGCAGGACGCAGCAAGGTGCAGTTTCGCTGCACCTCGATGAGCCTGCTGGACCGCAAGTACCCCAAGGAGAACGCCGATGACCCAGCGGTCGTCGTCAGCTTCACCAAGGCCGAGGTAGGACAGCTCTCACGAGCGACCAAGACGCTGGCCGCCGAGCACATCGTCATCAAGGTCAGCAAGGGTGGAGCAACGCACGTCGAGTGTTCCGACAGCAACAACGACCAGTTTGCGCTGGTCCTTGAGAAGCCAGCCGAGTTTCTGGCAGCAGAGGAGCCAACGGTCTTCACGTACCGCGCGACCGTTACCTCGGCGCTGCTTGATGCCGGAGCGCGTGACACAGACACCGTCGACGCCGTCATTGGAGCTGGTGGATCACTGACCGGCATCGTACGCGGTCACTCGCTCATCATCATGCCTAAGGCAACTGGAGACTGATATGGAAGACACAAACCAAGTAACTCACATCATGCGGTTAGAGCAGCAGCTGGAGCACCTGCAGCGCCAGCTCGGTGAAGCCAAACCGCTGGCCGACAGGTGGACTCCAGTGGTCAGCGGTGAACTTAGGCCCGGTGCCAAGCAGGTGCACGTCACGCTCGCCTTCGGTGGAAGGCGGACCACGGCGGTTGTCAGCGTTGACGCCTTTCGCTCCAACACCGTCGATGACCTCACCATCAGCATCATCGACACGCTGGCTGAAAGCCTGCTGATCGACTGCCTGCGTGAGGTCATTCGTCCTGAGGTGGAGCGGCTGGCGCGTGGTGCGCAGGCGCTTCCTAGGGCGACCGTGTGATGACCTGGTTTCGACACCTGGCCAACCGGCTGCTCGACTGGAGAGCGATCTCGGGTGGCGCGCGCAGGCGCTTCTCACGCAGCCAGGCACGGATCAAGGACCCATGGGCCATGCTAGAGGTGCAGGCCATTGAGGACGACGGGCGCGTGAAGATGGCCTTCGACTACAACGCGGCCTTTCTCGACAAGGTCAAGGCAATGGGCTTTCAGGCAGAGACCGACGAGGACACAGTCCAGCTCTTCTTCATGGCCTCAGGGCTGCGCCCAGTGGCGCTCAGCGGCGGCGATGAGGCGGTGCAGTCATCCGAGCACCCAGGTCTGGCACAGCCGCAGAACGTGCTGCGAATGTGATGAGCGAGCCCACCATCGAGCGCTACGAGGAGATAGCCAACGAGTGCCTCGATCTAATGGGGCTGCACAGCATCTTTCACGCGCTTTCATCGGAGGATTCATTCAACGCTGATGCCATGGATGCTCGGCTGCAGGAGCTGCTGGCCACCCGCTGTCGCTATCACGAAGGAGAGCTAACGGCCTACCTACGCTACACCTGGACCCGAAACAATCGATTGCCGACCTGGCAGCCGCTGCTCAACGCCACCATCGAGCTGGCTCGCCTGCGTGGACACAGCGACGATATTTTTCACGGCCTGCTTCCAGACCGTGATATAATCAACCGAAACACTTGACAACCATAATAATGACACCAGAGAGGCGCGCAAATATCTCACGAGCGCTGAAAGGCAGCAAGAAATTATCTGAAGCGATGAAGCGCGTTCACGCTCGTAGATTAGCTACTGGTGAAGATAAAGCAATGCGCAACAAGATTCGTCGCACGCGAATAGCAGCTGGAGATTGGACACAGTATGATCAAAGCGCATGGGCAGAATATAAGCGTCAGGTACGCGTAGAAACTGACAAGCAACCTCTTCACACCTTGCAGCATATCGAAAAACGGGGCCGAGGGCCTGGAAGGTATCACCTAGATCACATCGTTAGTCAAAAGACGGGATTTGATCTACATCTTCTACCGTGGTTTATTGGAAACATCATCAACTTAAGAATGATACCAGAGGGTGAAAACTGCGCAAAGCAGCACTTCAGCGATGAAGACGAAATCATCAGTCTCTGGTATAGCCTTACTGAGGTACTCGACCCATGAAGCGTCTAATCATTGACACCTCTAATCTGCTTTTTAGGGTGGCTGCAGCACACGCTAAACACAGTGGAGGAAGCGCAGAAGACATGGCAGGACTTGCCATGCATTCATCTCTTAACACGGTCAAGTCCTACCACCGTCGGCTTCAGCCGGATCAGGTCGCCCTTGCTTTCGAGGGCGTCGACAACTGGCGGAAGGACTGGACGCGTGGTAGCTCCAGCATCTCGAAGCGGGTCTACAAGGCCAACCGCGTCAAGGACGACTCACTTGTGCCGTTCTATGAGCTCATCCGTGCCTTCGAGCAGCTGGCACGTCAGCACACCTCGCTCGTCTGCCTGTCGCACCCGCGGCTGGAGGGCGACGACGTCATCGCCGGCTACGCGCAGCACTTCTCGGCGAAGGGCGACGAGGTCGTCGTGCTGTCAGGTGACAAGGACTTCATCCAGCTGCTGAAGCTGCCAGGTGTCACGCTGCTGAATCCCGACGACGGCAAACTGCGCGGGATTGACAAGAAGACCGGCAAGGTCATCGACCCCATCTACTTCATGTTCGAGAAGGCGGTTCGCGGTGATGCCGGCGACAACGTCATGGCGGCCTACCCGCGGGTGCGAGCCACCCGCATCGAAAAGGCGTTCACGCAGGAGTACGAGCGCACGAACTTCATGAATGAGACGTGGGAGTTCAGCGACCCCACCACTGGCGAGAAGCGCACCTACCGCGTCGGAGACCTCTTCGAGGAGAACCTGACGCTGATGGACCTGGAACGTCAGCCGCCCGATATCCGGGCCTTCATTCAGCAGACGATCGAGCATGAGGTGGTGCACCACGGCCAGTTCAGTCTCTTCCACTTCCAGAAGTTCTGCGGCAAGTACGGGCTCAAGAAGATCTCAGACGACGTCACGCACTTCATCGAGCTGTTCTCCTCCACCGGTCGTAACTCCCCGCACAAGGAAGAGACGAAGGCCATCCGCGCCGAACAGAAGCGCGTTGGTACGCTGGTGTTCTGACATCTCCAGTGCCTCCGGGTTAGGCACGATTTCTCTTAGAAAGGTCACTTCTCTCCGATAAATAGGTGATGCCTAGAATGGTTCTAGGCGCTCAATGGGTCCCCGCAAGGGGTAAAGCGTTTAACGCATCCCCGTAACCTGCAAGGAGAAAAGCATGGCAATCAAGCAAGAAAAGATTCAGAAGCACCCTACCACCCTGAAGCACGTCTACCTCATGGACTGGAACGACGATGGCATTCTCAAGGAGGTAGCCATCGTGCTGGAAGCACGTGATGGAACCATCTACGGCATTGAGATAGATCGCCTACATAACATCGACAAGTCCCGTTTGAAGAAGTTCCTGGTCAGCGTCCACGCTGACAAGTACCCGCTGTGGGAGCTCCTGTCGCAGGGCAAGCTGAACAACGGGTCAAACGCGCTTGACTTCTTTCACATGAACTACGTGAAGGTGAAGCGCCCCCGTGGCGCCATCGTGGCAGGTGGCCTGGCCTCAGTTGAGGTCTACGGCTCTGACAAGCAGATCGGAGCTGAGTTCACCAAGGGTGACCAGGGCACCGTAGCAGGTGAAGTACCGAAGGCCCTCATGGGCTAAGACCTGAGCTAGAAACCTACCTCAGATACCTAGAAGGGGCCCTCGGGCCCCTCAATCATCTTATCGGAGTATACGCCGGCGGCAACCGGTGATACAATGCTTTGTGCGCTCGGCTTTTTGAGCGCACCTAGAACGAAGGAGCAGAAATGCGAAGCGTTATTTTCATCCTAGTGCTTGCCGTGGCAGCCCTTGCGGGCACCGCTCACGAGCTGTACCAGCACGTTCCGCAGCCAGTGGCCAACTCGGTCATCGGTGAAAAGGCAGAGAAAACTATGGGAGGTCAGGTCGCGCAGGTGCTACCCGCCACCCTTACCGAGAAGCAGCACCGGCTGCTCAACATGGCCTACGAGGTAGGCAAGTCAAACGGGTTCAAGGACCCTGAGCTCATGCAGGCCATCCTGCTGCAGGAAACACAGGCGGGCGGCATGGACCGCTACAAGGTGGCCAACGCCGGGCCAGATGCCTACTTCGGGCCAATGCAGATCAAGTTGACCGCCGCCAAGGACGTGCTGCTGAAGTGGCCTAGCCTCTTCTCCGTCTTCGGGTTTCACACCCGCACCGACGATGAGATCAAGGCCAACCTGATCCTCAACGAACGATTTAACCTAGAGGTGGCGGCGAAGTACCTTCTCATCCTCAAGCAGACCTACGGCCTCAGCGGGCGCGAGCTGGTCAATGCCTACAACCGTGGGCCGGGTGGGGTGAAGAACGTCGACGATACCTATCACTACGCGCTGGGCGCCGAGCAGAAGCTGGCGACCTGGAAGCAGAAGAAGCGCTGACCACCCTTCAGGTCTCCCACTGTACCATTGAGTGGTACAATGAGAGAATGATCGAGCAGCGTACTCTCGCCGATATCATCCAAGCCAAGGTCCCGCTGGGTTCACGCAACCCGCGGGGCTTCTATGATGTGCGGTGCGCGGTGTGTCACGACCACAAGGACCGAGGTGGGTTCAAGTTTGACGATGACTTCACTGGGTTTTCGTGCTATAACTGTGGTGCCAAGTTCAAGTACGAGGAAGGTAGCGGCAAGCTGTCGAAGAACGCGCGCGATGTCCTCGCCGCCTTCGGCATCACGAAGGACGACCTGACCGGTATTCGCTCGGCGCTCTTCGTGCCTACGAAGGAGGAGATCTCTATCTCTCTCGCGGAGCTGAAGAAGGTCAAGCTCGTTACCCCTGAGGTGCCGCTGCCCGAGAAGGCGCTGCCGCTCGGCAGCCCCACCCATGACGAGCTGCAAGCGCCCATCATCGAGTACCTGCTCAGCCGCAGGATAGATCCGCTGACGGTGCAGGCGCACTTCAGCCTGGACAAGCGCTACCTGCGGCGCGCCATCATTCCATTCTACCGCGACGGCAAGGTCATCTACTGGCAGGCGCGGGCGATCGATGACGATGCCAAGCCACGCTACCTCAACTCGCCGGCAGCTCGAGACGCGGTGCTCTACGGCTACGATGAGCTCTACCGCTGGGAACCCACCCCGCTGTTCGTGACTGAGGGGATCTTCGATGCCATCCCGCTACGTGGCATCTGTCTGCTTGGTTCAAGCTTCAATGAAGCGAAGCTGGAGGTTCTCAAGCGGTGCCGACGAAGGTTGATCTTCGTTGTAGATAGAGATAGAACAGGTGAGGGACTAGGAAAGGCTGCCCTGGAAAACGGTTGGGACCTGACATTTGTGGACCAGCGGGTGCCTGATGTCAATCGAAGCATCGTGCGGTTCGGGCTGCCCTTCACCATCTACACGCTGTTTAAGAACTGCACCAAGGTCGCTGAGCGACCAGAGCTCGCGTTGAACCTGCAGCTGCTGCAGGCGCGCCTGCGAGGGAGATAGAATGCTGCTTCTATGGTCAGGTGGAGTGGAGTCAACGTCCCTCCTGAAGTACCTGCTAACTGAAACTACTGAGCCTGTCACCGCGGTACACATCTACTGTCCCAACCGACTTGAGCGCGTCGAACAGGAATGGGCCGCCGTTGAGGCTCTGCTACCGCTGCTGCAGCAGCTTCGCTCCTTTGTGTTTCACCGAGTGGACCTCAGCTTTCCATTTCTGGTTCGCGACTCAGAGCTTCAGACCGCCTGTCTTCCATCGCTGCTGGTTGGAACAGGAGAGAAGCAGTTTGTGCGTGGGCTGTGTCTTGAGGACTGGCAGAACCTACCGGGGTTCACCCCGCAGGTGATGCACCCTGATGTAGCCCGTGCCGTTTTTGGCCGACGTATCGCGCAGCACATCATCGACTACTTCAGGGATGACAGCAGCACGGCATTCACTCTTGACTCTGGTGACTGGCGTGAGGTGTCTCCGTTCTATCCGCATATGCTGTGGCCCAAAAAGCAGCACATGAGATACCTTGGTGACCTGCTACCTCTGACATGGAGCTGTCTGTCTCCAATAGGAACTGCGATGAAGCGCGTTCCATGCCGTCGGTGCAAGACGTGTGTCATGCGAAATCAGGCCTTAGTTGAACTGAAACAAGAAAAGGAAGTCCATGAGCAAGCAAGTTGAAGAACCACCGATGATGGATGAGGCGGCTCAGGACGCCTACATCAATGCCATGCTGTCCAGCCCGGACCTCTTTACGCGGGTCAACGGCATCCTGCGCCCTGATTTCTTCGATCCCACACAGGCGAAGACGGTACGCTTCATGCAGGAGTACTTTCATGAGCACCGCTCCGTTCCAGCTGGTTTCATTCTCAACGCCGCCACCAAGTTTCAGCCAACCCCGGTTGAGATCACCCGCGGCGACCACGAGTTTCTCATCAAGGAGATCGCTAAGTTCTGTCGCTTCAGGGCGGTCATCAACGAGGTGCAGCGCGCCATCTCCACCGGTGGGTACCTGGAGAAGGGGGACATCGGCACGATGGTCGCCAAGCTCAAGGAGGCCGGTGAGCTCGACGTCGTCGAGGACCTGGGCATTGACTACTTCGACAACCCAACTGCCCGCATGGAGGCCGATGAGACCGAGGACCCGCTTATCTCCACCGGCTGGAAGGCGGTCGATGACCTCATTGACGGTGGCGTTGGGCGACAGGAACTGATTACCTTTCTGGCCCCATCCGGCGGCGGCAAGTCAGTCAGCATGCTCAACCTTGGCTTCAACCTGATGGCCCAGGGCCTGCATGGCGTCTATGTCTCGCTTGAGATGCGAGACAAGAAGGTCGCCCGCCGCACGGACCAGATGATCTCGAAGTTCGCCAGCAGCTTGATTCAGGCCAACCGCACGAGCGTCGCAACCGAGATTGAGCGATTCCACGAGAAGACCGGGGCCCGCTTCTTCATTCGCCGGATGCGTGAGGGCACGACCAATGCCAACCACGTGCTGGCCTACCTGCGAGAGCTGGAGGCTCGGAAGAACTTTCGTCCCGATTGGATCATCATCGACTACCTGGACCTCATGGAGCCGGTGCGACGGGGCGCGGGCGAGAGCATGTTCCTGAAGGACAAGTTCGTCTCAGAGGAGGTGCGTGCCATCGGCTTCGACTACGACGCCATCATGATCAGTGCCTCGCAGCTTGGCAAGCACGCCACCGCTGCCATCGAGGAGGGCAAGCAGATGCACCAAGGCGACGTTCAAGGCGGCTCCTCCAAGACCAACACCTCGGACCTAATGATCGCCACCGTCAAGACCGACGCCATGCATGAGGCAGGTGAGTACCGCTTTGAGTTCGTGAAGGCAAGAAACAGCGAGGCCAGCGGCAAGAAGGTGCTGATGCGCTGGAACAAGACCAGCCTGCGGATCACCGACCTGGACGAGTCGCCACTCCAGTTCAAGCGAAAGGGCAGCGGGGTGGCGCTGCCACCGGTGACCAAGGTTCGATCATGGCAGGACCTAATCGGTGGCCCTGAGGCCTGAGCCTCAAAAAAATGACCTGGGGCCAGCAATAAATAGAGGCAGTACCCACCCCTCAACCTCTCTACAGGAGACCCATATGACCGATCCAGCCCGCACCGTTTCACTTGACGGCATCAGCTATGACGTGGAGCAGTTCAGCGACCAGGTGAAGCAGGCCGTGAACATCTACAACACCTTCGCAGCTCAGCTCCAGACCGAGCAGCTGGCAGTCCTGAAGTCCCAGGCGGCGATGCAGACGCTTGGCGCGCAGATCGCTGGCGCCATCCGCAAGGAGCTGGACGAGAAGACGGCAGCTGCTGAGAAGGCAGCTGAAGAGCCCAAGGCCGAGTAAACCAGGCGCCCCGGAGAGCTAGGGACAGGCGTCTGCCTGTCCCTTCGTCATAAATACGTGATGATCCAAAAGCATTGCGTCTACGTGACATACCATAGCACAGGAAAGTTCTACGTTGGCAAGGGCCTGACGGATTTAGTGTTGTCTGGTGAGTACAGGGGTAGCGGAAAGAAGTTGAAATGCGCCTTTAAGAAATACCCGCCCGATCAGTGGATAACGGAAATTGTAAGTCTATATGAAAATGAAGCTGATGCTTTTGCACAAGAACGTGAATGGGTTGATGAGGATCTTCTCGTAGATCCGTTCTGCCTCAATCTCCACACCGGCGGTAGAGGAGGTGGAAACGAAGCACTATGGAAGAAGACGTGGCGTAATCCTTCGTTCCAATCCAAAATGTCAGCAAAAGCCTGGGCTAAACCTGAGGTTCAGGAACTTCAGCGCCAAAAAACAGCTTCTAGATGGAAGTCGGGACCGCTTCGAGAACAGCAGCTAGCTGGAGTGACAAAGCTCTGGCAAGACAGCAGCTATAGAGCGCGCATGACTAAGTTTCGCTCAGATCGAATCAAGAACATTCGATGGATGACTAAGAATGGGACCACCAAGCAAGTTTCGCTTGATCAGATTGACGCGTTCTTGACACAGGGCTGGAAGAGAGGTATGAAGTGATCCTACTTGTAGAGGGGATCCCCCATTTGGAAGACTTAGATCTCCAAGCTTTCCTGAAGGCCATTACAAACATCTCCAAGATGCAGGCCAGTGAGAAACTCGATGGAGCTCAGTTGTGGTTCGGCCTGGACAAGGACGGCAAGCTGTACACCTCTCGCGCCGGAAAGCGAAAGTCCGCCGAGAACATCTACAACGAGGAAGACTACCCGTACTACGCCGCCAACAACGGGTTTCGCTCCACTCACGCTGCTCTTAAGGCCAACGAGGAAGACATCAAGCAGATCCTCCGCCCAGGCGACACCGTCGAGCTGGAGGTTCTCTTTGGTCGGCAGCCCAACGCCGTCACCTACGGGCTCGGTGGTAAGAACTACATCGCCTTTCTACGGGGAGTGGACGGCACCCAGGACCTGGTCGTCGACCAACTGGCCAACCGTCTCGGCAGCAAGCTGACCAAGGTCAACACGAAGCTCGTCGACACCGTTGACGGTGAGCACCTCAAGGCTGAGCCAGCTGACCTCACCTTCAAGTTTGTTGGGGTTCCCAAGCTGGACGCTGGGAAGCTGCGCGGCATCGACCTATCGGCGCAGCTCGGTTCTCTCAAGGAGTTCCTGGAGGCCAAGGCCCCGCTGGAGGGCGTTGACATCAGCAACTTTGACCTCGTCACCCGTTCGCTCGGCTCCTTTGACAAGACCAGCCGGCCAGCGGCCAAGGACCTGAAGGCCAAGACGCTGGCGGCCATCATGGTCAACTTCAAGCTCCCTATCAAGAAGGAGCTGCTCTCTAAGTTCGTCCATCAGGTGAAGTCCCCGCTGGCGGCCGATGACCTGACCCCTGAGGAGGACATCGGTATCGAGGGCGTGGTGCTAAGGGAGCCTGGTTCTGAGGACCAGATCAAGCTCGTCGACAAGGACGCCTTCACCACCATCAACCAGTTCAACCACGCGGTACGCGGCAGCCTCAACAGCATGGTGAAGACCACCGACGGAGATGCTCCGCTTGAGAGCCGCGGCGGGATGCTTGGGGAGCTGAAGATCACGATCGCTGACCTGCTTGGTAACCGGGAGCTGGCTCGCACCCAGGGCGCCAAGAAGATCTTCCAGACGCTGAAGGGCAAGAACCCTGAGGAGACGGTGAAGAACGTGGCCGGTGAGCTCACTGGTGGTGATGACTTCCTGGGTACCCAGAAGAAGGTGCTTGCCCTCATCAGCCACACGCAGGAGAAGCTGGCAACGGCGCTGCGCGACTTCAAGGCCCACAAGGACAGCTTCCAGCTGAAGCTCAAGAACGGTCGCTCCATGGGGCTGAGCCCTGAGGTCATTCGACGGACGCTGGTTGCCTTCGCTGAGACGAAGCGGGACCTTGACGAGCTAGCTGAGAAGGTGGGCAAGTCAAAGAACCTGGCGCAGCTGGTGGTCGTGCTCTATGGACGGATCGCCAAGGCGGTACACGTCACAGGTGAGGAGGAGCCCATCACCGAGGAGCTCCTGCTGGAGAAGCGGATCTTCACCGACAAGACCCAGTACCAGGGCAAGGACGGCTGGTCACTGCTAAACATCTACCTGGCGACGGTGATGATGTCTACGGTCATCTACAAGGAGAACGACCGGCTTGGCATTCGGATCCTGAAGGACAAGACGCACTCGCGGCTGGCTACCTGGCACAAGGAGATGTCCCCGCTCAACTTCTGGGGCTACATCATCTGGCGCATCAATACGCCAGCGGCGCAGAAGCTGGTCAGCAAGAAGGTGGCCAAGGAGCTCTTCCGTCACGTGCGCAAGGTACCGCCCAACTGGTGGCGCTTCCTGCACATGGATCTCAGCTTCGGACGGGACGTACCTATCGACTGGGCGGATCACCGCAAGACGCTGAGCGTGCTGCAGCACTTCCCTGCCATGAACGTTGACCGCGTAAATAGCCTGCTTGACGGGGTCTTTCGATATGAGGAGCTCACCTTCGATGAGAAGGTCAAGCTCCTTGGTAAGCTTTACTTCTACGTGATGCAGTTCATTCCTATCTCACCGCTGCTGACGCGCATTCGCGCCATTCAGGACCAGCTCCTGCTCAACGCCAATGGCGAGAACTACCAGATGGTCAAGGAAGGGCTGCCGCTGCTGCGCTTGATTACCGAAGACGACGGCGCGGCGGTAGGCAACACCGTGGCAGCGTCTCCTGCTGGCGCTTCACCGGTCTCTGCCACCACCCCACCACCTCATACAGCAATGGGTGCCATCTCCAATCTTGCTCAGCGACAGACCTTCAAGGTGAAGCGCCGGCGGTGGCAGGACCTCAAGTTCAAGGACCCTAACAAGGTTAGAAAGCATGATCTCACTTCTCAAAGAGCTGGTTAACCAGGTCAACCAGGTAGACCTCGCCAAGGCCGATGGGTCGGACGCCGGATCCACCGACGTCAAGGGCAAGGGCGCGGAGGTCAGGTTTGACCTCATGCGCAACACCATCAACAGCGACGGCAAGATCAGCGGCTCCGACGTTGCCAACTATCTTGAGCGAGCGCACGAGCTGAATGATGAGGTTGAGACCGTGCTCTATGGGCTGGAGACCAGCGACGGCAAGGTCGTCAAGGTCTACGTGAACGCCCAGCAGGCTGAGGCCTTTGAGGCGGAGATGAAGAAGATGCTCGGCATGGAGGACGACATCGAGGAGGCCATCAACAACCTCGCGACGAAGTTTGACATCGTTGACGTCGTCTGGCCAAAGGGCGAGAGCGACGAGGAGAAGGACGACGCGCTGTCCCTAGATGACACCGCGAGCCTCGGAAACCCTGAGGATGAAGATGAGGACGACGACCTCGATGTCATCGCCTCAATGGATGATGACGGTGCCCCACCAGTCACCGATGAAACTGGTGATGAAGAGGGTGAAGGCGACGAAGAAGGCGGCGACAAGCCTAAGAAGAAAAAGAAAGCTGATGGTGAAGAAGAGGAAGGTGCAGCTGAACCGAAGAAGGACAAGCCGAAGAAGGACAAGCACAGCCTGCTGAAGTCCATCGGCGGTGGTCTAGCCGGCAAGGAGGTCAAGGAAGAGGTTGTTCATGTCGACTTCACCAAGGGAAAAGGTGTTGCTGCACCTGACGTTGTAGCACCGCACGGCTACGACCGCTTCGAGCTGGACGGCAGAAACATCATCGGCATCAAGGGCGACAAGGGCACGGTCGTTTCGACGGTCAGCGATGAGCGTCTAGGGCAGGAGCTGGTTCGCGTCTACAACGGTGGCAAGGCGTCAACCACGCTCAAGCCGCTCAGCCTGCTAGCCGCCTTCGGGACCCACGGCATCAACGTGCTGAACGACCTTGGCATCAAGCTGATAGAGAAGCCCGACTACTGGGAGGACCTCGAGGAGGGCGGCACTGGTTGGAAGCACGCGCTTGACGCGGTGAAGCTCAAGAAGGCCGAGAAGGCTCTCGGCGGGCTGCCCACCTACACCGACCTAGAGCTCTTTGGCAAGCTACCGCGCGGGCCGCAGGCTACCCTGAAGATGCAGCCCCCTGAGAGCACCTTCATCGTGAAGCTCAGCGACGGCCGCCGCTTCCTGGCAGATCGCACAGGCGCAAGCAGCTACATTCGCATGTGGGCGCCGATCGTGGACGCAGTCAAGGAAGGAGCGGCTGAAGAGGCCACCAGCTGGTCTATTCTGCTTCACCCAGATAAGAGCGAAGACGAAGACACCGCAGCCTCTGGAAAGAAGATCACCGCTGGGCTGCGCCAGCTGGGTAGCGTCAAGCTGCTTCACATCCTCGATGAGAAGGAAGGCGGTGGCTACGAATGGAAACTGACGACCAAGAAGCCGATCAGCGAGGATGATATCTGGGACTCCCTACCAGACGATATCACGTGGGGCGGAAACATTCAGGCGCAAGCCACCTAATGAAACACTGAAGGAGAAGAGGACATGACAATCGGCAGCAGGTTCCTAGACCGCGTTCTGGCTGAAGGCAAGAAGGACGTAGACGGGTTCAAGGACAACTTTGACATCACCACCCTGCCGGCTACAAGCCCGGCGCTCGCCAACCTACCGATGCCGCTGGCTCGACAGATCGTGCAGCTGTACCACCTGCTTGGTGTGTCGCTCGAGACCCTCGAGAGCCGACCCAAGGCAGTCAGAGAAGCAGCGACAGAGGTCGCTGACGAGATGCGGACCAATCGCCCGCTGCGGGTTGCAGCTCAGCGGCTCTTCTCGGCGCTCGCGTCAGCCAAGGGCTTCGCTCGAGCTGAAGTTACTGAGGCTGAGGACTTCGCTGACAGCGGCATGAACGACAAGAAGGTGACCCTGATGGGCTCCACGGTCGTGAAGCAGATCGAGGCGCTGCTTGCCGCGCTCAAGCTACCAGCTGGGCTGCTGCAGCGCGCGATGCGTCGCGACGCCGCTGCTCTTACTGACACGGCCGGAATGATCCTCAAGGGCGCCGTTCGCTCGAAGTTCGCCATGCTGGCGAGCGAGCTGGGCGTCGACCTCATGGGAGTAGGTCGCGAGGTAGAGGTCACGGAGGAGATGGGCATCAGCGACATGCTGGCCGCCAAGAAGATTTTCGACAAGATCAAAGGCACCCCGAACCTGAAGACCGCCGCCGTTGAGCAGCAGGTCAAGCGGTACCTTGACATGGTAGGCAAACAGGCCAGCGACGTCAAGTTCCTGACTGCTAAGGTGATTGCTCTGCTGCAGGACGAGGGCCTCATGGAGGAGATCGACCCACAGGGCGCCAACCGGTACGCCGACGCGGTGATGCACCTGATCAGCGCACTGGGAGTACCTGACATCGCCTTCGCGCGCAACGCGAAGGTGCTGCTTGGAAAGTACATGAAGACCGTCAAAGACCAGACCAATGTCGAGGCACTCATTCCGCTCATCATCACGCTGGCAGGTCGCGCTGAGAAGGTCAAGGCCGCCGCGGCGCAGTCCGCCACGGCGCAGCCAGGCGGTGGAGCGGTAGCCGCTCAGGGATCACAGGGAACTCAAGGAACACGGTGAGCCTCCTACGCGAGATCAATGACGAGGTAGAGCCAGAGAAGGCTGACAAGTCGAAGGCCCCACCTTCCGACACGCCAGCTGATGACGAGCCGGCGGCTGACCCTTCAGCCGCCCCAGCTGTACCTGAGGATGGATGGAACGTCGGTCACCTGGCGAACCACGGCATTCTCCTGTCCTGCGATGGTTTTTCTATCAAGCTTGACCTCGACCAACTGAACGCGCTATATGACCTCGCCGAGGACGGTGAGAGCGGTGAGGTGCGGGACCACGCCGGTAAGCCTGTCTACGTCGAGGTCCTCGATGACGGCATCGTGCTCTCACGCAACGATGATGAGACCTACCCTCACGGTATCCTCGTTGACCTGAAGACGCTCAAGGAGCTGGGCATCGAGCCGCACGAGAGCACCGACCTTGACGCCGATGAAGGTGAGCCTGAGGCTGAACCTACTGAGGACGATGAGCAACCTGCCGACGCTGGCGAAGCATCAGCGGAGGGTGATACAATTGACCCTAACAGTGATGATGAGGAGCTGGAAGAAGGCATCAAGCGGGCGTTTCGACGGTCAGGCAAGAGGATCAAGCCCGGCTTTCGAGTGACATCTGGGTTCCGCAAGGGACGGGTTGTCGCCAACATCCGCAACGCCTACAAGCCACGGGCGAAGGCACGGACCCGCCTGAAGCTGCGCATCGCTGCTCGAAAGAAGAAGGTCATTCGGGTGCTGAAGGCCAGGCGTACCCGACGGAAGCCGCTCTCGAAGCGCCTAGCCTGGATGAACAAGAGGAAGTGAGTGTTTTGCGTCTATCTGACGTCCTATCGTGGTAATAAGCTTCCTCCTTTCTACGTAGGGTCAAGCAGCGTCGCCAAAGTGATGAATGGTTATCACGGTAGTGTAAAATCAAAACGCTATGGCGCCATATGGAAGTCAGAGCTTGATGAAAGCCCAGAGTTGTTCACCACTAAAATTGTCGCTACGCACACAACGCGAAAAGAAGCATATGACGCAGAAGAACGTCTTCACAGACAGCTGCGCATTATCAAGAACCCGATGCACATCAATCTGGGATTGGCTAATCGTCGCTTCAATACTGGAGAAGGTATCTCTCCTGAAGTAATTGCAAGAGCAGCTGCATCACGCCGTGGGAAGAAGGCGCCACCGCGTTCGGATCAGTGGCGTGCCAAGCAGGCAGCTGCAAAGTTGGGCAAGAAGGCCACGCCTGAAACGCGAGCTAAAATGGTGGCAACACGAACTGGACGTAAGCTTAAACCGAGAGATCCACGCGGTCGTCAATCTACCTGCGATAAAATGAGAGCCGCTAGAGGGCGTTTAGTTTTCATCAACGGTGTTGAATATCGGTCAATCACAGACGCTAGTGAGATGCTTGGGATCAGCCATTATTTCGTGAAGAAGTTGGCCAATGCGTTATCCCTATCCAGAACTCGAAACTGAGACCTACAATGGTGGCCGATGGTATCTAACTCCAAGTGGGGCGATGCCATCAATCACGACAATTTTAGGCTTCACCGAGGCGCCTGAGAAGAAGGCAAGCCTCGAGAAGTGGCGAGAAAGCCTTGGTCACACCAAGGCCGCTGAGGTCAGCCGAACCGCCATTGAGCGGGGCACCAATGTCCACCTGCTCTGTGAGCGCTACCTCAAGGGCGAGCAGGTAGACGCGCCCATCAACGGGCACCCGGTTCCAGGACCTGACCTGCAGTCGTTCAACGCGCTGAAGCTCAAGCTGTCGAAGATCGACGAGGTGTGGGGGCAGGAGGTGGCGCTCTACTCCCAGGAGGTCCAGCTGGCCGGGCGCTGCGACCTGGCTTGCGTCTACAAGGGCAGACCCACCATCATCGACTTCAAGACGGCAGCTCGCGTCAAGCGCCACGACGACATCATCGACTACAAGGTGCAGCTCTGCTTCTACGCGCTGGCGCACAACGAGCTGTTTGAAACCGATATCCAGGAAGGGGTCATCCTCATGGTGGCTGACACCGGCTTCCCGCTTGAGTTTCAGGTGAAGCTGTGTGATCACCTGCCTGAGCTCAAGAAGCGCGCGGCTGCGTTCTGGCAGGCCGCCGTATCTAGCGTTAGCGACTTGGTGCTGTAAATAGCTCTATGAAGACTGGAGCTTGAATTATGGCCGACCCGATCAACGAGTTTGGAAACCTACCTATCATCTCAGCGGCCCCCATGGCCCTGCAGAATGCTGTCACCGGTGGTGGTAGTGCCGACATCGCCCCAGCCCCTGTAGAGCCCTACGATGTGCCATATGCAGAGCCTGTCAGCGATGACAGCATCGCCGTCGGCTCGCCCTACCACGAGCACGACTCAGCCTGCATCACGGTCTACCCTGAGAGCATCACCCCATCAGGTGCCTACGACGAGAAGAGCCCCGTCTGCAGCTTCGACATCGTGTTCAGCGTCGGCATCCGTGAGGGCGATGTCAGCAAGACCTACCGCGTCGTGAAGCGCATCGGCGTTGACAAGTGCAAGCTTGCCTGCGACGCTGAGTGCAGCACCCCAATCTCGGTGGTCGAGGACAAGACGAAGGCACAGCAGACCGCTGCGCTGGTGACCGCCAAGCGGTTCCGCGTTCTGGCAGGACTGGAGTAAACCATGGCACAGGTAGTTATCTTCGCACCACCAGGAGAAGACGTTTCCACTGGTGAGACAGCGCTCAAGGAAGCCGGTCACGAGGTCGAGGTCGTTGAAGCCACCGCTGAGAACCTCCTCCACATGGCGATCGGCATGCTAGGTGATGAAGGCAAGACTGAGGAGCCGGCTGAAGAGGAACCACCAGCAGAGGAACCGCCTGCTGATGATGAGGCGCCCGCTGAGGAACCCGCTGAGGAGAACCCAGCGAAGATGGAGGCGCTTGGTACCTGCTCCGTCGATGGTGATAAGGTCCCCGCCAAGAAGGGGAAGAGAACCCGCCTCTTCGTGAGCGAGCTGTCTCAAGGTGAGAAGCTCACCTTCACGCTGGGCGAAAGTTCGCTCTCCATCTGGGAACCGAAGATGCGCTTCTTCCTAAGCACCTCCGCCGGCCGCTCAACCGGTGCGGCCGCCCCGGTGCTCAAGTCGAGATATGGCCAAACCTACCTTGAGGTAGGACCTGAGCTGCACCGCTTCTTCTAAGGTCTCATGATCCGCAGTCCCTTCTTCGTCATTGAAGACGCAATCTCACCCGCCAAGTGCGACGTCATCACCGCTGCGCTAGGCATCAAGGTACCTGATCACAATGAGAACGGTAAGCCGCTGAAGCACGAGCGGCTGATCAGCGACGCTGAGCTCAACGGCTTCCTGCAGGCGGCGCTGCTACCTAAGGTAGGTGAGCTTGAGGAGCGCTACGGTGCCGGCATCAAGGGCTTCCAGACGCCGCTCTTTCAGCAGTACTTTGAGAACCCCGTGGATCCCGCTGAGGGGCTTGGCTGCGAGAACTCTCGTTACCTTCGCAAGAAGTGGGTCAAGGTCAAGGACACCGACCTGGTCGGCTACCTGTGGCTGAAGGACTTCAACAGCGGCGTACCGCTTGATCCTCGCTTCGAGGTGTACGGCGGCAAGCTGGAGTTTCCCGCCTATGACTTCAGCCTGGTGCCAGCGCGCGGCACCATGATCATCTTTCCAGGTGGTCCGCACTTCATCACCGCCATCTCACCTGTGCTCGTCGGCTCCCTTGAGCTCATCAAGCTGAGCATCAAGCTGCACCCACATGAAGGTGGGGTATATCTCTACCAGCCAGCCAACTTCCCTGGTACCTACCAGGAGTGGTTCAACGCTGAAGAGGTGCGTCAGTAGAGCGCCCAGCGCCCATCCAGCGCTGTCACCCCTGCCCACTCGTAGATCACGTTCGTCTCGTTTAGAGCGCCGTTCTGTGCCTCTGAGTAGTTGAGGTGAATGATCGCCCTGGTTGGACCGGTCTTCTCGCTGCCTGGGATAAGCGGCAGCCCGTCGCCTCCCGTAAGGAAGGTCTCAGGAAAGGGTGTAAGAACAGGTCCATCTGCCCCTACATCCTGCACATCAGGCGGGTTGGGGTTGGGCACAGGTGGTCCACCCAGTGGGTCGCCGGTGAACGCGCGCTCCAGCATCTCAACCCAAGGGTCAGAGGCGTTGACCTGTGCCCGCAGGTCCGCGATCCCCCACCCCGACACACCTGGCAGGCCAGTCACCGGGTCCGGGGGCGCCGTAAAGGGCGCCAGCCGGTACACCCGGTACCTCGGTTTGATCACTATCTTGTCGGAAGCGGTGAAAACCGCCTTCCCTGGGGTGAGCTTGGCTGACAGCTGACCGGGTATACTCAAAACGCGAGAGAACGAGAAGGACAGCGTTGCCTTCAGCGTTGGCGGAGGCGGCGCTATCTTGAAGCTAATGCTATATCTGCGCGCGCGTGGTGCTGGTGTGTGAAGCTGGTCGATCTCAATGTAGTCAGACGGAGGTAGCCCTACTCGCAGGAGCTGCGCTGTCGCTGGACCTGTGAGCTGCTCCGAGACGCTGCCGTCGTAGTTCGTGATCACGCACGCGGCATCGGCGTCAATGACCTGCACCGCCAGCAGGTTCTGCTCCTGACCCACGCCGCGTGAGCGGAAGTAGGTGTCGCCGGCGTAGAGCCTAGACCGAAAGGCGGAGGCGGAGCGCAGCAGGGTACCTGGGCTGGGCGCGTGCACCGGCCGGTAGGAGTAGGTCGGCATCAGCCCAGACGGCACGCGCTACGCCTCGAAGTAGACGGTGGCGGCACCTGTGATGGCGACCCCGTCGTGCTTCTTCTT
>Ga0209294_1000027_pt1 | contig 21885 bp, 18 predicted proteins | sample LowerColdCreek_FD_184128 | JGI IMG/M metagenome (GOLD analysis project Ga0209294, IMG submission 184128) | Groundwater microbial communities from Cold Creek, Nevada to study Microbial Dark Matter (Phase II) - Lower Cold Creek (SPAdes) (version 3) | ecosystem: Environmental > Aquatic > Deep... | reverse complement strand
GCCCCGGTGGGGAACTGGTGGGACGGCGTCAGGTAGGCCAGGCGCGGTGCCTTGGTGTTGGGTGGGGGCTCGGGCGGCAACGTGGCGCCATCGTTGTCGACCGGCAAGGGCTGCAGCGACAGCCCTTGATCGGCCAAGGTGCGGCTGGCGCCCCAGTAGCAGGGGTCTTCCACCCACACCTGGTCGCCGGGATCGCACAGCAGCCGCGACACCAGCGCCAGCGATTGCGCCGTGCCATCGGTCATCACCACCTGGCTGGGCTCACAGCGCACACCCCGGGTGGCGTGCACATGGCGCGCGACGGCGGCCCGCAGCGCGGGCGCCCCGCCCTGGCTGCCGCTGCGCAGCTGGGCCGCATCGGGCGTGCGCAGCATCTGTGCCAGCAGCCGGTTCCACAGGGCTTGCGGGAACAGGTCTTCGTTGAACAGCCCCGGGCAAAACGGCCGCTCCACCCAGAAGCGGTGCAAGGGGTCGGAAAGGTAGCGCTTGCCACGTGCCGATAGCACAGGCGCCGGGGCCGGTGCGGGCGCGGTGACACCGCGGCGGTGAATGGGGCTGGTCACGCGCTCTTGCACCACCTTGCGCACATAGGTGCCCGAACCCTGGCCGGCCACCACAAAGCCCTCGGCCTCCAACTGCGCATACACCGCCACCAGGGTGTTGCGCGCGACGCCCACATGCAGGGCCAGCGCCCGCGAGGCCGGCAGGCGCTGGCCCGGTGCGACCACGCCCTGGTGGATGGCCTCGCGCAGTCCCTGCGCCAGCGCCGTGCCCAGTGGCAAACCCTGGGTGTTGGCGCGGTGGCGCAGCAGCCATTCGCCCAGGCTGTCGGTGGGGGGGTGAAGTGACATCTCGAATACAGCGTGCAGTTCGGCCCGTGGGTGGCGCGGTGGCGGGCAGGTGGCCCAATCGATCCAGCCGGGAGTGGCGCAACGCGTTGGTCCATTCCAATCCTACGATGCCTTCCCGCATTGCGCTCCCGTCCCTGCCATTTTTGTGCCATGAGCTCCATCAAACCTCTTCAACAGCCCTCTTCCGATGCCTTGGCCCAGCGCATCCAGGTGCAAACGGTGGAGTGCGCGATGGGCGACTTCAGCGCCCTCGCCCGCGGCAAGCTGGTGGCGGCCGCAGACTTTGTGGCCGCTGGCGGCTGCAAGCTGCCCACCGTGTTGCTGGGCATGGGCGTGACCGGCGGCTCGCCGCCGGAGGTGTTTGGCACGGTCTTGCCCAAGGCCTATGGCGACATGCACCTGGTGCCCGACCTGCAGACCCTGACCCCCAGGCCGGGCCGGCCGGGTGAAGCCACTGTGCTGTGCGAGCCCAGCGGAGGCTGGCACTCGGCGCATTACGGCCGCCAGGTGGATGCAGCCGAGCTGTCGCCACGCGCTGCGCTGCGCCAGGTGTTGTCGGCCTACGCCGAGCAGGGCCTGCAGGCCCGGGTGGCGCCCGAGCTGGAGCTGTTTCTGCTGCAGCGTGACGAATCGGCCGAGGGTGTGCGCCTGTCAGCGCCCCGGGCGCGCCCCGGCGCGCCGGGGCGCGAGTCGGCCTGCGAACAGTATTCGCTGGAGCGGTCGACTCAGTTCGAGCCCTATTTCGACGAGCTGTATGCCGCCTGCGCGCAATGGGGCATCCCGCTGGCCGGGCATTTGCACGAGGCCGCCTTCTCCCAATTCGAGGTCAATTTCCATCCGGGCGCGCCGCTGGCCCAGGCCGACGCGGTGTTCCGCTTCAAGCGGCTGGCGCGCGAGATCGCGGCAAGACACGGCTTCCTGGCCAGCTTTGCGGCCAAGCCCTTCACCGACCAGCCCGGCATCGGCATGCACTGGCACTTCAGCCTGCAGGACAGCGCGGCGCTGGCCCGTGGCGACTGGCCGCATGTGTTCGCCGAGCCAGGCGGCGCCTCCACGCCGGCGCTGTCGCACTTCATCGCCGGCTTGCAGGCCCATGTGCCCGGCGCCATGGCACTGCTGGCGCCTTACGACATGGCCTTTGACCGCATCGTGATGAGCGATTCGTCGCCCACCCATGCGGACTGGGCCGAAGACGACCGCCATGTGGCCTTCCGCATCCCCGCGTCGTCGCCGGCGGCTCGACGGGTGGAGAACCGCTTGCCGGGCGGCGACGTCAACCCCTATCTGGCCGTGGCGCTGACCCTGGCCTTCGGCCTGGCGGGTCTGCGGGCCGGTCAGCCGGCCCGCACGGGCCGCGACGACGCCATGCGCCTGCCACGCTCGCTGCCGGCCGCCCTGGACGCACTGGCCGGCAGCGCAGCAGCGCGGCAGTGGCTGGGCGACCCGATGGTGGACTTGTTCATCGCGCTCAAGCGCCACGAGCACCAGGAGCGCCAGGCACTGGCCGACCCGCGTGGCCAGTGGGACCTGCGTCACCTGATCGAACTGGCCTGAGCGGCTGGTGACCCGCCGCACGGCTGTCTGAGCCGGTGGCGCCAACTTGATTGTTCTGGATGCGCCTGGCGACCCGATGGGTGTGCGCCAAGGCGCTTTTTTTTCACTTCTGAGGAGAAACGACCATGGCCTTGTTTCAGGGCAAAACCTGCATCGTGACCGGTGCGACGTCTGGCATTGGCTTGGCCATTGCCGAGGAACTGGCGTCGCGCCAGGCCCAGCTGGTGCTGGTGGGGCGCAATCGCACGGCCGGCCAGGCCATTGAGGCGCGCTTGCAGGCGGCCGGCCATGCCGTGCTGTATGTGGCCGCCGATCTGACCGAGCCCTCGGCCAGCGAGGCGGTCGTGGCCGCCGCGGTGGCGCGCTTCGGCACGGTGGACGTGCTGGTCAACAACGCCGGCAGGCTGATCAACGGCACCGCGCTGGAGTGCACCGATGAGCAATGGCACCAAGTGCTCGATCTGAACCTGACTTCGGTGTTCAAGCTGACCCGTGCCGTGCTGCCGGTGATGCTGGCGCAGCGGCGGGGCGCCATCGTCAACGTGGCCTCCGATTGGGCCTTGATGGGCGCCCGCCGCGCGCTGGCGTACTGCGTGTCCAAGGCCGCACTGGCCCAGCTGACGCGCTGTGTGGCGCTGGACCATGCCGAGCAGGGCATCCGCGTCAACGCTGTCTGCCCGGGCGACACCGACACCCCGATGCTGGACCTGGCCGAGGACAACCCCGACCGCGCGCAGACCATGAAGTCGCTGGCCAGCGGCATCCCCCTGGGCCGCGTTGCGCGGCCGCAGGAAATTGCCATGGCGGTGGCCTTCCTGGCCTCGGAGGACGCCAGTTTCATGACCGGTGCGCTGATGCCGGTAGACGGCGGCACTTCGGCGCAGTGACGTTGCCCGGCAGTTTGATGCACACCCCTGGTGCGCCGATAAATTCATTTGGGGCGGGTTTGCACGGAGTAAGTGCAAAACCAGATTAGGACCGGCGGGAAAACCATTAGATCGGTTTTCCAGCCGGGCGGAACGCCCTCGGCAAATCTCGAAATGGCCCAATGACAGTGGGATGAATTGGTCCATTGCCGAGCGACGCTGCTACCTAGTATTCGGGCCGTATTGCAGCCCCACCCAGCGTCGTTTTTCAGCTGCGGAGATCGGTTTACAAGACCTCGCCGGGCACGTTGCAGGGCAGTATTTTCCCCAGCCTTGCGAATAGCCATTCAATTTGCGCGCTCGGTGCGCTCTGCGGATTTTTGTACTGGCCATCTGGATATCGCGCCGAATACTTTGACCCGACAAAACTATTAGATCGAGGTCTTGTTGCCATGAAATCGAACACCAGCCGACCCATTGTTTTGATTCCCTCTTGCCAGCAAATGCTGGGCGAGCACCCGCACCACGTGGTGGGTTGGAAATATGTTGAGGCCGTGCGCTTGGCGGGTTGCACGCCGCTGGTGGTGCCGGTGGCCCAGGAGGCTGAGCTGGATACGTTGGTAGCCCTGGCCGATGGGGTCTTGCTGACCGGCAGCAAAAGCAATGTGCACCCCAGCCATTTCGGTGAGGAGGTACTCGATCCCAGCTTGCCGCTGGACCCGGCGCGCGATGCCTGGACCCTGCCGCTGGTGCGGCGCATCGTGGACCAGGGCATGCCCTTGCTGGCCATCTGCCGCGGCATGCAGGAGGTCAATGTGGCGCTGGGCGGCAGCTTGCACCAGGCGGTGCAGGACGTGGGACCGTTTGCCGACCACCGTGCGCCCGACGGCCTTGCCGCATCGCAGCAATTCGCCACGGCCCACACCGTGCAGGTGGCGCCCGGCGGCCTGCTGGCCGACATCGTTCAGCGCGAGGTCATCGAAGTGAACTCCCTGCACGGCCAGGGTGTGCGCGACCTCGCCGGCGGCCTGTGCGTCGAGGCCCGGGCCCCCGATGGTCTGGTTGAGGCCTGCTCCATCACCGCCTCACCAAGCTTTGCGCTATGCGTGCAATGGCACCCCGAGTGGCAGGCCGCCGACAACCCGGTGTCCATGCAACTGCTGCAGGCCTTTGGCCTGGCATGCCGGGCCCGGCACGAATCCAAAGTCGGTTCGGCCGCCCGCTGAGCGCAGCGACGGCCCATCCATGTCCCTTCCGTCAACGCCCCCCACCCCCGCCTTAGTTGGAGAACGCACTATGCCCACCCTCTGTAAAAAGCCCGCCTTGTTGGCTTGGTTGGTTTCCGCAGTCTTGATGGCCAGTGGTGCCGCCCATGCCCAGGAAGAGGAGAAGGTTCTCAACTTGTTCAACTGGTCCGACTACATCGGCGAAGACACGATCAAGCTGTTCGAGAAGGAAACGGGCATCAAGGTCCGCTACGACAACTACGACAACAACGAAATCCTGCACGCCAAGCTGGTGGCCGGCAAGTCCGGCTACGACGTGGTGGTGCCTTCGTCGTACTGGGCCAAGCTGCAGGCCGACGGCGGCCTGCTGCGCAAGCTGGACAAGTCCAAGATTCCCAACCTGAAGAACCTGGACCCGGAGATCGAGGCCATCCTGGCCCGGCTCGACCCGGGCAACCAGTACATGGTCAATTGGCTGTGGGCCTACACCACGCTGGGCATCAATGTCGACAAGGTCAAGGCCGCCCTCGGCAGCACGCCGATGCCGGACAACGCGTGGGACCTGTTCTTCAAGCCCGAATACATCAGCAAGCTCAAGAGCTGCGGCGTGTCCGTCCTGGACTCGCCCAGCGACGTCGTGCCCACCACGATGCACTACCTGGGCAAGCCGCCGTTCAGCCGCAACCAGGGTGACTACGGCGCCGTGGCGCCGCTGCTCAAGAGCATCCGGCCCTATGTGACGCTGTTCAGTTCGTCGGGCTACATCAACGACCTGGCCAACGGCAGCCTGTGTCTGTCGCTGGGCTGGAACGGCGACATCAACATCGCACGCCAGCGCGCCATCGACGGCAAGACCGGCCAGAACATCCAGGCCCTGCTGCCCAAGACCGGCGGCGTGCTGATCTTCGACACCATGGTCATCCCCGTCGATGCACCACACCCCGAGAACGCACAGAAGTTCATCAACTTCGTGCTGCGCCCCGAGATCCATGCAGGCCTGACGAACAAGGTGTTCTACGCCAACCCCAACAAGGAAAGCCGCAAGTTCATCAAGCCCGAGGTAGCCAACAACCCGACGGTGTTCCTGTCCGATGCGGACCTGAAGAAGATGTCGGTGCCCGACGCCGTCAGCAACGACATCCGCCGCACGATGACGCGCATCTACACCGCGTTCAAGACGGGTATCTGAGGTGTCTTCGCGCATGTCTGCTTTCCTGGCGATCGAGGACGTCGTCAAGGACTTCGGCGCCACGCGTGCCGTCAACCAGATCAACCTGGACATTGGCAAGGGCGAGATCTTTGCGCTGCTGGGCTCTTCCGGCTGCGGCAAGACCACGCTGCTGCGCATGCTGGCCGGCTTCGAGGTGCCCACCTCGGGCCGCATCACGCTGGGCGGGGTGGACCTGCGCGCGATGGAGCCGTATTCGCGGCCCATCAACATGATGTTCCAGAGCTACGCGCTGTTCCCGCACCTGACGGTGTGGGAGAACATCGCCTTCGGCCTCAAGCGCGAAGGCCTGCCGCGTGCGGAGATCGCCCAGCGCGTGGACGACATGCTCAAGCTGGTGCAGCTGGGCAAGTACGCCCAGCGCAAACCGCACCAGCTCTCGGGCGGCCAGCAGCAGCGGGTAGCGCTGGCACGCAGCCTGGCCAAGCGGCCGCAGCTGCTGCTGCTGGACGAGCCGCTGGGCGCGCTGGACAAGAAGCTGCGCGAAGAAACCCAGGTCGAGCTGGTCAAGATCATCAGCGACGTGGGCGTAACCTGCGTGATGGTGACGCACGACCAGGAAGAGGCCATGACCATGGCCAGCCGCATCGCGGTGATGAGCGAGGGCCGCATCCTGCAGGTGGGGCCGCCGGCCGAGGTGTACGAGACACCCGCCACACGCTTCGTGGCGGACTTCATCGGCAACGTCAACCTGATGGACGGCGTGCTCAGCGTGGACGAGGCCGACCACTGCGTGATCGATTGCGCCGATTGCCAGCACCACGTGGGTCATGGCATCACCGGCACGCGCGGCATGGCGCTGTCGGTGGCGCTGCGCCCCGAGAAGATCACGCTCAGCCGCGAGGCGCCGGCCGACCTCTTCAACCGCATGGTCGGCACGGTGAAGGCCCTGTCCTACTTCGGCAGCTTCACGGTCTACCAGCTGGCCCTGGCCAGTGGCGCGACGCTCAAGGTCAACATGAACAACACGCGGCGCAACCGCAGCGACGAGATCGTCGTGGGCGACCGTGTCTGGGCGCATTGGTCGTCCGACGCCCACGTGGTGCTGACGCAGTAAACCATGAGTCTGCACTCCCCTTCCCACCGCATGTCCTGCCGCCTTGCAGGTCTGCTGCGCGGCCGCAGTGCCGTCATCGGCATCCCCTACTTGTGGCTGCTGGTGTTCTTCGCGGCGCCGTTCCTGATCGTGCTGAACTACAGCCTGTCGGAGATGGGCGCAGTGCGCCCCGACAACCTGATGGTCGCGGGCGACGGCATGCTCCGGCTGGCGCTGAAGTACGGCAACTACCTCACGCTGTTCAGCGACGACCTGTACTTCACGGCCTACGTCTCCAGCCTGAAGTTCGCCGCCATCACCACCGCGGTGTGCCTGGTCGTGGGCTACCCCTTCGCGTACTTCATGGCCCGCGCCAGAGCCAGCCTGCAGCCGGCCCTGCTGATGGGCGTGATGCTGCCGTTCTGGACCTCCTTCCTGCTGCGCGTCTACGCCTGGAAGGGTCTGCTCGACGAAGGTGGCTGGGTCTCGCAGCTGCTGATCGCCACCCGCCTGGACGGCTTGCTGGTGGCCCTGGGCATGATCGACACCGCCGGCAAGTTCATGAACACGCCGTTCTCGCTGGTGATCGGCATGGCCTACAGCTACCTGCCCTTCATGATCCTGCCGCTGTACGCCAACCTGGCCAAGCTGGACCTGCGCCTGCTGGAGGCCGCTGCCGATCTGGGCGCCACCCGCTTCAAGGCCTTCTGGCTGATCACCGTGCCGCTGTCGCGCGCCGGCATCGTTGCCGGAGCCATGCTCGTCTTCATCCCCTGCATCGGCGAGTACGTGATCCCCGAACTGCTGGGCGGCCCGCGCACGCTGATGATCGGCAAGGTGCTGTGGGACGAGTTCTTCAGCAACAACGACTGGCCGATGGCCAGCAGCGTGGCTGTGGTGCTGGTGCTGCTGATCGTCGTGCCGCTGGCCATCTTCAGCAAGGTGCAGGCCGAGGCCCGGGAGCAGGCGCGATGAAAGCCGACCGTTCCTTCTTCGGCGCGCGTTTCGCACGCAACTTCGGCCGCGGCTGGCTGAGCCTGGGTTATCTGTTTCTGTACCTGCCCATCGTCACGCTGGTCCTGTACTCGTTCAACCAGTCGCTGCAGCCCACACGCTGGGGCGGCTTCACGCTGGACTGGTACGTCAAGCTGGCCAGCGACCACGAGATTCTGGACGGGCTGTGGCTGTCGCTGAAGATCGCCTTCCTGTCGGCCACCGCCTCGGTGACGCTGGGCACGCTGGCGGCCTTCACGCTGGTGAAGTACCGGCGCTTCCGCGGTCGCACCTTGTTCAGCGGCATGGTGAGCGCGCCGCTGGTGATGCCCGAAGTGATCATCGGCCTGAGCCTGCTTCTGATGCTGGTGGCGGTGCAGCGCGCCACCGGCTCCAACCTGGTTGATCGCGGCCTGATGACCATCTGGCTGGGCCACCTGCTGCTGGGCATGGCCTACGCCACGGTGGTGGTGCAGGCGCGCCTGCTGGATCTGAACCCGCAGCTGGAAGAGGCGGCCATGGACCTGGGCGCCCGCCCGCACCAGGTGTTCGTGCTGGTCACGCTGCCGCTGATCCTGCAGGCCCTGGCCTCGGCCTGGCTGCTCACCTTCAGCCTGTCGCTCGACGACGTGGTGGTGTCAGCCTTCCTGTCGGGCCCGGGCAGCACCACGATGCCGCTGGTGATCTTCTCTCGCGCCCGGCTGGGGCTGAACCCCAGTGTCAATGCCATGGCCACCGTGATCATCGCCATCGTGGCCATCTGCGTCACCGTGGGCAGCCTGCTGATCGCCCGTGCCGAACGCCGGCGCGCCGCCGAGATCAGTGCCGCGCAGCGCGGGGCATGAGTCTGCTTTCCTGAGTCATCCCATCCCCCCTGACGACATTCGAGGAGTTGCCATGTCCCGTTCCCTGCCCAAGCGCAGCCGCCTTGCGCTGGCGCTTGCTGCGGCCCTGCTGGTGCTGACGCCAGCCGTGCAAGCCCAGAACAACGATGCTTTGCTCAATGAGTTGAAGGCGCTGCGCGATCGGGTCGACAAGCTCGAAGGCCAGCTCAAAGCGGCACAGGCAGCACAGCCGGCCAAGGCAGCCGAGCCGCAACCGGGCATGACGCCGCAGCAGGTGCAGGACTTCAACCGCATTGCCGTCAAGACCGAGGCGCTGGAGGACGCGGTGGAAGCGCAGGGCCTGAAGCAGCTGAAGATCAGCGGCTTTGCCGACCCGACCTACATCTACAACCGTCGCCAACGCCGCGGAGGCTTCCAGTTCCTGAACCGCGTCGCGGATGACGGCTACAACTACGACAACGGCTACTTCGGCACCTTGAGCCTGGACTTCCAGAAGGAGATGGAAGGTGGCACCAAGTGGCGGCTGACCTTGATGCCCAACCGCGGCGCCGGCAGCGTCGCCGAGAGCAGCAGCAACTCCCTGGTGCACGAGGCTTCGGTGTCGCTGCCGCTGGGCGATTTGCAGACCCGCCTCATCGCCGGCCAGATCCCGGACTGGACGGGCTATGAATACACCCAGCCCACCACCACCAAGCTGGTGACGCGCGGACTGCTGCTGGACTTCACCGCGCCCACCACCTACACCGGTGCCGGCATGGAGGTGGTGCGGGGCAAGTGGAACACGAAGTGGCTGCTGGCCAACTACAACAGCAGCAAGAACGCACCGCGGCAGCACCAGCCCGTGCTGGCCTACCGGGTCGACTATGCCAAGGGCGAGTTCAACGGCTTCGGCTTTGCCGGTGTGCACGGCAAGGTGGCCAACGCCCGCGCCACAGGCAACAACCCCGTGACGAGCGAGGCCTACGACACCGCGACCACGATGCTCAACGCGTTCGAGGTCGACGCCTATTTCATCCGTGGCAACTTCACGTGGCAGGGCCAGGTCAGCATCGGTGGCCAGAAGCGGGCGGCCATCACTGCCGACCCGGTCAGCGGCGAGCTGCGCGATTCGCGCTGGGTGGGCTTGTCCACGCTGCTGGCCTACAAGTTCATCCCGCGCTGGGAGATGGTGGGTCGCTTCGACTACATCTCGAACAAGAAGAACGGCGGTGGCCTGCTGGGCTTCACCACGGCCGACGTGCGCAACGGCATCGGCCCGGATGCCACGCTGAAGTGCAACGTGGCCAGCGCCAGCAACAGCCTGGATTGCAGCCGCGGCGCCAACCGCATGGCGTTGGCCGTGGGCGTGAACTGGCTCTACAACCTGAACACCACCTTCAAGGCCGAGTACCGCCTTGACCGCGCCTCGGCGCCGGTGTTCTTCGACGTCGCCAACGACGGCTTCCGCAAGTCCAACCAGTTGCTCGGCACCTCCGTGGTCGTCAGCTTCTGAACTGACGCAACACACACGTCCTCACAGGAGCACCCTCATGTCCAGCACCTTCAAGTGGCCGCGCCGCTCTGCCATCGCCGGGCTTTTCTGCCTGGCCGGCATCGGCACCGTGGTGGTCGGCTGCAATGACGATGGCAGCGCTGCCGTCGACAAGGCCGACATCGTCTACCGCAACGGCTATGTGTACACCGTCGACGGCGACAACTCGGTGAAGCAGGCCGTCGCCATTCGCAATGGCGTCTTCGTCTATGTGGGCGACAACGCCGGCGTGTCCGACTACGTGGGCACGCGCACCGAAGTCGTCGACCTGAACGGCCGCATGATGATGCCGGGCCTGGTGGATGGCCACATGCATCCCACCGCCGGTGGCCGTGCGCTGCTGCTGTGCAACCTGAACTACGCCTCGCTGACGCGGGCGCAGTTGCAGGCGGCGATCCAGGTCTGCCTGGACAACAGCACGGCCAAGGAGCCGGACGGCTGGCTGGAGGTGGTGAACTGGTCGCGCCAGGGCACCAGCGCGGTGGATGCTGACCCGACCAAGGCGACGCTCGACGCGCTGAAGACCAAGCGGCCCATCGTCGTGCGCTCCAGCGACTTCCACTCCATCCTCACCAACACACGCGGCCTGGCCCTGGCGGGTGTGACCAGCGCCACGCAGGACCCGGCCGGTGGCAGCTTTGGCCGTGACGCCAGCGGCCAGCTCACCGGCATCGCCGAGGATGCGGCCAGCTTCATCGTCAACAGCGTCGTGCCGGGGGACGACGACGCCGACCGGGTGGCACAACTCCGGGCGGCCCTGGCGGCGATCAATGCGCAAGGCGTGACCACGTTCATGGACGCGGCCGCAGGCGAGGCTCAAGCCGTGGCGCTGACGACCATCCAGAAGGCCGGTGGCCTGACGGCACGACCCTTCCTCGCGGTGCAGATCGGCGTCGAGGAGGCGACGGCGAGCACCGTGGCGGCCGTGCGAGAGGTCAAGGCCTTGCGTGACCGCCTGGACCAGGGGGACTGGCAGGCGCAATCGCCCTCGGTGAGCATCCGCCACATCAAGCTGTTTGGTGACGGGGTGGTCAATGCCCCGGCCGACACGGGTGCGCTGCTGAGCCCTTACTTCAAGAACGCAGGCACGGCCGAGGCTCCCAACTGGGTGCCAGGTGACAACGCAGGCCGGGTGTACTTCCCGCCGGCCGTCTTCAAGCCGCTGATGGCGGAAATCGCCCGCGCGGACTTCGACGTGCACGTCCATGCCACCGGTGAACGTACCGTGCGCGAGACCCTGGACGCGATCGAACACGCCCGTCAACAGGTGCCCTCCAGCAGCTTCCGCCCGGGCATCACGCACAACGAGACGGTGGCCCTGGCCGACTATCCGCGCTACAAGGCCCTGAACGTGCTGGCATCGTTCTCGTTCCAATGGGCCCAGCAGGCGCCCTATTCCACGGGCGAGACCGAGGCCCACCTGGGACCCGACCGGTTCGCGCGCATGGAACCCTCGGGCAGCCTGCACAAGGCCGGCGCGCGCGTGGCCTACGGCAGCGACTGGCCCATCGACCCGCTGGACGAAATGCTGGCGCTGAAGATCGGTGTCACCCGCTCGGGCGACCCCACCAACCCGAACAGCTTCGGGCCGGCGTTTGCCGGCAAGATCAACAACGAGCCCGGGCTGTCGCGCGCGGATGCGCTGCGCGCCATCACGATGAACTCGGCCTGGCAGTTGCGGATGGAGGACAAGATCGGCTCCATCGAAGTGGGCAAGTTCGCCGACCTGATCGTGCTGGACCGGAACTTCATGCAGGTGCCCGAAGCGGAGCTGGCGCGCAACCAGGTGCTGTTGACGGTGGTGGGCGGCAAGGTGGTCATGGCCAAGGCGCCGTTCGGTTCGGTCGGTGCCGCCGCCGCCAGCCAGGGCCTGGCCGGTGTCCTGGCGCTGCGACCGCAAGGCAACCAGCAGTCGCTGTCCAACCGCCTGCCGCGAACCACAGCGCAGGGCGCCATTCATGGCGATGGCCACAACCACTGAGCGTGACCGTCAGGATGGCTGCGGCTGCAGCCGGCCGGCGTCAGCCGCTGCCGGAAGGCTCAGCCGCGCGGCACGGTGCCCGGTCGTTGCAGGCCATCCAGCTGCAGCCGCTGACGCAGGAACTGCCCGGCGGTGAAGATGTCGCGCTCCACCGCCCGGCGCACGGCGGCATGGTCGGCCTTGCGCAAGGCCTTGATCAAATCCTCATGGGCGTCGTTGAGCACCTGGGACGCTTCGGGTGAGTCGAACAGCCGGTTGGAGATGGGCCCGGCCTTCAGCCACAAGGTGTCGATCAGACTGAACAGCAGCGGTGAGCCGGCAGCGCGGTACAACTGAACGTGGAAGTCTTCATTGGCGGCCAGGTAGTCGTCGCTGTCGCCCCGCGCCAGCGCGGCCGCCATGCGCTGGCACAGCCCCGTCAGGCTTCGGCGACCGGCGGCATCCAGCAGCGCCGCGCCGCGCTCGGCCGCTTCGCCTTCCAGCAGCATGCGCATCCGCAGCAGGTCATCGAACTCCGGAACCGATAGACGCGGCACGGCCACGCCGGCATTGGGCACATTGACCAGCGCCCCATCCGCCGACAGGCGCTGCAGCGCGGCTCGCACCGGCATCTGGCCCACGCCCATGGTGGCGGCCAGGTCGCGGATCTTCAGCCGCTCGCCAGGCTGGAAGCGGCCCACGGTGACCCACTGCCGCAGCGTGGCGTAGATCTCGTCCTGCCGTGTGGTGGAGGCGGGCTCCGCTGCGGGCGTGTCGGAAGCAGATGTGTCGGTGGCGGGTGCGGTCATGCCGGGGACAAAGCGGCTCAGTAGCCGGCGCTCAACCCGAAGTCGAGCATGGCGCTGGCGCCGGTCACCGCAGCGGCGGCCGGGCTGAGCAAAAAGGCCACATGGTGGGCGACCTCGTCGGTGCTGATGAAGCGGGCGGCGGCCCGCTGCGGGTAGTGCGCCAGCAGGCCGCGGAAGTAGGCGGCCGGATCACCGGCACCGTAGACATCGGCTTGTCGTTGCAGCATCGGCGACATGATATCGGCCGGGCACAGGGCATTGACGCGCACGCCGTGCGGCGCCAGTTCCAGCGCCAGCGCCTTGCTCAGCACGGTGACGCCGCCCTTGCTGGCGCAGTAGATGGCGGCGCCGGCATTGCCAAGCACCCCGGCATCGGAGCTGATGTTGACGATGGCGCCGCCGCTGGCCTTGAGCGCCGGGATGGCCCGGCTGCAGACGAAGAACAGGCCCTTGAGGTTGACATCGATGCAGCGCTGCCAGTCGGCCTCGGTGGCCAGCTCGCTGGGGCCTTCCACCCAGATACCCGCGCAGTTGACCACGCCGTCCAGCCGCCCCTGCCAGGCCACGGCCTGGGCCACCAGCGCCTCGCAGGCGGCTACGGCGCTCAGGTCGGCCGGCAGGCACAGCGTAGCGGTCGGGTCGTCCAGGCTCTGGGCCACGGCCTGCAGCGCGGTGGCCTCGCGGTCGCTGAGCACCAGGCGGGCGCCCAGGCGGGCCAACAGCCGCGCGGTGGCGGCACCCACGCCGCCGGCCGCGCCGGTCACCAGCACCACCTGGCCGGCAAACAGGCCAGGCGCAAACACCGAACCCAGGGCGGGGGCGGACAGGGTCATGGCGATCTCCTCTTGCGGGTGCTCAGCCACCCTTGCGTTCCTGCAGGCAGTTGCCGCCATCCACCACCAGCAACTGGCCGGTGACATAGCTGGCGCCGGGGCTGGCCAGGAAGGCGATGGCATGGGCCATCTCGTCGGGGCTGCCGGCGCGGGCCATCGGCGTGTGGGCCGAGGCGGCGATTTCATCGGGCGTCTGCGCCGCCGTGGCCACCCAGCCGGGCGCCAGGCAGTTGATGGTCACGCCCTGCAGCGCCACCTCCAGCGCCACGGCTCGGCTCATGCCCAGCATGGCGGCCTTGGCCGCGCTGTAGGCGGCCTCGCCGGGGTTGCTGACCAGCGGCCCGGTGACCGAGCTGACGTTGATGATGCGGCCATGGCGGCGCGCCACCATGCCGGGCAGGCAGGCCCGCGTGACGTTGAAGCAGGTGCCCAGGTTGCGCGCGAGGCTGTGGTCCCAGTCCTGCGGGTCCATCTCGGCCAGCGCCACCATCTGCTCGGGCGAGCCTTCCATCGCCATGCCGGCGTTGTTGACCAGGATGTCGATCACGCCGAAGTCGGCGCACACCGCGTCCACCAGCGTCTGGGTGGCGGCGCGGTCGGTCAGGTCGGCCTGGTAGCCGCGGGCCTGGTGGCCGGCGGCGCACAGCTCGGCCGCGCGCTGGTGGATGCGCGGCCCGGTGGCGGCCACCGCCACGCGCGCGCCCAGCTCAGCCAGCAGCCGGGCAGTGGCCAGGCCGATGCCCTGCGGTGAGCCCGCGCCGGTGACCAGGGCCACCTGCCCTTGCAGCGAGAAGGCCGGGTGCACGGCGGACGTCGCGCTCATCGCGCCACTGTCTCGGCGACAAACCCGTCGATCGCGGCCACCAGCCGGTCCACGTCGTCCGCCGTGGTGTCGGGGCACACCAGCATCATGTTGTGGAAGGGCGTGATGATCAGGCCGCGGTTGAGCAGGTACAGGTGAATGATCTGCTCCAGCGCCGGGTCGAGGATGGCATCGGCCTGGCTGCCGTTGCGCGGCGGCGTGGGGGTGAACTGGAACTCGGTGCGCGCGCCCACCTGGGTGACGCACCAGGGCAGTTGGTGCCGGCTGATCACCGCGCGCAGGCCGTTGGCCAGGCGCTCGGCCAGGCCCAGCATGTAGGCATAGGCGGCGTCGGTCATCACCTCGGACAGCTGGGCGCGCATGGCGGCCATGGTCAGCAGATTGGCCGTCAGCGTGGTGCCGATGCCGCTGTGCCCGGGCGGGGCGGCGCGCTTGGCGGCCTCGGCCCGCCGCGCTGCGTCGGCGCTGAAGCCGTAAACCGCGCAGGCCACGCCGCCGGCCACCGGCTTGCCCACCACCAGCAGGTCGGGCTGCAGGCCGTGGGCCTGGGTGTAGCCGCCGGGACCGGAGCTGATGGTGTGGGTCTCGTCGATCAGCAGCAGCGTGCCGTAGCGCTGGCACAGCGCCTGGGCCTCGGCCCAGAAGCCCGGGTCGGGCAACACCATGCCGATGTTGGTCATCACCGGCTCGGCCATCAGGCAGGCCACCTGGCCGTCGGCCAGCGCGGCCTCCAGCGCCGCAAGGTCGTTGAACTCCACGCTGCGGGTGGTGCGGGTGATGTCCACCACCTGGCCCAGCAGGCTGTCGCGGGTGCGGGCCTGGCCCTCGTGCAGGTCGACGAAGACATCGTCCACCGTGCCGTGGTAGCAGCCATTGAACACCAGCAGCTGCTGGCGGCCGGTGAGCGCACGCGCCCAGCGGATGGCAAAGCGGTTGGCGTCCGAGGCCGACAGCGCGAACTGCCACACCGGCAGGCCGAAGCGCCGCGCCAGCTCTTCGGCCACCCACACGCCGTTCTCGCCGGGCAGCATGGTGGTCAGGCCACGGGCGGCCTGCTCGGCCACCGCGCGCGCCACCGGCGCCGGGCTGTGGCCGAACATGGTGCCGGTGTCGCCCAGGCAGAAGTCGGTGTAGCGGTGGCCGTCGACATCGGTGATGTGGGCGCCCTGGGCATGGTCCACATGCAGCGCAAACGGCATCGACCAGTCGCTCATCCAGTGCAGCGGCACGCCGAACATCAGGTGCTGCGCGGCGCGCTGGGCCAGGGCTTGCGAGCGCGGGTTCTGCGCGCTGTAGGCGGCGCGCTCGCGCTCGCGCAGGGCGGCCAGGCGGGCCGCGTCGAGGTGGTGGTAGGCGCTGGTGGTGGTCATGGTCAGGTGCGAAGCTGGGGTGGCAAGGGCTGGCGGCGCTGCGCGCTCACACCAGCAGCAGCAGGTGCTCGCGCTCCCAGGAGCTGATCACCCGGTTGTAGGTGCCGTACTCCAGCTCCTTGACGGCGCAGAAGGCATCGACGAACGCCTCGCCCAGCACCTCCTTGATCGGGTCGCAGCGGCGCATGGCCGAGATCGCGTCCTCCAGGTGGCGCGGCAACTCGTGGCTGACGTTCCAGGCGCTGTCCACCGTGGGCTCGCTGGGCTGCAGGCCGTCGCGCATGCCCAGCCAGCCGCAGGCCAGGGTGGCGGCCATGGCCAGGTAGGGGTTCACATCGACGCCGGGCACGCGGTTCTCGATGCGCCGGGCCTGCGGCCCGGACTTGGGCACGCGCAGGCCGCAGGTGCGGTTGTCATGCCCCCAGCGCACATTGATCGGCGCCGACATGAAGGGCGAGAGCCGGCGGTAGGAATTGACGTAGGGCGCCAGCATCGGCATCAGCTGCGGGATGTAGGTCTGCAGGCCGGCCATGCAGTGGCCGAACAGATCGCTGGCCGAGCCGTCCTCCTGGCTGAAGACATTGCGACCGTCGTCCAGGCTCACCAGGCTTTGGTGAATGTGCATGGCGCTGCCCGGCTCCTGCTCCATCGGCTTGGCCATGAAGGTGGCGAACACGCCGTGGCGCAGCGCCGTCTCGCGCACCGTGCGCTTGAACAGGAAGACACGGTCCGCCAGGTCCAGCGCATCGCCGTGGCTGAAGTTGATCTCCATCTGGCCTGGGCCGGCTTCATGAATGAGCGTCTCCACCCCCAGCTGATGCTGGTCGCAGAAGTTGGACAACTCCATGAAGAAGGGGTCGAAGTCGTTGACCGCGTCGATCGAGTAGCTCTGCCGGCCCACCTCGGGCTTGCCGGTACGCCCGACCGGCGGCTGCAACGGCTCATGCGGGTTCTGCTGGCGAGCCACCAGGTAGAACTCCATCTCGGGCGCGACCACCGGCTTCCAGCCGCGCTCGGCATACAGCCCCAGCACGCGGCGCAGCACGGCACGCGGCGACAGCGCCACCGGCTGGCCGTCCCATTCATGGCAGTCGTGGATCACCACCGCCACCGGCTCGGCGGCCCAGGGCACCACGCGCACCGTGCTGGCGTCGGGCAGGCAGACCATGTCGGGGTCGGTGTCGCCCACGAAGGGCCCGTTGTCCGGCTGCTGGCCGTTGACGGTGTTCAGCAACACGCTCTTGGGCAGGCGAATCTCGCCGGAAGACAGGAACAGGTCGCGCGGCAGGATCTTGCCGCGCGCGATGCCGGTCATGTCGGGGATCACGCACTCCACCTCGTGGATGCGGTGACTGGTCAGGAAATCGGGAAGGTCCTTGGTCATGCCCACACTCTAGCAGAACAAACCTTAAATGTGATCACAAATAAAGAAGAATTCGAGCGAAAGGCTACGTAGTCATTAATTCAAGGGCACAGCACGCATCGATGCTTCAACATGTGATCGAAAACCATACGTTGACTGCCGGGTGTTGAGCGGAGCAAGCCCGTGTGCGGTCGGGCATTGCATGCTGTTGCCGACGACGCCATAGGGGCCCAGGGCGCGGACCATCGACTGCCCGTACCGACCCAGGTCGCTTGTCAGCAGGAGCAGCAAGCGGCGTTGCTCGCGGGGTCCGTCGGCGGTCTGCAGCACTTCGGCAAACGGGTCAATCCGCGGTTGGCGCGCACAGCCCTGGTCCTGGCTGCGCGACGTGCTGCAGCGATTGCCCACACAGCTCAACAGCAGGATCGAGGCGTTTCTGCCCCATCGGTGGAGCCCACTGCATGAAGAACATCGAGGCACTGATCGAGGGCGACGGTGACATCACCATCGGCGCCATGGGCTCCTCGAATGCGCGGCCACCAGCGGCGTGCCCGGGTTCTTCATCAACCCCTTCGACATGGGCGAGTTCCCAGACTTGCTGAGCCAGTTCGCCAACAACGGCAAAACGATATAGGCCGATCTGACCACCAGCCTGGCCAATGCGCCCTTCGTCACCATCGCGTCCATCCAAGACCGCTCTCGCCAACACCCGACATCCGGGTGGATCAATCCGCCCTAGGACGCGCCGGCCTGGGCCTAAAGACTAGCGACGGTCCTCTGCCCCAGATTGAAACCCTGTTGCACAGCCCGCCTTGTCCCCGCACGCGGCCATGCTGCTGTGAGGCAACGGCATGCCGCTCGGCCTGCGATGGTGAGGCTCGGGTAGACCGAAGGGCTAGCGCCCTACTCAGGCGTCGCAGGGTCGTTGTCGGCACCGCCATGGGCCAAAGCCTGACGCGCCAGCTCCTCTTCGCTGAGCTCGGGTGCATCCTGAAGCGCCGCCATTTCTTCCAGCATCTCGGGCGTGGCCTCGGCGTTACCCAGCAACAGGTCTTCGATGTTGGCGTGGGCGGCCTTCAGCTCTTCGTGATCGACTGGTGACGGATGCACCGGCGTCAGCACCGGCAGCTTGACCACAGCCAGTTCCAGTTGTTCATCGACCAGCTTGTTGAAACCGCCCTCGGGCGGCATGTCCTGGCGGCTCATTGCAGTCTCCTTTAGATGCCCGATGTTCCGCCATTTGGGTTTAGCCTGCCAGCTCTTGCCAATTTCGGGCCGCGCGTCGGCGAGCAATCAAGGTCAACTGGGCGGCTGCGTGACTCACCCACTTGCTCGGTCCGTCGGGCAGCTTTCATGGGCGGGCGGCAGCAAGGGGCTCACAGCGTTCATACCTCTGGCGTCAAGCAGCACGGGATGGAGGTTGGTTTTCTTGACCTGACCCAGATGGCTTCGCGCTGCTACTTGCCCCGTCCATGGCGGTGACCTGGCGGCCTGTCTCGGCTGAGCCCCGCAATGACGGCTGACCGCTCAACTCTCCAGCATCGCGGCGATCTCGCTCGCCGACTCCGCCGAGCGCCGCGCCAGGCTGCGCACCTCCGCGGCCACCACGGCAAAGCCACGCCCCCCTTCGCCAGCCCGCGCGGCCTCGATCGCCGCGTTGAGCGACAGCAGATTGGTCTGCATCGCCAGGCCATTGATCGTGCCAACCACGGTGCGGATGCGCTCCATGGTGGTTCGCTGCTGGGTCGTTTCGGCGGCGTACAGCGTCAACTTGGAGAGGCTGCCGTCCACGGCGAACACCGAGGTGAAGTTGCAGCGCAGCCAGACCGTGCCGCCACCCGCTGCTGTGAGCTTGATCTCGCGCTCGACAGCCTCGCGCTGACCGAGTCGGGCGTGGTCGTCGCTCTTGAGGCTGTCGCGATGCAAGGCGATCAGCAATGGCTTGGCTTCGGCCCAGCTCGCGCAGGCCAGGATCTTGAGCATGTCGGGGCTGGCGTCCAGCGGCTCGCCCTGGCCCGACCAGTCGGCCGTGGCCGTGGAGGCACGGATGGCGGCCAGACGCGTCGCGTCCTCCTCGGCCCTCATTTTGGTTTCGGTCACGTTGGCCTGCACCGAGACAAAACGCACCAGCTTGCCGGCAGGGCTGAAGATGGGGTTGATCGACAGTGAGATCCAGTAGGGCTGGCCCGCCTTGGTGTAGTTCAGGATCTGCTCAAGGAAGGGCTGATGACTGGCCAGTTTTTGGCTGATGCGCTCCACCGTTGCACGGTCGGTGTGCGGCCCCTGCAGCAACTGGCCCGGCTTCTTGCCCAGGACCTCTTGCGAACTGAAGCCGGTGAGCTTGGTGAAGCCGGGGTTGACGTACTCGATGAGGCCTTCTGGGCTGCAGATGACGACCGAGTTGTCGGTGCCATTGGCCACCAGCGACAGCAGTTCGGTGACCTTGCGCTGCTCCACCACCTCGGTGACGTCGGTGGCGAACTTCACCACCTTGAGAGGCGTGCCGCCCAGACCCAGGATCGGGTTGTAACTCGCCTGGATCCAGACGTCACGGCCGGACTTGTGCAGCCGGCGGAACTCGGCGGTGCGGAACTGGCCGCTGCGCAGTTCGTCCCAGAAGGTGCGGTAGCTCGCGCTCTGCGCTTCGGCCTTGGGCACAAACATGCTGTGGTGGCGACCTACCACCTCGTCCTGCCGATAGCCCATAGCGGCGAGGAAATTGTCGTTGGCGCGCACGATGGTGCCGTCCATCTCGAACTCGATCACCGCCTGCGATTTGTTGATCGCGTCGACCTGGCCGCTGACGTCGGCGTCGCGCAGCTTGCGCTGCGTCGCGTCTTGCGCGACCTTGATGACGCGGGTGATGCGGCCGAAACGATCGGGTACCGGGTTGTAGCTGGCCTGCAGCCACACCGTGGCGCCCGACTTGGTGCGACGCATGAACTCGGCCGTCTGGGTCTTGCCCTCCGCGAGGTCCTGCCAAAAGCGCCGGTACTCCGGCGTGGCCGCCTGCGCCGGGTCCATGAAGAGACTGTGGTGCTGCCCCTTGATCTCCGCTAGGCTGTAACCCATCAAGCTCAAGAAAAGCTGATTGGCGCTCAGGATGCGCCCGCTGGCGTCGAACTCGATCGTCGCTTGCGCGCCGATCAGCGCGGCAATCTGGCGACTTGATTGAGACCGGAAGATGTCGAGCAAGACCATGGATAACTTTCGTCGACCGCTGAGGGGGGCGGCGCCAAAGTGTCCCGTGACAAGCCCGAGCAGCGCGCCTTTGCCCGTCACATGGCTGGCTTGAAGGCGGTAATTTGTCACCCCATCATCTCGGCTAATGACTTCGCCAATCATATATGACTGATTCTTGACGCCGTTGCAAGGTCTCGCACTCCTGCAACGTGCGCGACATGACCTTGCCGGCGCCGCGCTTGGGCAGAGCATCGATGAACTCGATCATGGCCGGGCCCTGGTAGACCGCCCTGTGCTGGCAGCACCATTCGCGCAACGCGCCGGCCGTAGACTGGGCACTACCCGCACGGCGCTCGACGAAGGCCTTGCCGGCTTGATGATCACCAAATCCGCTGCTCATGAGCATCACAACTGGCGAGTGCCCAGCCAGTGAATTCAGCGGTTCGCGACACACCGCGTTGCGCAGCGCCCGGCGCCCACCGTGTGCGTCGTCCATTCGATTCAGAGCACCGCCTACGTCCCGGACATGGTCGTTAGCAGGGTGCAGACCGCGCGCGCACTGACCCACCGCATCATCACATCGAGCGGTCCAGCGTCCAACCGGGCCGACGTCATCTGACGGGACACTCGAAACCGACCGCTGGAAACTTGGCAAGACGATGTGCCCATGCGGCATCCAGTGTCTTTTTAGATCCCCCTCCTCGGCTTCGAACTCGATGACAGCGTCGCCTGCCTCGAAGGCCGCCAGCTCATCGACATGGCATGCCCGTTGGACTCGATGATCTGCTGATTTTTTGTGGTTAGCTTTGTGGGTGAGCGAGGCGGATACCGCTGGAAGCCGCGCCGATACTGCTCGTGGTGCGGACTCCCTCTCCGCCAAATTGGAACGGGGCCATCGGGCCCGTTTTGCTTTGTCCCGACGAGACCTTCGCGCGCTGGCCCTGCAATTCATACCTGGGAAAGCGCAGTTCATCGCGTCATGCTGGTTTGACGACGCCGCCTGCTGAACACTGTCACTCGTGCCTTGCAATGTCCAGGGCTGGAGTTGGTGATGTCGCGACTGATGAAGGTATGGGTGAGCGTTGGCCTGGCATGCGGCCTGGTCTCTGCGGGCTTGCCGGCCGGAGCCAGCGAAGTCGTCAAACTGGCTCGACTTGTCGTCAGCGGCAAACGCAGCACCAACGAGCTACCTCGCACTGCGCCTGCCGAGCGCCGCTCGCCAAGTGCAGGCACGCAAATCCATGGCGGTAGCGGCAACGAAGCGGGGACTGCACCCACGCCGACCCGTGGCGTGTCCTGACTGATGCAGACACAAAAAAGCGCCGAAACTCGGAGGAGTTTCGGCGCTTTCGATTTTTTGGCGGAGTGGACGGGGCTCGAACCCGCGACCCCCGGCGTGACAGGCCGGTATTCT
>Ga0209294_1000020_pt1 | contig 26105 bp, 43 predicted proteins | sample LowerColdCreek_FD_184128 | JGI IMG/M metagenome (GOLD analysis project Ga0209294, IMG submission 184128) | Groundwater microbial communities from Cold Creek, Nevada to study Microbial Dark Matter (Phase II) - Lower Cold Creek (SPAdes) (version 3) | ecosystem: Environmental > Aquatic > Deep... | reverse complement strand
ATTTTTTCCGATGCCTCGGCGGTTGAGCGAATTCACGCCAGTCGAACCCGCTCCCGCCAGGCATCGGAATCAGGAGCTTTCAAACATGCGAAAAAAATCCGCAATAAATTTTGACAGCCGCGAATCCATGTTTGAATATGCTCGCAATCTTTTTGCCCATGACAAAAAAGTTTATTGCGAAGTGTATGCGTCACCGCGTCGTGATGGGAAACACTATGAGTTCTATCGTGTTTATTCAAAAGACGCTTCCGGTAATTTATCAGAACTTCCGGCTTTTGTTTATGGAATGGTGAAAATAAGTTACGCGGTTTGGGCTGAAAAACAAATCGCCGCGTTATCCCTACTGCTTTATGGCTATGTCGATGGTCGGTATCCTGCAAATCCGGAATCAGTCTTGTCCGTGGAATGGCTTCCGACGTATGGCCAGCCTAAAATTTCGCGGAGGTTATATCTGATCAGACAGGTTAAGGTAACCTAACCGCTACTGCCCATCCGCGCAGGGACAGTTTTTTGTCCCCGTAATTCAGCCGTTTTGTCCCAAAGATTTTCCTTGCATCCCGCCCGATTTTTTATACAATTGGAATAGCCATTGGATTCTGCGGAACAGCTTCCAAACCGAGTAATAGCAAATCCGACCCGACCCCGCATGGGCATCCTTCCGAGTTCCGCCGGAATCCAACATGCGAGGGTCGGGTCATTATAACCTTTGGGAGTCACATGAAACGAGCGATTGAAATGGGCGGCAGCGAAGCGCGGGCAGCCCTGGAGCGCCTGGAGGCGCATGTCCTGTATCTCTCCATCCGGGACGAGGAGATGGCTGCGGCCATCTCCAAGGCCGAGGATGGGGATAGCATCGTGGATATTCTTCTCAGCCTCAACCCGCCTCCGGTGGCGGTTGATGTCGGGTCTTCGGTGGCCGGGACGCCTCCTGCGGAGGTTCCCGAGGCCGGGGAAGTCATTACCGCCGCCTCGGACCCGGTAGGCGACCCCGCCGCCTTGGAAGGCGAAGCCGCCGAGACCGCCCTCCTCACCGAAAATCAGCCGTCCTAATCCATGGCCTTTGGTCTAAAGTGCGCGAGTCATGGGCTTCGGCCTGTGGCTTTCCTCTGCCCGCATCCGGGCGTGGGAGGCGTTTTCTATCACGTCTGCGAGAGGCCGGACATCGGTCTCTGCGCCCCCTGCTTTTCCATGTATCATCGGCGCGTGGAAAGCATCCCCGAAAAAAATCTTCATCCCGTTTGCGCCGAATGTTTTCTCGAAGTGAAGGAGACCTGCACACAAATCCATAACCGTTTGGTGGAGACCGTCAATGAGCATTCTTAAAAAAACCCGCGCCGATTTATCGGTATCTCTCTACTTCCATACTCCCTGTCTCAATCTGTCCGATGTCGTCATGGCGCTTTGGCTCTATGCTACCTGGGGAGGAACCGAGCATTTTTTCACCGTGCTGGATTCGCATAAGCGCGATTTCGATAATTTCAAAACCGTTCATGAAATAATTCGGGAGTTTTATGCCTCGCAAAAAAGAGACGAAGAAATCCAAGCCCAAAAAGCAAGCGGCAAAAAAAGTCTCCCCCCGGAAAAAAGCCCCGCCGAAAAAGTCAAAGGCTATATCGAAAACGAAAAAGTCTATACGCGCCTCCGCTCAATCGGTGAAACGGGGGAAACCATCGTCAAAATCCGGGAAGTCCAGAAAAAGTTCCAAGGGCGATTTGTCTCGTGATAAAAAGAAAGTCGTCAAGAAACTTGTCAAGAAAAAAATCGTCAAGAAAAAAATCGTCAAGAAACTTGCCAAGAAAAAAGTCGTCAAGAAACTTGTCAAGAAAAAAATTGCCCGAAAAAAGCGAGTCAGGGTCAAGGTCGCTCCCAAGCCGATTGAAGCCCATCAAATCGTCCCCGTCCACCCTGAAACCGGCAGGGAAATCAAAGCGCCGAAAACTGGACAACCCGTTCGATTCGGAGTGAAGCCAGTGAAAGGAAAAATCGCGGTCATTCCCTCCGAGGAACCGCAAGGATTCGCCAAGGAGGACCTTTCCCGCATCCGCAAGGAGCTTGCGGGCTCCAAGCCCGACACCTTCGTCCTCTATGAGGAATACACGAAGAGGATAAAGCGCGATTCCAAGGGAAACAAGCTCTACCTGAAAAAGTTCGACCCCCGGACCCAGGAGGAATATTTCGCCTTGGACGAAGCCGGGAAGAAAATCCCGCTCAAAAGCGTCAAGCTCACGGGCGGAAGGCCCGACAAGCCGCAGCGGCCCGTGATGTATGTCGATGGCAAGTTCACGCGGGCCATCGACATCGGCCATCGGACGCATACGCGCCGGGAAATGGTCGATAACAAGCTCCTCACGGTCTTCCGCCCGGACGGGAATTGGAGCCAGGACTATTTCCTGGAAGGGGATACCATCCGGGAGACCCTTAAAAACATGAACGTCGATATCATGCTCAAGAATTGGAAGCTCCAGGAAATCGAGCGCATCAATTTCCAGGTCACGGTCAAAATCAGGGGCTATGACCCCATCTCGGTATTCGGCTCCTCCGTGGTGGAGGAGGAAGTCTTGCGGCTCGGCCAGACCCGGGATAAGACCATCAAGTATGGCGATAAATCCTATATCCTCGCCAACTTCGTGAACGACGTAGCGCGGTCCATCCGGTACCGCTTCGCGGACCATGGCCTCCGCTTCACCTCGCTCGTCAACCTGTATGATATTTCCAAGCGGCTCGCGGAGGCGAAGGAGCACGACCTCGCGCATACGGTCCGGAATCCGGACATGGGAACGCTTCCGTCGCCGCCGCGTGAGCTTATGGACGGGCGTATCCTGAAACCGACGCGGGTTACCGTGCCGGTGACCAAGCTGAGGCCGATTTTTCCGGAAGCGCCGAGCCGTCAGGATGTGCCGGACAAGTACGCCTGGGAGGACGTGCCGGGCGTGTCGCGGAAGGGGCGGGTGAGCTTTCAAATCCGGATTGCCGGACTCAAGCGGCGGAAACAAATAGAGGAGGACGACGAGTGAGCGTTACGACCCATCTCCTCATCGCCTGCCATCTTCTCGACCGCGAGAAAATGCTGACGCTCCTGACCGGCATGGAAGCCCATGCCGAGTTCTACGCCTTCTACCTCTGTGACGCCTTCGACGGCAAGCCCGGCGAGACCTTCCTCTCCGTCCTTCGGCGTCCGGTCCTCGATTTGTGGCACGGCTTCATCCCGGAGACCTTCGACCATGAAACCCTATGCGGCCTCATCGAGTCCGTCACATGGGTCTTCCCGGATTTGGTCCGTGTCGGGATGCTGGACGCCGCCGGAAAGTCGCTCCTCACGGTCCTTGAGTATCGGAGGCTCGTCGATGCGGGCCGCGTCGGACATGCCTAGAGCCCTGGTGGAAGAGGACGGGACGCCGCCGCATCTCGCGGTCTGGCACGGGGTCTTCGGCCCCGTGAGCAGCACGCCCCGCACCTATAAAATCGTCGGCTTCGACACGGAGGATGACACCAAGGGCGTCCCCATCTCGTTCGCGTTCCATGACGGCCTCAAGCCGTTCTATACGACATCCTGGGAGGAAGCGATTGATTACGTATATAACTATCCTGAAACCGCTATTTTTCTGGCTCATAATCTGGAATATGACATCGGCAATCTGTTCAAGGCTTGCGACTACCGATATATCGAGGATATGGTGTACGCCTCTCGCCTCCTCAAGGTCTCGCTCATGGGGACTAGGAATCATTTCCTCAATACCTCCAGCTTTTTTTCCGGGACTCTGGCTGCCATGGCTCCTCTCGTGGGACTTAAGAAGTTGGACGGCGATGTTTTTAATCCTGACTATAATATCGTGGACGCCCAAATCGTCCAGGTATTCGGCGACCGTTTTCAAAAACGGCTTCACACCCTCGGCATTAACATGGGCGTGTCTATCGGCCAGCTTGCCATGGGCGCTTATCGCGCTAATTTTCTGGGGCGGAAGCAGGTAACCTACAACAGCCCGAATTGCCTCAAGGCGTACTATGGCGGGCGCGTGGAGATGTTCTATAAGGGCGTGGTGGAAGGCCCCGTGCACGTCTGCGACATCAATAGCTCCTATCCGGACGTGATGCGAAGATGCGAGTACCCGGACACCTCCTTCATCGAGCCGAGTTCCATCTATACGCACACCTTCGGCATAGGCCGTTTCAAAATCCGGGTGCCGGACGACTCTTTCATCCCCCCGCTCCCTTACCGGACGGAGGCGAAGCGGCTCTTTTTTCCGGTCGGGGTCCTGGAAGGCTGGTGGACCTATGCGGAAGTGCGTCATGCCGTGGAAAAATTCGGATGCGAAATCCTGGAGGAGCGGGACGGGGAGGGGACGAATCAGGGGTGCAGGCCGTTCAATGAGTACATAGACTTTTTCTATGAGCGGCGAATCGTCGCGAAGCGGCAGGAGAAATTGAATCCGGACGACGCGGACGCGACCTTCGAGAGCCTGTTTCTGAAACTCCTTATGAATAATCTGTACGGCAAGTTCGGGCAGCATAAGCCCATGAGCAAGATGACCCGCTTCCGGCTGTCGGAGAACGAATTGGCCAAGCTGGCCGAGTACAAGGAACACCAGGTCGGGCCGTTCTACGCCTACACCATCCCCCGCGACCGCCCGCCCAAAACGGCGAATTATCTCTGGGGGGTCTATGTGACCGCCTATGCCCGGCTGTCCTTGCTCGACAAGATGGCCAAGGTCCACGCCGCCGGGAGTCGCCTCATCTACTGCGATACCGACTCCATCATGTTCGGCGGGGACGCGGGGCTCAAGGTGCTCGACATCGGGGACAAGCTGGGCCAGCTTGGCGCGGAGAAATTCGACCTCGGCATCTTCCGGCATTCCAAGGGGTATCTCCTATGTGACCGGCTGACCTCCAAGCTGGAAACGAAGGAGGTCGAATACACCATCAGGAAAGTCGCCTGCAAGGGGGTCCCGACCCGCTACGCCCTGGAGTTCATCTCGGCGGGCATGGTGGAAGGGCTTCGGAAGCCGATGAGGCTGAAAGAAGGGCTCATCCGGGTCCATGCCGCCAAGAATAAGGACAAGGGGGACGAGTTCCTGCGGGAGGTCGGGGTCAATGTCTGGCGCGAGGTGGAGAAGACCATGCGGTCCATCTACATCAAAAGGTCCGGGCGCCGGGGGGTGACGAGGCCGGTCGGCGCGGCGGACATTCCGGAGCTTGAGCGGAACGTCTGGACCGACGAGATTTCCATCGAGGATGAACTCCAGGGCCTTCCGCTCCGCTACGAGAAGGAGTACAAGGACCCGTTCCGGAATATCGTCATTCCGCCCGGCTGGTTCAAGAATACCCGCGCCTTTACGGCGGACGAGAAACTTTTCGAGTCCCAGAAATGCCACTTTTTCCGGCGCGAGGAATGTATCGGGCTCAAATCCGGGGATACCTGGTTCACGGGCCGGATTGTGGAGATGAAAACCGGACGGGCCAGTAAATACTTCATACTTTTTGTCAAGCAATTTTTGGGGATGGATGTTTCCACCAAGAAAATGCTGGGGGCGATTAGCACGAAATATTTTTGGGGGTTCCCGGACGACCAAAATTTTTTGGACAAAATAGTTGAATTCAGTTTACGGAATGACTACCTTGGTACAGGTCAATTCAGCATCGACGTGAAATTGATAGGTGAAAAAGGGTGATTAAAAGTCCCGCATCTTTTTTGACCTTTAAGAAACCCAGGGACTTTTTTGAGGTGAAAAAATGGAACAGGTAAAGTTCAACAAAAAGCTGTCGGTCGGGGACATGGGCCTGGATAAGAAGACCCTGCAAGGCATCGTGGAAAAGAATCCGAAAGAGACGGAGCTTCTTTTCGTCATGGCCCTGGTCACGGCGATGAAGATGGAGCCGAACCGGAAGGACCCCTCCAAGGTCAGCTATCGCTTCCAGGGCCAGTTCGAGCTTCGCAACCTCCAGACCGACGAGGTGGCCATGGCGTCGGAAGCCTTCTTTCCCGGCGCGGTCGAATCCTACCTGTTCGCGGCCAAGACCGGCGCGGGTGAGGGCGCGGTCAGGACCGCCTTCACGGTCTCGGTCATGGCGGACAAGACGGAGAATTCCGCGACGGGGTATAAATTCGTCATGAAGCCCTGGGTGGATAAGAAAGACAATGACCCGTTCAAGGATTTCCGGAGCCTGCTCCCCGCGCCCAAGGCGAAGAAGTAGCTCCCGGGGCGCGTAAGGCCGCCTTGGTGAGCGGGGAGGCCGGGGAGACCTGGCCTCCCTTTTTTATTTGCGGAATTTCTTGAACAGGGTCTTGGCGACTTCCAGGGTCTTGCCGAGTTCGTCCGGATGCGCCTTGTAGAACTCCACGATTTTTCCAAGCGGCGAATCGGCGGGGCGGGGCTCTTCGTCCTCCTCTTCCTGCTCTTCCAGGAGGAGCGAGATGAGAAGGAGAAGGACGCCCTCCCCGTTCTCAGGGAAGCCGCAGACCTTGCAAGCCTCGAAAATGATTTCCGCCTGCTCGGGCGTGGGCCGAAGCGCTATCTGCTCGCCGATATGGACCTTGGCGCTCATGGGGCGATGGCGGCGAGGTTTTGCGCTATCTCCTCCTCCACCTCGGTCATGACCTCCGGGGCCAGGTTCGCGGCCAGGAAGGCGCGGAGGTCGGCGATGAGCTTCGGGATGGCGGCGCGGATTTCCGGACGGAGCGCGGGCGGGGTCTCGTGGATGCCGATTCCGTTCTCCACCCCTTGCAGGATGTCCTTCTCGAAAATGCGGTACAGGGTGTACGCGGAGATGGCCTCCCATATGTCCAGGGAGAATTCCGCCGTAACCTCCAGGTTATCCTCCTCAAGCATCGGGGGCCTCCAGGGGGGTCTCGCCGCCGTCCGGGCCTCGGCCCTGGTCGATGTGGAAATGGGCGCAAATACCTTCCAGCATGTCCGCCATGTCGAGCACGGCGGCGGACATCTCCTCCAGGGCCTTCGCCATGCGGAGGCTCGCCTGAATCTGCACCATGGCCATGCCTTCCGGCTTTCCGGCCAGCTTTTCGATTTCCTGAACCAGGGCGGCGTCCTCGGCGGATAGGGGGTCGCTCTCGTGGGTCTTGGCGGCTCCGGTGCGCGGCTTGAGGGGGTTTTTATCGGACATTCGGGTTCCTTTTCAAGGGTTGGAATACCTCGTAAGTATAGGTCCTGCAAGGGGAAATAGCAATATTCCTACCAAACCCATCGACGTACTAGGTTACGTTCTATTATTCCAACTTTTTAGTTGGAATAATCATTTTCCAACTAAAAAGTTGGAAAATTCCGACCCTAAAACCTTTGGATTTTTTGCAAAAAAGCCGTATTATTGGTCCATGCTCCAGACTCGGGAACTCGGGGATGTTGAGGAGACCGGACGGGAAATGTACCGGATGGCCTCGGCCTGGAAACAGGACATGGCCCCTCACGCCTCCCTGTCCCTGTCCGAGGTCTTCAATCTCCTCAAGGCCATCCCCTACCGTCCCGACCCGCCGGACGAGGAATACCTCATGCGCCCCTTCTACACGCTTCGCGGCCTGGGCGCGGGCGGGGATTGTGACGATAAGGCCATCGCCTCCGGGGCCTGGGCGAATCTGAACGGCCTGGGCTTCCGCTTCGTGGCCGTGTCCCGGAGCCTTGAAAAACCCCTGCATCATGTGTACACTGAGATGTATATTGGGGGACGATGGCTCACCTTTGACCCTACCTACTCGTTCAATGTGCTTGGGCGGCCCATGTGCGAGTATCCGAAGCGTGTCGTCTTACGACCGTAACGGGAAAGGGATCTATGGCGAACATCACCTTGCTCGAAGGGCTCCATGGCGCTCGCCGCCATTCCCGCCCGGTCCTGCGTACCTTGCAGGGGCGTTCCCGCGTTCATTTTTTCGGGTCGGTCTTTTCCGACCGTTTCCGCGAAGAGTTCATAAGGTGGGCCATGACCCAGGCGGGCGGCGCGACCGGCGGGCTCAATACCCGCGCCGAAGCGGAACGGCATTTCGAGCGGTTCAAGGTCCTGGACCCGGACGGATACGCTGTCATCGAAAGCCGCTTCGGCCAGGCGCTCGCGGCGGGACATTCGGACGCGGGGGCGTTCCGGGTGGCTTATGACGTTTCGCAGACCATTCCGGCCCCCGCCTCGACTACGCCCGCGCCTGAGCCTCCGCCGCCTTCGTCAACCGGCGAGCCTGATTTTACGAAGCGGCTTCGTGAACAGTTTGTTCAATATGCCACGTCCGTGCCGGGAGCGTTGTACAATCGTGATTCGGCAGAGCGGGGGTTTGACGCGTTCAAGGCGTTCGACCCGAATCGGTATCTAAGAATTGAACAGCGTTTTGCCTCGGAGATTTCCTCGGGAGCGTCCGATGCGGTCGCTTTCCGGAGCGCTTTTCCTGCGAGTGAATTGTCGTTCATTATGGCTTCGGTATCTCCGACGCCCCCGTCTTCTACGCCTACGCCTACGCCCGCTGAGGCTTCCAAGGCCGGACGGGATACCTTGTATTCCGAAATCGCCTACATGATTCAGGTTTTGCTTCTGACCCCGAATGAAATCTGGGCCGAAGCCAAAGCCAAAGGAAATCAGCAAATTCTCCAGGACGGCATCGACAACGACCCCCGCATCGCGTCGCTCATGCGCACGGGCGCGGACGGGTCTGCGGATGGGTCTGCGGACGGGCCTCAAGAAGCAAGCGCGAAATCCAATCTTCTCATCCCCCTTCTCGCCCTGGGCGCGGCATACCTGGTCCTGAAAGGCTGAATCATGAATGTGAACCTCATGCCCCGCCGGGCGCGAATCGGGAACGGCACCTTTCGCGGGTCCTTCCTGGGCGCTGGATTTTGGAGCGCGACCAAGCATTACTTCACGGCCAGCACCAGTCCGACGCGGGTCTATGACCCGCTTCGCCTCTATGATTTTACTCGTGACCAAGTCCCTATGCCCTATGATGCCTATGCCATGGCCCGCATCATACAGCCGTACATGGACCGGGAGGACCTCTCCATGTCGGAGGTAACGGCGCTGATAACCACCTTATCCCAAACGATTAAGGACAATGAAGCGTATGAAACGAAGGTACGGGACTATTACGGGCTGCGGGTTGACCGCACGAGCGGAAGCAAGCGTGACCGGCTCCGCGCCGAAAGGGCCGCGCTTATTGGAGAATCGACGGCGGCTCGTAACATCGCTGCGGCGGCCATTAAGGATTTACGGAGTGGACAACTCGCCAAGGTCAAGGGCTCGATGAAGACCGACCCGGATTTCGTCATGTCCCGCAAGGATGAGTCCGGCGGCATCGTTTACGAGCATTCCGATCCCGCCGACGACAAGTCCGGGGCGAAGCCCGGGGCTAAGCCCGGGGCGAAGTCCGGGAAAGACGAATCGTTGGGGTGGCTTCTCCCTGCGGGGGCCGGACTCGCCGCCTATTTCATGATGAAAGGATGACAATATGGTCTTGAATAGGAAAATCGTCCCCCGGTACGGAGCCCCGATGATGGGCGGACTGCCGACCGACATCGGAAGCGGCCTTGGCCGCCTTTTGCGCGGCAGTCTTGACATCGCGGGCAAGGCACTCAAGATTGTCACCACCCGGGGCGGGGCGGATGAGGTCGTGACTATATCCGAGGACGATAGCGCCCCGTCCGTGGACCCGATGATATGGTATGCCCTGGGCGCGGGCGGCATCCTCATCGTCGCCGCCATCGCGGTCAAGAAACGGAAGAAGGGGAAGTAACATGCAAGTCACCTTGGGAGCGATGTCGGCGGCGGAAGTGATGGAAGCCGCCCGGCGGGGCGAGGCCAGGGCCTCGGACCTGGTGGCGCTCGCGGATTCCGCCGAGAATACCGGACTCGGCAATTTCTGGGTCTGGGCCGCGCAATACGTCACCGCCCCCGCCAAGGGCGGAACCCGCGTCATCCGCCGGGAATCGTCCGGCGTCAAACCCGCCACCGTGGCCGCGCTCGCGCTCGCCGCCGTGGGCACCTATTTCGCCCTGAGCTAGTCCATGAGCGGCATCCTCGATTTTCTGAAATCCATCGGCGGGTCCAAGGAGGCCAAGGCGGAAGCCATCGCCACGGGCTTGCAAGTCTTCACCGGCGAGCGGCCCGTCATGCGGAAGGCCCGCGATGATTTCGGGGAGTACATCGAAATCACCCCCACGGAGCGGCAGGCGGACATCCTCCGGAAGCAAATCGAAAGCTGGGCGGCGAAGGAGCCGGGAGCCGTCAGGGTCAACCTGTCCAATATCTGGACGCCGCTCGTGGTCAAGAAGGCCGCGCCTTGGGCCATCGGTCTCGCCGCGCTCGGCATTTTCGCAGGAAGGAAGTCGGTATGAATCTCCAATTTCTCGGTAATGTGCCCTTGACTCCCGAAGAGGAAGCCCTCTATGCGGCCATGTCTCCGGAGCATAGAAGGATGGCGCTCGCCGCCCGTAGCCAGGGACTGGCTGCGGAGGCGGCGTCCAACCTGGCGCGGCAACGGGGCCGGGAGCAGGAACAAGCCCAGGCGATGGCGATGCAGGCCGCCGCCAACCAGGCGGCCTATGACGTGGCGGTCCTGGAGGCGGCGCGGGCGATGCAGACGGACGAACCCGCGCCGTCCATGGTCATGCCCACCCTGCTCGCCATCGGCGCGGCCTATCTTCTGGCGAAGGGGTAAAACATGCAGGGTAACGTGAGCCTCAAAAGACGGTCCGCGCTGGGCGAGGAGACGGGCGAAGCCCCGAAGCCGCCCGCGATGTTCCAGCCCTTCATCGACAAGGTAGGGGTGCCCATTCTCTGGTTCGGGCTCGGCTACCTGGCCGCGACCTTGATGCAGAAACCCCGTAGAGCGGCGACGTGAACCTGGGCGATGCAATTCCCAAATTGGTTATCAACCCTCCGAAATTGACCGCTACTCAAAGCAGTGAAGATGGTTTCACGCGTTTGCTCGCGCTGCAAAGAGCCCTTCCTTTGTTTTTGATTGGAGGCGCTATCGTATTGCATCTGGTTTTTAGAAGGAGAGGTCGATGAATCTGGGAGTCCTAAGCCCCACGGTGCCGGGCCTCCGCACCAAGGAGGTCGATTTCAATCCGAACGACGCCAAGGTCTATTTCGGTCCCGGCTTCGGCCCGGCCACGCCTCCGCTGAATCCGGACGCCGAAACCTTTCCGGCCTCCCGGGAGCACGAGCTTCCGGAAATCGCCGTGAAGGGGGAAGGCCCCTGGACCTACCTCGCGCTCCTCGCCGCCTTGGCCGGGACCGCCTACGTCCTGGGGAAATGACATGCAAGTGTCCCTGCTCGGCGCTGCCGTATTCACGGACGCGGAGGCGGACCTGGCCGTGACCCGACACTTGGGCGCGACCAAGGTCCCGCTCATCCCGCAGTTCATCGTTGTCCGGATGCTCAAGGCGTACCGCGAATACCGTAAGGACGGCATGCGCCATGCCTGGATTCTGGGCGAGATGAAGAAGAAGCGCGTGGACATCACGGCGGGGGCGTATCTCCCGAGCGATGCGCAAATCCTCGGCTTCGTGACGGCGCTGTCCCGCCTGGAGAAGGGCGACACGCCGACCGACCCCTGGGAGCGGCCCTCCTGGGCGGAAGCCTACGGTATGGGCCTCGGCAAGGCGTTCCAGAGCGATACCGCCAAAAGCGTCGTCCTGACCGTGGCGCTCGTGGTCGGCGGGGCGATTGTGTTGCACGGGTTCGCCGGGGGGCTCGCGAAACGATGACCCGCCGCCTCCTCCCCTCCGACCCCGCCTACAAGAGCTTCCAGCGCTTCCATGGCCGCCGCCCCGCCTTCGTGTACAAGGCCGACCTCTACATCCCTTCCAAGCTCATCCTCCTGGGCCGCGCCGTCGCCATCGTCTATGAGACCGACAAGCGCCACGGCGGCGGTGACGGGCGTGTTTCCGAGTATATCCATGATTTCGAGACCCCGGTCGGCCTCTTCATGGACGAGCGCGGAAAACGGCAGCTTTATTTGATTGGGGAAAAGCTCGTGGTCACGGACCGGGGCATTGAAAATTAATGCCTTGCTTTTGCAAGTAATATCGAGTACACTTTTATCTGACATCCGGCTATAGCTCCTCACTTAGGTCGCAAGCCGTCCACCGCCCGTACATCCTAAGTGAGGAGATTTCAAGCATGGCCAGGAAGAGAACCGTCACCCCCCGCCGCCGGACCCGTCGCCGGAAAAATTCGTCCAAGCGCTCCCTGTTCTACCAGGCGCAGGCGAGAGCCCAGAAGGCCGCGCCCCGGAAGCGCCGCCGCAGGAAGTCGAAGGCCCGCCGCGCCATGAGCCGTAGCGGCAAGCGCATCCGCCCCGTGGTCATCGTCTCCGGGGGCAAGTTCTACCGCCCCCGCCGGTCCAAGGCGTTCAAGCGCCCGACCCGAATCAATGGTCGTCGGCGTCGGCGCTCCAACCCGGCGGTGTCCATCCGCCGCGCCCTGTCCATGCCGAACATCATCCGCTACCTCGCCATCGGCGGCGGCATGGCCGCCGGGTCCATGGTCACGAGCTTCGTGGCCACCGGCATCATGCCCTTCGGCGGCGGCACGTCCATCTACCCCGCCTCCATCCAGAGCGCCATGCAGAAGGCCCGCCCGGTCCTCGGCCTGGCGAACCTCGTGGTCGGAGCCGCGCTCGCGGGCAAGGTCAAGAATCCGATGCTCCGGGACGCGGCGCTCGGCATCGCCGCCTACGGCGGGTTCGACCTGTTCACCCAGATTCTCGGCCTCATGGGCGTGACCCAGTTGGCCGGGATGGACATCTCCGGCCCCTTCCTGGGCGCGGGGCGCTTCGCCTCGCAGAACCGCAGCTACGGCGTTCCCGCCGTGGTCGATGGCATGGACATCCCCATGGTCGGGGATATGGAAACCGAGTTCGCGGACAGCTTCTAGAGCCGTCCGGCCCTTGATAGCGCATCGGCCTTAAAGAATTGCGCGAAAGAAACCCAACGTAACCGGGCCGTTCCCCGCGAGGGGAACCGCCGACGGGGCGGCAGACTTTTCAAAAACCGGGCCGAATAGAAACCGGCCTATCGAGGAGAATATCATGAGCGCAGGCGCAGTCATTCCGAGGGGAGCCGCGAGGGATCTGGCCCTCATGTCCCGGGGCAGCTACGGCAATTCCGGGGACGTCCAGGACCATACCCTGTTCGACCAGCTTCTGTTCCAGGACGCCACCGTGGCGTCCCAGCGGACCTTTTTCACCACGCCCATCGGCGGGGCCTACGGAGCCGGGGTCAAGACCTTCATCGAGACCAACATGCAGGACCCGGGCAAGCTCCCGAACTCGCAGAGCTTCCTCATCAAGCAAATCAGCCTGGCCTTCATCCCCTTCTTCGCCGCCGCCGACGTGGATGGCATCGCCGTGATGCAGGCCGCGACCGGCATCATCCAGGGCTCGGTCTTCGAAGTCCGCATCGCGGGCCGCGACTTCGACATGCAGAAGCCCGGCGCCGAGTTCCTGCCCGGGTTCTACGCCCATGTCCGCTCGACCATCGTGGACGCGACCGACCGGCCCATGCGGACCGGCGATGTCATCCAGAGCGGATGGCTCAAGTTCGAGACCCCCATCCCGCTCGGCGAGATGGTCTCCTTCAACGTGACCCAGAGGACCGGCAGCGCCATCGCCGCCCTCGTGACCATCCTGGACGCCTACAGCGAGCTTCTGAATACCCAGAACGCCGCCCTCCAGGTCCGCCTGCGCGGCACGTTGACCCGGAGCAAGTAAGCCGGGCATTCCCGTGGCCGCCCAAGCACATTATGCGAGTAATGTGGGCCAGCGGCCTCCTCCCGGCGTGATGCCGGGAGGAGGCTGTCTTTTCCTAAAGCCTTTCATCTAAAGGATGTGCGAATGTACGAGAATGTTGTCCAGGAAGCCGCGCATTTCAGGCAGGTACAAATCGGCAAGTACGATTATACCTATGTCCTCAATATCTCCATCGCGAACAATACCACCTTGCCCGCCATCCTGACCATCGAGCAGGACGCGGATTTCTTCGTCGAGCGCCTGACCGGCAGCGCCTACGGCCCGACCAATGTGAACGGCGTCCGAGACCTTGTCGGGCTCACGGATTTCGACATGGCCGGGACCACGGCGGGCTACGCCGACCGGGGCCTCATGGTCAAGATTACCGATACCGGCGCGGGCCGGGAGTTGACCAACGGCTTCGTGCCCCTGGAGCTTTTCCTGTCCCCGGGCTATGGCATCGCCCTCCACCAGCCGTACCCGTTCCGGTACTTCGCGCTCCGGAACACCAAGTTCCGCTTCGACTTCCGGAACCGCGACACGGCGGCGAACCTGTTCCATACCGTCTCCATCGCGCTCAACGGTTACAAGTTCCCCGGCAATTAAGGCATGGGCACCTATAACGATGTCCAGGCCGAGGAGCTTCACTTCCGCAGGGTGCAGCTCAACCAGTACGCCCATGCGTACCATGTGACCGCGCTTTGTCCGCCGTCCGTTTCCGGGAACGCCGCCCGGAACATCCTGACCCGCGCCTGGCTGGAGGCCGAGGAGGACGCGGATTTCCATATCACGCGCATGAGCGGCAGCGTGGTCGGCCCGGTAGACGCCTCCGCGCAGCTTCAAACCGCGAACGTGCCGGACTTCCTGGCCCCGGGCGTGACGGCGGGCCGCGCCGAGCGCGGGCTCTCGCTTCGCATCGTCAACTACTCGACCGGCGTGGACCTCACGGCCCGCTACCAGGACCCGCAAGTCGGCGCGACCTTGATTAATAATTTCATCCCCGTCGAACTCCTCCTGACCCCGGGCTACGGATACACCTTCTATAAGCCCTATGAGTTCGAATACTACCTGCCCCGGACCCAGAAGATGCTTTTCGAGTTCCGGAACCGCGACCAGTTGAACGGCGCGGACACGGGCGGGTTCCACCGCGTGACCTTGACCTTAATCGGCCAGCGGATAGAGAGGTAAGCGGCATGTTACCCACTTCCGAGCAGGCCCAGAATACCGCGCAGGCGCTCGCGCAGAAGAAAATCATGGAGCGGTCGGTCAAGCTGAATGACCCGCGCCGGGACCAACGCCTGAAAGCGTTTCCCTACCTGGTCAACTTTCTGCCCTACCCCTACCAGAATTCGGACGTGAACCCGGTGACCGGGTTCTACGCGAATACCGACGCGGCGGCGAACGGGCCGGACGGGCTCATCGTCGCGGCGAACGGCGGGCGCGTGGACATCCCCATCGTCATGAATAGGGACACGGCCTTCCATATGCTCTACGTCAAGTACGGGGCGTGGAATCCGAATATCGAGACCGGCGACCCGGTGATGGCCTCGCGGGAAATGCTCCTGGCTCCGGAAAACTCCCTGCAAGGCGGTCGGAGCCTTTTCGACGCCTCCATGAACCAGCGGGTGCCGTACTACAGCCTCCTGGACGTGAGCCTCTATTTCAAATCCTCCGGGGCGCGGGACCTCTACGGCGGCTTCGCGCATGAGCAGACCTCCAGCGGCGACCCGGCGGCGTCGGCAACCGTGTCGGTCAATACCCGCGCCGAGATTCCCATCCCGGTCCGGAGCCTGCAAGGCCAGGAGGACGGCATGGGCATGATTCGCACCCCCTACCAGCTTCCCGCCTCGGCGACTATACTTGTCCGGGTCGTCAACCGTCACCAATTCGAGCTTCGCGTCTATGGATGCCTGTTCGGATACAAGATTCCGATGTAGGGAGGACGCATGTCCGGAAGATTGACCGACATCCCCTATTGGACCTCGCCGCCCCTGATATTCACCTATCGGGAGACGGCCCCTTTGCAGCTTGGGGTCTATACCTTCCTGGCCTCGACCAAGAACGTCTTCACGCCGTCCCGGCCCATCCGCCCGAACGCGCTGTACGCGTTCATGACCTTCGACTTCGCCATGGACATCGCGGAAATCGACTACCAGGGCGCAATCGTGACCCTGCCCCAGTTTTCGATGTTCATGCAGTCGGATTCCGCCGCGCCCGCGCTCCGGGAGCCGATTCCGCTCTCGAAATATTTCATCACCCTGCCCTATGCGCTGCATATCCTGGGCGAGGAGCTTCTGAACAATGACTTTCCCGGGACGCAAGGATACACCTTCAACCGGATGCTCGGCAGCGTGGAGGGGGTCCTCAATCAGACGGGGGCGCTCATGGGCAAGGCCGAGGTCAATGCGACCATAGTGTTCACGGTCCAGGAAATCGTCGATGAGCATTTCATCGCGGAGTTCAAGGCGCTCGCGGGCGGGCGCGGACGCGGTGCGCAAGGCGCGGCGGGAAGGGAATTCGCATGAGCGCGAACAAGTACAATTCGCTGCGGGAGACCTTCACCTCCGACCCGATTCTGAATATCCTGTTGTCCTCGAAGGCAACGCCGCCCGCCGACCTCAATCTCGGGCTCGGGGAGTTCACGCAGCAATACCTCTATTCCATGGGGCAAATCACGTCCGCAGCGGCGCTGGGGCCGGTGAAGTTCGACATCGACGATAAACCCCGCATCGTCGGCGTCGGGCTCTTCGCAAATATCGCGGACGGCCTCGTGTACATCGACAATCCGGATTCGCCCTCGGATGGGCCGTCCTTCACGCTGTCGCTCTGGGAATGGAACGCCGCCAACGTCGAAATCGGTCAGATTGATTTTCCGCAGACCTACCGCTGCCCGGAACTCAATCAGATTTGGGACGTGGATTATATCTTCGACGTGAGCGGGGTCAACAGGACCCTGAACAGCCTCCGCATCCGCGCCGACTTCTCCATGGTCAGCATGACGTTCAGCATGATTTCCGTGGACCCGGCCTATGCGGACAAGCGTCTCATCATCCGGCCCGTGGTCGTCATCGAGCACACCTTCCCCTGCACGGAACCGGGGCCTTAAGCCATGGGAATGCGTCCAGGCAAGGCGAAAGGCCCGTGGGTCGGCCCCAATACCGGCGGCGGCACGCCGGTCAACCCCACGCCGGTCCCGACGTGGTTCCCGTGCTTCGATTTCACCTTCGCGGATTTCACGCCCTTCGCCGCCCTTATCGGCGACATCGAAATCTATTCCCTGCTTTCGCGGGGCACCATCGAGGGCGCGGTCCTCAAGACCTCCACCGCGTTCTCGGGTCCCGGCATCACGGACGTGAAGATGTCGGTCGGCATCGCCGGGAACCTGGCGAAAATCCTGTCGCCGTTCGACGTGGACACCGCCGTGACCGACACGAATTTCGCGTCCACCAATATTCTCAACCTGGAGAACTTCGGCGCGGCGGCCTCGATACGCCTTGCCGCCATCGCCGTCGGCGCGAACCTCTCCGCGCTCACGGCGGGCGCGGGATGCCTCTGGCTCAAGGGAGCGCGGATTCCCGCGCCTTGATGGAGAAGTAGAACATGGCTCAGGATGTCATTGCCCCCCGGGGCAAAATCGGCAAGGTCCCGCAACTGACCGTGCTCGCGGGCGAGAACGGCGTCCTCGCCGTCGTCCATGACGACCTTGCGAACCCGACCAATATTTCCGCCGGGCAGATAACCGAGGACTCGAACGGCCCGACCCATCGGAACTTCAAGGCGCGGGGGACCTTGACCGCTCCCGCGAACGTGCAGGACGGGGACCGCGTATTCGACTTCACCGGGTCGGCATATTCCGGCGGAACGATTTTTGAGAATTGCGGCCTCCGCGCCACCGTGGACGGGGCCTTCGTGTCGGGGCAGGCCCCGCCGATGCGGCTCGTGCTCCGGACCGGCCTCGCGAACGCGGCGGAAGTGGATCAGGCCGCCGTCTTCTCGAATGGATGCCTGGTCCTCGGCACGGACAAGATTGCCGAGGGCGTTGCCAATGCGCTTGGGCAATTCAATATCGGCGGGAACGCCACGGTCGAAAGTTACCTGGAGCGTTCCTCGTCCGATGTCGAATCGGCGAAACTGGTTTTCAGGAAGACCCGGGGGACCTTGGCCGCTCCCACCAATGTCGCGGACGCGGATATCCTCGGGTCGGTCCGGTCGCAATCCCTGTCGAACACCATCCACAGCGCGGCGCGGATGGATTTCCTCGTGGACGGGGCCGTGGTCGCGGGGCAGGCTCCCGGCTCACGGTCCGACTTCCACGTCAACCGCCCGAACGCGGGCGTGTCCCGCCATGCTTCCTTACGGGCGACCGGCAACTGGACCTGGGGTCTCAACGCCTGCGACCTCTCATTCGCGACCCTGGACGCGACCGTGGAGGGACATCTCTTCGGGCAGGAGGGCACGGCGAGACACCTCAACCTTCGCCGGGCGACGACGAGCGCGGAGGGGTACAACCTTCTTATCCAGAAGAGCCGGGGCACCCTCGCCGCGCCGACCAATGTGACCACCTCGGATCGCGTCATGCGCATCGAGGCGCAGGGGTATTCCGGAGCCTCCGGGTTCTGGTCCATGGCGAGAATCGAATGCCTGGTAGACGCCGCCGTGGTGGACAACCAGCGTCCGGCGTCGAGGCTCGATTTCTATACCAACAAGGCCAACACCGCCGTGGCCCAGCGGATGCGCATCGACAACGCCGGTAACATCGGCGTCAACACCACCTCGTTCGGCGCGTCCAGCGAGGGCGTTGTCGGCGTCGGGAACGCCGCCGTCGTCCCGACCGGGAATCCCACGTCCGGCGGCGTTCTCTACGCCGAGGCGGGCGCGGGCAAGTGGCGCGGGTCCGGCGGAACCATCACCACGTTCGGAGCCGCCGACCCGCATTGCCCCAATTGCGGGCGGGATTTCGCGATGGAATGGGAGCATGACGGGCAGAAATTCGCGCCTGAATATTTCGCCGTATGCCTGCACTGCCTGGTCGCCGACATCGAGACCCAGAAGGGTCCGCGTCCCTATGTGATGCGAGCCAAGGTCAAGACCGACGTGAACACGCTCCCCGAGGTCCCGAAAGGAAGCAACGAACCCCGGGTCAAGGAGGCCAAAAGTGAAGTCGAATGAATCCAGCCTGGACATCGCGCAGCTTCGGGACTCCTACGCCCGGCAACTTCGGGACGCGGAAATCATCGTGGGGCTGACCGAGGCGTTGACGGGCGCGGCGAAGGAGAACGACGCGCTCAGGAAGGCGCTCGCCGCCTACGAGGCGCATGAGAAGGCGCTGAAAGACCTACCCTCGGAGGGCTGACCCATGCCGACCCTCCTTGAGATCGAAGCCCTTGTCAAGTCCCAGAAGGTCCGCGCCTTCGACGTGTACGCGCTCGGGCCGTTCATGATGTGGTATTCCGTGAAGTCGAAGGGTATGGGCCGATGGCCGCGCCGGGCGCTGTTCATCTCCGGGCTCATGACCATGGTTTACAACTATGAGAATTATAAGAAGGTCCAGGCGTGGATACGGACCCAGGGCCCGGACGCCCTGGCGAACCCCCTGGACGCGCTCAAGAGTCTGACCGTTGTATGAACATGCAAGGCTTCCTCGCCGCGCTCCGCGCTTTCCTGGCCGCCCGTAAGGCCGCGCTTCTCGCCCGCCTTCCCTATGCCGCGCACACCTCTTTCCCGGATGTGACCATGACCTACCCGCCCGCCCTTCTCGACATCGCCCAGGCCCTCAAGGCGTCCCCGGAAGACCTGAACGCGCTTATCCAGGCCGAAAGTGGCTGGAACCCCGCCGCCTATAATAAATCCGGCGCAATCGGGCTCATTCAATTCATGCCGCAGACCTTGAAGGACTACGGCCTTTTGTCCGCCGCTCTGTCTGAAAAGGTCCCTACCAAGGGTCCGGTCCCGGAGAATGTCAAGGCCGAGGTCAAGGCGGAATTTCTGGCCAAGTGGCCGACCGTGGAGGCGCAGCTTCGGGGGCCGGTGCTCACATATTTCAATCGCTACAAACCTTATCCCACGAGACAAAGTCTGTATCTTGCCGTCTTTCGGCCTACCTGGCGATATTACGCGCCCGATACGGTATTCCCGGCGGATGTCCGCGCTCAGAATCCGGGCATCAACACCGTTGCGGATTATGTGGCTTTCGTGGAGCGGAAGCGGCAAAATCAGACCATCGCCAAGAGCGCGGGAGTCGCGGGAATATTGCTCGCGAGCGTGGCCGTAATTTGGACCTTGAAAGGATGACTATGGAAAATACAACCATCGCGGACGATTCAATATCACACGATGACAGAATGACCTGGGGGCCATTTCCCGCCCTGGTGCTTCGTCGCTCGGCCAGCGGGGTGCCGCTTACTGTGATCCGCCCGCAATTGTATGTACCTTTGCTTGCGCTCGGCCTATTTTTCTACATGAAAAAATAACGAGTTGATGGAAAAAACCCGACCCCAAGGAAACCCGCTCCATGGCGCACGATGACGACGATGACGGCGACCTCGACACTACCGAGACCCCGCAGGCCCACGATGAGATGCCCGATGAGATAAAGGATTTTCTCCAGACCAACGGCATCGGGAAGAAATTCCAATGCCTGCTCAAGGAAAAAATCCCCGGCGGCGGGACCGGGGTCCTGGAGACCATGAACAACCGCTATCCCGACATCGACGAAATCGGGAAGAGGTGGGGTCCCGGCGATTATCAGCTTGTGTTTTCCTGGAAGACCCCGAAACCCGGCGGCGGACGCGAGGGGCATCTCAAAAACCTGGACCTCCACTTCCCCGAACGCGCCTGGCGGGAAATCCACGAGGAATATCTCATCGAGCGGAGCGAGACCCGGAAGAAGGAGCGCGAGCGCGACCTCGCCCGCGCCCGGCAGGAGGCCGAACTCAAGGCCCTGGAGCACGGCCCCGCAGGAGCGCAGGCCGACCCCTTGGAGACCCTGAAAAAGGCGCTGGACACGGCGAAGTCCCTGGGCATCCCCATCGGCGGCGCGGGGGAGAAGTCGAAGGGGCTGGACCTCATGGGCCTGGCCACCTTGCTTACCGCCTTGAAGCCGCTCCTCGAAGGGCTCTTCGGTGGGAAGGGCTCGGACAGCGCCATCATGGTCAAGGCCATGGAGGCGCAACAAGCCACCAACATGCTGCTCATGAAAACCCTGCTTGAGACCCGCCAAGGAGGAAACCCCGAGAGCACGCATGTGGACAAGATTCTGAATATGACCATGGGGGCGATGGGCCGGGTCTTGGAGATGCAGGACATGATGAAGCCCGCCGAGAAGGAATCGCTCGTGGACCGGATTTTCGGCGTGGTGGACAAGTTCCTCCCGAACGTCCTGGAGCTTGCCAAGCTGTCGAAGGAAGCCCGCGAGCGGGACATGATGTACAAAATCGCCGCCGGGTCGAAGGAGATGAAGCAGGCCCGCGAGCATCCGGACGTGGCCCTGGCCCTCGTCACGAAGTGGGACGAATACTACGGCTTCCAGACGACCAACGACATCCTGAAAGTCGCCGGAATCGAGCGCCCCCCCGCGACCGTGGAGCATTACAAGACCTGGCCGTCCGACGGGTACGGCAAGGACGGGAAGCCGCTGCCGCCGGGAGCGCCCCCGGAAGGGGGTAGCGCCGAGGCTACGGAGCCCACGGCGGGCGACGACGGGGGAGACGATTCGGGGGAGTAGATGGAGTTTCGAGGATTGAAAATAAATCTCGCGGAACTCGCCATGGCCCTGACGGCGCTCGGTGCGCTCATCACGGCCTGGCGGGGGGCGCGGGCGGTCAGGAAGCGGGACATGCCCGGGAAAGGAAAGAATGCCTCAGAAAATTCTCATGGCGATTAAGGTCGGTTTCGCGTGGTGGGTCGCGTCCGCGCTCTGCACGGGCGGGTTCATCTTCTCTTGCGCCCAGGCGCTTCCGAAATGAAAAAGACCCCGGCGCAAGCCGGGGTCGGTCCGGCGTTCCGCGTCGTTTGCGGGTTTCTTACGTGCGGTCGCCGGACTCTAAATTTTTACGTGACGGGTTTCAGGTTCCGGGACGTGTAGAAGAGATTGCAGTCCGGACAGATGCCGGACCATTTCCCATGGGAGCGGCCCGTGAAGACCCATCCCGCGCCCTCCAACGCCGCGATGGACTCCAGGACCGGGCGGGAGTTCCGATGTATGGCCATGCCCTCGGCGCGGACGCAAAAGCGGCAATGGAGGAAATTCCTTTTCGGGCAGTATTTCACGCCGCGCATCGTCAATATGTGACGAATTCCGTCGTCTTCACCTTCCCCGGCCATAGGATGACGACATTCCACGCCTCATGTCCCGGGTCCGGCTCGCCGGGGAGGACCATCTCCACGATGGTCCCCAAGGTCCCGTTGTCCCCATGCCCCGGCGCGTAGCGCTTGACCCGCGCCCCTACGAAGGGAACGCGGGAATGCTCCAGGACCGCGCCGCGCCCCTTCTTCGGCCTCATGGATTTGAAACTCATCATACGCTCCGATGGATGAGGTGCGCGACCGCCTCCCGCTTCTTCGCGGGCGGGGAAATCCATTCGGTCCGTATCGTCTTCACCCTCTTCCCCACGCCCAGGTAGCGCTTCACGCGGATGGCCCCGCAGAGATGGCACCAATCGACGAAGCGGTTCATGACCATATGCGTGTTGTGACTGCACTTCCTGCCGGTCCTAAGATTGGGCATCCCGCGCCTCCTTCCGCCTGGCCTCGAAATTCTCCTCCAGAACGTCCGACATGTGATGCGCGACCCTGCCCATGGCCTGCATACTGCCAAGCTGCCTCGCGAATACGGCCTTGATGGGGCCTTCCGCGTCGGGAATCCGCCGCAAAAGGTACTCCAACATGTTTTCCGCCTCCTGCAAGGCTGTCTCCACGCTCCGGAGGCATTCGACGATGCCTTCCGGGTAATCCTCCTCGGGCACGCACGGGCCTGCCGGGGCGCTCACTTGTTCGCCCGCTGCGCATAGGCGGCATGGGCTTTCAGCCGCTCGATGACCTCCGGATGCGTCCCGGCGGGGCAGCGCACGTAGACCTTGGCGACCGCGAGCATGGGCGGGGTGTCCCCGTTCCGGATGGCCAGGCGGTTCTGCGGGGCGGGCATCATCCCGGAAGCGATGGAGACGACCTCGCATCCGACCTCCTGAATCATATCGCAATAGCTCGGGAGCCCGCCTTCGTCGCAGACGCCGAAAAGGAAATAGGTATGCGTCGGTATCATGGTTCCATCTCCGCGCCGGGGGTCTTGACCACGGGGGCGGGCACATCGTCGCCGTGGATTTCCGCCTTGAGCCCGTCCATGAGGTTCATGAGCGCGACCAAAGCCTTCTGCGACGGCTTCACGGCCTCGAAGGCCCTCAGCGCCTCCTCGGTCACCTTGATACGGGCGTCGTTGGCGCGGGCGACATCCAGGACGCCATCCAGGCTCTCCCGGAGCGCGTCCTGTTCCTCGACCGAGAAGATGTCCAGGCCCGCGAGGCTCTGGAGGGCGTTGATGGTGGCGGCGAAGACGGCGGACGCCTGAGCGCGGGTCGCGTAGGTCTCGATTTCGAGGACGGAGAATTCACGCATGGGGTTTCCTTTGTGACGATTGGAAAGATAGTTGATTCCGCCGTAGACTCAAGATGCGATTTTCTTTTTATGTGACTTGAAAATCTCCTGGAGGACCACGGCGGCGAAAAGCATGTACGCCAAGGTGATGAACCCGCCGAAGCCGACCATAAAGTATGAGAAACGGTCCAGCTTGCGGTCCCCGAGCACATATTCTCCCAGGTAGGCGAAAGCGATGCAGAAGGGCATACAGACTATCAGGGCGGCGTAGATGTAACGCATTATGAACCTTCTTTCAACTTTTGCGCTCGGTACTGCGGGCTCATGAGAGAAAGACAAGACTTACATGTTATGTCCTCAATAAACGCGCAAGTCTTGATTAAACCTCTCGCCCGCCGGGTAGCCCCGCAAAGAGGGGTGCAATTATAGGCGAACTTGTCCTTATGTCGCACATATTGAGAAAAATGCACCTTGTTCATTCCGTCCTTCCCATTTACAGCTTGAGCAAATCCGGCTCGTACAAATCCCCGTCATTCAAAGCCGATATGGCCACGAGCTTCACCGCCACGGCCTGACACACCTTCTCCTCTATGGTCCCCTTGGCGTAGATGAGTCGTTGCAGGGACCTGGACTTTCCCCCGGCGCGGTGCGGGCGTCCAAGAGCCTGCTTAAGTAGGGTCGCGCTATAGGTAGGGCATATAAGAGATAGGCGAGGACGAAGACCGCTGAGGTCATGTAAACTGACCCCCACGCCGCCCGCTTGAATATTTCCCACAATAACATCCGACCGACCGGATTGGAAGGCGTCAATGGCATGATTTCTTTCGTCCTCGGTTTGCTGTCCGTGTATGACGCAATCCGTCCCCAGCATCGCGGACAAACGGTTCAGGGATTCCATGAAGTTGACGAAGAGGATGACCGACAGGCCGTTCTCCCGGCCCTCCTCCGCGAGCGCGGAGAGGAGCGGCACCTTGAGGAGTTCCGCAAGCTGCCGGTAGCGGAGGTTCAGGGTCAGGACCGCCGCCTGCGCGTTCCGCGCCCTGGCCTCATGGAGGAGCGCAATCTCCTTCATGAGCTTCTCATAGGCGCGATTCTGCTCGTCCGCGCCCTCGATTTCGTAGAGGTCCGCCGTGATTTGCGTCTCGGGAAAGGCGTCCCCGAGGTCGGCGATGCGGACGCGCCCGCCATGCGCGGGGAATAGCTCATGGTGGATTCTGAGCATGGCGTCCTTCGGGTCCGCGCATTCCCATTTCCGGAACGCGCCCTGGTAACAGCCGTGTGACATTATCCATTCCTTGAAATCGGACAGCTTATGGAGCCCGAGCCGGTATCCCAAGGCCCGCATCTCCATCGGGTTCGCGGCGATGGTCGCGGAGAGCCCGAGGAACGGGATTCTCTGGGTCTTGGTCGCGATAACGAGCATGGCCGCCTGGGTCTTCCCCTTGGCCTTATGCACCTCATCGAAAATGAGAAGGATTTTCCTGCCCGCGCAGGTCCAGGCGATGTCCACCACGGTCTTCTTCTGGTGGACATAGACGCAAGTGAAAATGGTGTGGCCGTTCTCGAAGATGCGCCCGGTCACACGGAAACCGATGGGCTTATGCTTGATTTTCCCGAGCATGTGCCGGTAAAGCGTCTCTTCCCGGAAGTTCACGTCCCCCTTCTCCTTATGCTGCCAGGACTCGCTCACGTTTTTCAGGCCATGCACGAGATGGGTATGCGCGAACTTCTTTTCCTTGGCGCTCTCCCAGCTTTCGATGAAGTACGGGACGATGCCGAAGTATTTGCAGACCCGCCGCCATGCCTCCTTTTGGGTCTTGGGGCAGATGATGGCCGGGGAAAGATTCATCTCCCTGGCCACGGCGAGGGCCTGGTAGGTCTTTCCCGTCCCCGCATCCGAGGCGTCGATGGCGGACCCGTGCTTATGGATGGCCGCGCAGCATAGGCCCGGGACCGTATGCTGATAGGGAAGGAGATGCCGCCGGTCCCGAAGCTCATACGGCGAGTCGGGGAGGACCGGCGTGTCCGTGCTCTCGTCCATGATACGGTGAACCACGAAGCGTCCATCCGAATCCTTGGTCACGGAATACCCCAGGTCTTTCAGGCTGTCCGACGATTTTCGCCAGGCCATCCAGAAGCGTTCCGTGGGGAAGGCGGTTTCGACGCGGCGGACCCCGGCGGGGGTCTGGATGCGCTTCGGGGAGGAGAATACGAGGTCCATCACCAATACCGGACCAGGAGATACGCCCCCCAGGTGAAAAACCCCATGAGAATCCCGATGTTCATCGCATACTTGCGGGACTCCGAAATCTCCAAAGCCTCCGACATCCGGCCCCAGGAATGGCATATCCAGACCAGGAATTGGATGAGTTGCAGGATAAGGAACAGCTTGAGGCTCATTCGTCATCCTCTTCCGCATGAATGAAGATGGGAGGCATCCCCCGCCCCCCGGAGGTCTCCCGGTACTGGACCGCCATGGCTTCCGCCGCTTCCGGGTTTCCGGCGTTCATATATTCGACGGCCCGCCGGTACAATTCCCGGCATCGCGCCTCCCGCTTCGCCCGGCGCTTCGAGCGTATCCATAGGACAATTCCGACAAGGACCCCTTGCAGGGCGTTCGCGGCATAGCAGGCCGCGAACACGAAGGCGAATTCCCGGAGGGTCATGGAAGCCGCCCCAGGAGGTCCGGGAGCCCCTTCCCGGGCATTTCCCGCCCGGCAGCGCCCGCCCCCCTGCCAGTCCGCAGGACCCCCACGGGCACGGGCTGGACCGTATCCAGCGGCGGGGGCGGGGGAAGCG
>Ga0209294_1000018_pt1 | contig 27916 bp, 25 predicted proteins | sample LowerColdCreek_FD_184128 | JGI IMG/M metagenome (GOLD analysis project Ga0209294, IMG submission 184128) | Groundwater microbial communities from Cold Creek, Nevada to study Microbial Dark Matter (Phase II) - Lower Cold Creek (SPAdes) (version 3) | ecosystem: Environmental > Aquatic > Deep... | reverse complement strand
CGTCCGGGCGTGCCGCAGCCGGCCAGCAGCAGGGCCAGCAAGGCGGCAGGGAGGAGGGCAGGACGGTACATGGGTCAGCCATGCTAGGCGGCAGCACACTGGCGCAGGCGCCGAAAAGCGGGCGGGCGGCAGGGCTTTTCAGCCCACGGGCGGCAGGCTCAGCCGGGCGCGCAGCCCCGGGCCGCCGTGGGCGTCCAGCAACGCCAGCCGGCCGCCGTGGCGGGCGGCAATGTCGGCCGCGATGGCCAGGCCCAGGCCGGTGCCGGTGCCCGTGGCCTGGTCACCGCGCCGAAAGCGCAGCAGCGCCGCCGGGCGTTCGGCCGCCGGGATGCCCGGGCCGTTGTCCTCCACCTCCAGCCAGGGCCCGTCGGGCGCGCTGCCGCAGCGCACCGTGATGCGCGCACCGGCGCCGGCGTAGCTGACGGCGTTGTGGATGAGGTTCTCCAGCAGCTCGCGCAGCAGGAAGGCATGGCCCAGCGCGGGCGCCTCGGCCAGCTCGAAGCCCAGGTCCACGCCGGCCGGCAGCGGGCGGTGGGCCCAGTCCTGACCACTTTCGGTGGCGATGTCGCGCAGGTCGATGCGCTGCCCGAGGTCGACACTGCGGTCCTCGGCGCGCGCCAGCGACAGCAGCTGTTGCGCCAGCCGGGCGCTGCGCACGACGCGCTGGCGCAGCCGCTGCAGCAGCGGGTCCACGCGCGGGTCGTGCGGCTCCAGGAGGGCCAGCTCGATCTCGGTCTGCAGCGAGGTCAGCGGCGTGCGCAGCTGGTGGGCCGCGTCGGCCAGGAACTCGCGTTGCGCTTCGGAAGCGCGATTGAGCCGCTCGAACAAGCGGTTGAAGGCGGCCTGCAGCGGCGCCAGCTCGCGCGGCAGACGGGCCGCCAGCGGTGTGAGGCGGTGCAGGTCGCGGCGCTCCAGCTCGGTGCTGAGGTCGGTGAGCGGAGCCAGCCCCTGGCGGATGGCCCAGCCAGCGGCCAGCGCCAGCAGCAAGGCCAGCGCGACGCCGTTGAGCGCGACGAAGGTGGTGATCTCACGCTGCAGCGCCTCGCGCTTGTGCAGCGTCTCGGCCACCAGCACCTGGCAGGCGCCATCGCCGCAGTCGCGCCCGAGCTGGACCAGGCGCAGCTCGCGGCCGCGCAGCCGCACGTCGCCGTAGTGGACGCTGCCCGCCGGCTGCGGCGGCGGCAGCGGCCGCAGCTCGACCAGGCCCGCATCACCCTGCAGCACCTCGCCGCCCGGCGCGAGCACGACGTAGAAGACATCGTCCTGGCGGTCGAAGCGCAAGGCCCGGTCCATCGTCACGCTGATGTCGATGCGCGGCGTGCCACCGCGCAGGTCGATCTGACCGGCCAGCGTCAATGCCGTGTCTTCCAGCCCGTCGTCCAGCCAGCTCTGCGCGCTGTGCTGCACCTGCCGATACAGCGCGGTGCCCAGCACGGGCAGCACCACCAGCAGCGGCAGCAGCAGCCAGCCGAACAGGCGGCGGTGCAGGCTGGAGCGCAGGCGCTCAGCCACCTGCGGGCCGAGCGCCGGGCCGCTCCCAAGCCGGCCCGCCTTGGCGATGTGCGAGCGGCCCCATGCCGTGAGCATCGCCGTGCCCACGGGGGACCGGCCAAGGTCCCCCTTGGACGAGGGGCGCCATGTCAGCCAATCTCTTCGAGGAGGTAGCCGAGGCCGCGCACCGTGCGCAGCCGCACGCCGCCCGGCTCGATCTTGGCGCGCAGGCGCGACAGGCAGACTTCGATCGCGTTGTCGCTGACGCCCTGCTCCCAGGCGTTGCTGGCCAGCGCGATGTGCTCCTTGGGGACGACCTTGCCGGCACGCGTCATCAGGAAGCCCAGCACATCCCATTCGCGCGCCGACAGCGGCAGCGGCTCGCCGTCGAGGTAGGCGCGGCGGGCCTCCTGGTCGATGCGCAGGCGGGCGAGCTGCAGCTGGTTGCTGGTGCGCGCCTGGCTGCGCCGCACCAGCGCCCGGGCGCGGGCGACCAGCTCGGTCAGCGCGAAGGGCTTGACGAGGTAGTCGTCCGCCCCGCCCTCCAGGCCGCGCACGCGGTCTTCCACGGCGTCGCGCGCGGTCAGGATGAGCACCGGCACGGCCAGCCCCTCGGCGCGCACGCGGCGCAGCGTCTCGAAGCCGTCGATGCCGGCCAGGCCGATGTCCAGGATGAGCAGGTCGTACGCGTCCTCGCGCAGCGAGCGCGGCACGGGCTCACCACGGGCCGAGCAGTCCACGACCCAGCCCTGCGACCGCAGCGCGCGGGCAGTGGTTTCGACCAGTTGTTCGTCGTCTTCGACGAGGAGGATGCGCATGGGGCGGCAGTATGGCGCGAGGCGCTGCGGGCTGCTGACGCGGGACTGTCACGCCGGGTCAGCCGGCGCCGGACGCCTTCAGCCACTGCCTGAGCTTTTTTCGCCCGTCGCTGTTGGTGGCCCGATAGGTCTTCAACGCCAGCGCCAGGAACTGCTGCTCGGCGGCGGTCAGGCCCGTGGGCTCACGTTCCTCGTCTATCCAGCCGGCCGGCTTGTCGCAGTGATGCTCGATCTGCCGCGCCAGCTTGTCACCCAGGGGCCGGGCGCCGCTCTTGGCCATGGACCAGGTCGCGCCGCTGACGCCGATGCGCGCCGCCCACGCGGCCTCCAGGCCCTTGGGCGGATCGCCCGCAGCGATGCGCTCCTCGGCAAAGGTCTGGAACAGCGCGAGGGCGTTGAGCCGGCGGATGGTGGCGGGGCTGGACATGAACCGGATTGGATGAGGCGAGTGTTGTTAAAACACTTCACATGCATTCTAGGTGGTGGACCGAGCTTGACCAAGCCGTGAACATTTTTCACAATGCATGGATTCGCTCAACAGCTGTTGAGCACCCAAACAACCCCAACCCGACCGATCCACTTTCGCCCCCACCATGAACCGCCACCTCTTCAACGTCACCGCACACCTCGGCTCTTCGAGCCCGTGCGATGGCGCCTGGATGGCGCTGGTCGAGGGATCGAAAGCACAGGGCACGCAGCCCCAGGTCGCCTATGCCCACGACTGCGGTCGTGATCGTCATGACACCCAAACATCGGGAGAAGGCCCCGGCTGACGCCGCCCTTCCACGCTCATCTGAGGCCCGGTATCCGCAAGGAACCGGGCCTTTTGTTTTTTCGCCGCCGGGGCTGCCCCGGCGCCGCTGCGCCCGCGCAGCGCCTGCTCTTTCACAACTCGCATCGAGTGCCGGCCGATCACACCGGCGCGGCACTCAACAACTGGCAGGCGCCGAGGCTCGTCCTCGGCCGCCCTGCCCCATCTCGGGTGTGCCCACGCACAAGCACCGGCCGGCCTGGTGTGCATGTGCGCTCGGGCGGCCGCCTGTCGCGTGCAGCGACGCATCTCTGGTTTGCGCAAACCAGCCGCGTCGCGTGTGGACACAGCCGAGATGGCCCATCGCCTTTCAACCCAAGCCCCTCGGTGAACTCACGCTTGAAGGGGCGCAAACCGGCCGCAACGATTGGGCGGCGTCGGAACCCGTCACCGACAACCTTTCGCTGCGCACGTCCATGTGCGGTGAGGGCGTGCCACACAATCTCCACCTAACGGCGACACTGCGCTCGTCGAAGCGGGAGAAGATCGTGAAGCAAACCGTCTGCATCCTTGCCCTGGCGGGCATCAGCCTCGGCGCCTGGGCCCAGTCCCCGGCCAGGCCGCTGACGGTCGCGCTGGTCGCGGCGGTCGGCGATCAGATCGATGTCGTTCGCCAGCGCGAGCGCACCGGCAGCCACCGCGAACCCTTCAGTCGCAAGAGCATCCCGATCAACAGCCGGGCGTTGAACATGGCGGTGTTGAAGGGACTGGATAAGGCCATCGAAGAAGAGGAGCCGCAGGCGCAGCGGGTGCTCCTGGCCTGGACGGCGCCAGCCCCAACTCAGCAGCAGCTCGCCGACGCCCAGGGCAAGGAGCGCGAGTCCATCGTGCTGGCGGCGCTCCAGGAGCATCTGAGGTCGCTGCCGGCCCGTGCCGAGTGGGACCGCATCGAAGCCATCCTGCCCGCCTATCTCTTCTCCAACGTGCGCGGCATGGGCCGCAAGCTGGCGGGCGTGGGCTTCTACGTGCAGCCGCTGGGCAAAGGGTCGGTTCCCGTCGAATGGGATGAAGACACCGGCAGCAACGACAACTCGGCTGCCAGCGCTGACGCCGAGAGTGGCTCGGACTACAAGACCGTCGACCCCAACACGGGCGAAGTCGGCCGCTCCAGCACCTATGTGGCGGCCTACATGTACTTCCAGCGCGTGACACTGGATGCCCGCACCCTGGAGGTGCTGGCACGCAAGCGGCAGCTCGACAACGTGAAGTACGCCGATCCGAAAGCGACGGCCCTCGACGTGGGCGACCAGATCCCGTTGCGCGTGATGACGGGCAAGCTGCTGGCGCTTGCCGAGCGATCGGCGTACACCTCGGTGCGCGGCACATCCAACGTCTCCGTCACGCAGCCTCGGCCTGTGGAGCCCGCAGCCAGCGCACCACGCTGAAAACATCGGCGTGCGCTGCTTCAAGCCGCATGAGCCGCGATCAGACGTCCCCAGCACTGGTGGAGGTGCCGTCCTGCTGGCAGGCGACGGGTTGCAGGTTGCACCTGCTGCACGTCGCGCTCCGCCATTTTTCAATCACCGTGCCACGCCTGAAAGGAGGTCACCATGCACGACGTTTTGCAGTTGGACATCACCGGCCTGCCCCAGGCCTGGATCTCGGTGGAGCATGCCGCCTGCCTGGTCGCCACCGGCTCAGTGGTCTGGTCCGCCGGTGAGCGGCCGCTGGCCGTGCTGCGCGGCGGCATCAACACCGCCACGGGCCGCCAGTCGATGCTGGCCGTGCCGCCCATCGTGGCCTTGCGTGGCGCGTCGAGGATCAATCTCTTCGACCAGACGCCGGCCTTCGGCAAGGGCAAGCTGATCAAGCGCGACCGGCACACCTGCGCCTATTGCGGCACCGTGCAGGACCATCGCGCACTGACCGTGGACCACATCGTCCCGGCCAGCCGTGGCGGGCCTTTGAGCTGGATGAACACGGTCGCGGCCTGCCGCGCCTGCAATTCACTCAAGGCCGACCGCACGCCGGACGAGGCCCGCATGCCGCTGCTGTTTGCGCCGTTTGTGCCGAGCCGCTTCGAGGACTTCATCCTGAAGGGCCGGCACATCCGCGCGGATGTGCACGACTGGTTGGCCGCGCGCCTGCCCAGAGGATCTCGCCTCAGCTGAGGCGCCAACGAATCTGCCGAGGAAAGCAGAGCGCTCACAGGTCGGGGTTCCCAAGCCCCGCCGGTGCGCCGAGACCGGGTCCGCCCGTCGTCCCGGCGTATGCCGCGCCTGCCGGAATCGGTTGATTTAGGAAAGACATGGTGTCCCGCAAGGGTTGGGTTCGAGTCCCTACTTTCCTGCCATTTGGATAGCTCAAACGGTAGAGCAACGAACCAGCAATTCGTCTGTCGCGGGTTCGATTCCCGCTCCAAACGCTTGGATTTCCCATCCAGGAACCATCGGTCGCAAGACCACCCCGCCGAACGTGCGCCCCGGCCCTGGCCGGACCGCGCATCAGCGGCCCGCGCTCGCGCGCCGGGCAAGCGGGGCCCTGTTTCCACGGCCAGCCGCGAATGCCTTCAGGGAGGGGGCGTTCAACGCGCACCGTGGCGCCAGGCCCTGGCATCCGGCGTCCGCACGGGTTGCTGTAACGGCACCCTTTTTCAACACGCGTCACCACAAGGAGAACACCATGACGATCAAGCGTGTCACTGTGAAGAAGAACGAGCGCGGCCTGCTGCTGCGCAATGGCGATTTCGAGCGCGTGCTGCAACCGGGCACGCACTGGCTGTTCGCCGGCCTGGACGAGTTGAAGGTCGAGCTGTTCGCCATCAGCCAGCCGGCCTTCGTCCACCCGTTGACCGACTACCTGATGGCCAAGGAGCCCGAGGTCGTCGCGGCGGAGTTCCTGCGCGTCGAACTGGATGAACACGAGGCCGGCCTGCGCACCGAGAACGGTGTGCTGGTCGAAGTGCTGCCGCCCGCCACGCGGCGCCTGTACTGGCGCGGCCTGGTGGACGTGCAGGTCGAGGCGATCGACCTGCGTGCGTCCGCCGAGCTGCCTGCAAGCACCGCCGCACGGCTGGCGCAACCGCAACTGCGCCCGCGCGCGGTGACCGGCCTGGCCGGCGTGCTGCAGATCGAAGTGCCGGAAACCGGCGCCGGTCTGCTGCGCGTGGACGGCAAGGTGGAGCGGCTGCTGAGCGCAGGTTCCTACGCCTTCTGGAAGTTCAACCGCAATGTCTCCGTCGAACTGGTGGACCTGCGTCTGCAGGCCCTCGAAGTCACGGGCCAGGAAATCCTGACCCGCGACAAGGTGGCCCTGCGGCTGAACCTCTCGGCCACCTGGCGCTTCACTGACGTGCTGCGTGCGTTCGAGCAACTGGCCAAGCCGGCCGACCATCTCTACCGCGAGCTGCAGTTCGGCCTGCGCGCAGCGGTGGGCACGCGCACGCTGGACGAGCTGCTGGAGAACAAGTCGGTCATCGACGAGGTCGTGACCGCCCAGGTCACTGCCAAGCTGGCCGGCTACGGCCTGCAGCTGGACGGCGTGGGCGTGAAGGACATCGTGCTGCCGGGCGAGATGAAGACCATCCTCGCCCAGGTGGTGGAGGCAGGCAAGGCGGCCGAGGCCAACGTGATCCGCCGCCGCGAGGAAACGGCGGCGACGCGCTCCCTGCTCAACACGGCCAAGGTGATGGAGGACAACCCCGTCGCACTGCGCCTGAAGGAGCTGGAAACGCTGGAACGCGTGGCCGAGCGCATCGACAAGATCTCCGTGTTTGGCGGTCTGGACCAGGTGCTCAACGGGCTGGTGAAGCTGCGTTGAGTGCCGCTTGCACGCACCGCCTCAGGGCGCCCGACGCCGGTCGGGCGCCCTTTTTTATGGCGCGCGCCACGTGAATCTGCGCGCGTGCACGCGGGACTGCCGTCACCGGCCGGCACTAACATTGCTGCCCCTACGAGGTCGACATGAAACTGCTCGTCAAATTCAACCTGGTCTACCTGCTGGTCATGAGCCTGGGCATCGCCGTGAGCGGCTACATCGCCCGCCAGCTGCTGCAGGACAACGCCCAGCAGGAGGTCGTCGGCAGCGCCCGCATGCTGATGGAGAAGGCGCTTGCCGTGCGCAACTACACCAACACGCAGATCAAGCCGCTGCTGGACGCGCAGATGGCGCACGAGTTCCTGCCGCAGACGGTGCCCAGCTACTCCGCCACCGAGGTGCTGGGCACGCTGCTGGCCAAACACCCCGAGTTCGCCTACAAGGAGGCGACGCTGAACCCCACCAACCCGCGCGACCGCGCCACCAGCTGGGAGGCCGACATCGTGGGTCAATTCAGGAGCGCCGCCGACCTGAAGGAGACCGTCGGCACGCGCGACACGCCGGCCGGCCCGTCGCTGTACATCGCCCGCCCTCTGCGCATCACCGACCCCGCCTGCCTGGCCTGCCACAGCAGCGTGGACGCGGCGCCCGCCACCATGGTGGCCAAGTACGGCCCGGCCAACGGCTTCGGATGGAACCTCAACGAGGTCATCGGCGCGCAGATCGTCTCGGTGCCGCTGGGCGTGCCGCTGCAGCGCGCCGACAACGTCTTCAAGGTCTTCATCACCTCGCTGGTGGGCGTGTTCGTCGTGGTCGGCATCGTGCTGAACCTGATGGTGTGGATGCTGGTCGTGCGCCCCGTCACGCGGCTGTCGGCGCTGGCCGACCGGGTCAGCCAGGGCGACCTGGACGCCCCCGAGTTCAAGACCTCGGGGCGCGACGAGATCGCCACGCTGTCCGACTCCTTCTCGCGCATGCGAGCCAGCGTCGTCCAGGCGATGAAGCTGCTGGATGCATGAGCCATCTCATCGCATGAGCGCCAAGAATCATCCGCAGCAACTGGGCAAGTACCGCATCACTGAAGTCCTCGGTGAGGGCGCGATGGGCGTCGTCTACAAGGGCTTCGACCCCGACATCCAGCGCACCGTTGCGCTGAAAACCATCCGCACCAACCTCGACGCCGACGACGACAGTCCCGGCGCGCCGGCCTCGCGCTTTCGCAACGAGGCGCAGGCTGCTGGCCGCCTGGGCCACCCGGGCATCGTCGCCGTCTACGACTTCGGCCGCACCGAGCAGGTCGCCTTCATCGCGATGGAGTTCGTCGAGGGCCGCTCGCTGGCCAGTTACCTGAGCGCCAAGGTGCGCTTCACCGATACCGACATCCCCGGCATCATGAGCCAGCTGCTCGACGCACTGGCGCATGCGCACGACAAGGGTGTCTGGCACCGCGACGTGAAGCCCGCCAACATCATCATGACGACCGGCGGGCGGCTCAAGGTGGCCGACTTCGGCATCGCGCGCATCGAGTCGCAGAGCCTGACGCAGACCCACTACATGGTGGGCACGCCCAGCCACATGGCGCCGGAGCAATTCCTCGGCAAGCCGATGGACCGGCGTGTCGACATCTACGGCGCCGGCATCGTGCTCTACCAGCTGCTCACCGGCCGCGCGCCCTTCGCGGGCACGACCGAGGCGCTCATGTACAAGGTCGTCAACGAGCTGCCCGAGCCGCCTTCCATGGTCGAGGGCGCCGACCGCCCCGGCTGGTTCGACGCCATCGTCGCCCGTGCGCTGGCCAAGCGGGCCGAGGAGCGCTTCGCGAGTGCCGAAGAGTTCAAGCAGGCGCTGATCGACGGCGTGGGGCGCACCATCGACGACAGCAGCTGGGAGCGCACGCTGATGATGGCGCCGCCGCGCCCGGTGCGTCCGCCGCTGTCGCCACCGACCTTCGCGCCGCCATCGGTCGGCTCCGCCTCGGCGGGCACGCCGGTGCCCACGCACTGGGACAAGGCCCAGCTGACGCAGGCCGAGCAGTCGCTGGCCCGCTACGTCGGGCCGCTGGCCAGCGTGCTCGTGCGCCGCGCGGCACGTGACTGCCACGACCTGAACGAGCTCTACAGCAAGCTGGCCGAGCAGGTCACCGACCCGCGCGCGCGCGACGCGTTTCTGGGTCAGGCCAGCCTGGTCACAGGCGGCGGCAAGACGGCCGGCGGCACCAGCGGCGCGGCGCCGGGGTCCAGGGGGTCGGTCGGCTCGAAGGGCACGACCGGCTCGGCAGGTTCCGCTGGCGGCACGGCCATCGGCGGCCCGCTGACCGACGCCGTGATGGAGAAGGCGCAGACGCTGCTGGCCCAGCATGTGGGCCCCATCGCCAAGGTGCTGGTCAAGCGCGCCGCCAGCGGCACGGACAGCCGCGCGGTGTTCTTCAACCGGCTGGCGGAGTCGGTGAGCGACCCGGCGGCGCGAGAGAAGCTGCTCAAGGAGCTGGGGCGGCTGGGCTGAGAGGGCGAGAGTATTTTGGCGTGCAAGGCGGGCACGGATGAAATGCGATCACCCTCTAAAGTCCCGCCGGTAGTCCCCCGGCGTCATGCCACTGCGCAGGCGGAACTCGCGGGTGAAGTGGGACTGGTCCGCATAGCCGCACAGGAAACCGACCTCCGCCAGCCCGGCGCCGCCCTGCAGCAACCACCAGCCGGCCGCGCGGTAGCGGGCCTCGGCCAGCAACGGCCTGAAGCCCGTGCCCTGCTGCTGCAGTTCGCGCTGCAGGCTGCGCCGGGCGCGGCCCAGTTCGGCGGCCAAGTCGTCCATGCCGGGCGCGGCGGGCAGGCGGCGGACGAGGCCGTCGAACAGCGCCTTGACGCCTTCGGGCCAGGGTTCATCGGGCGCCAGGCTGTGCGGCGAGACCGCGCCGAGCCGGGGCAGCTCGGCGTGCGCCACCCAGGTGATGCGCCAGTCGGCGCTGGCATGCGCCGCGACGACGCGCGCCAGCGCCGCCGCGTCGCAGACGGGGTAGACGCAGGCCTCGCCTGCCCAGGCCGACAGGCTGCGGTGACCGCAGGCTTCGAGAAAAGCCACCAGCACGCCCAGCACCACCAGGTCCTCGGCCGGATGTGGCGGCGCCCCGGCGCGCAGCGACAGGTGGCGCAGCCGGGCTTCGCGCTCGCTGAGCACTTGGACCTGCACACGGTGGCGCGAATGGATGTAGCGCTCCAGCCGCACCCAGCGATCGAACAGGTCGCGCGCATCGCGGGCCGTGGCCAGCGCGCGGTGGACGGGCTCGTGCGTGAAGCGGTGCAGGCCGCACCCGAGCAGGGCCAGGCATTCCAGGCCGCCCACCTGCGCGGCGTGGCGCAGCAGCGCGCGCTTGGCATCGAGGTCCACAGTGGCGCCGCCGGCGGGTACGGCCAACGGCGGCGGCAGGCCCAGCTCGCGCATGCCCTGGACGAGCATCGCGGCGCTGGCGAAGTCGGGCGGGGCAGGAGGCACGGTCACTGGGCCGGCATTGTCAACAGCTCGGGTCGGTACGGCAGTGTCTGCAAGCGCACGCCCGTGGCTGCGCGGATTGCGTTGGCGATGGCCGCGCCGGCCGCGACGATGGCCGTCTCGCCAGCGCCGGTGGGCGGCTCGCCGGTGTCGACGAGGTCGATGTGCAGGGCCGGGATGTCGCCCCAGCGCGGGATGGGCGAGTCGGCAAAGCTGGTGGACGCGACGTTGCCGCCTTCGAAGCGCAACGTTTCGACAAGCACCATGCCCAGCCCCCAGACGAGATTGCCCTCGCATTGCGCGCGCACTTGGCTCGCGTTGATGACACGGCCGCAGTCATGGGCGCACCACATCTGCGTCACGCGCACCGTGCCGTCGGCGGCCACGGCCACTTCGGCGACGACGGCGGCGTAGCTCATGTCCTTGTAGATGCCGCAGGCCAGCCCCCGACCGACGCGCGTGCCGGTCGGGGGCGCACCCCAGCCAGCCGCCTGCGCCACGCGCTGCAGCACGCGCGCCAGCCGCGCGTCTTCGATGTGGGCGAGGCGGAACGCCAGCGGGTGCTGACCGGCCAACCGAGCGCATTCATCGATGACGGATTCGGTGACGAAATGGTTAGGCCCCGCGCCCAGGCCGCGCCAGGGGCCGGCCAGCACCGGCAGCCGCTGCAGCGCGAAGCGCGTCTCGCGTGCGGCGGCGCGGTAGGGCAGCTTGGCGCCCCGCGCCACGCCGGCGTCGCCCACCAAGCGGCTGACCGCCTGCATCCACGGCGGCATGGCCGCGTTGGTGAACAGGATGTGGGAGCTGACGAAGCCATGCCACCAGTGCTGCAGCCGGCCGTCCTTGAGCCTCACCCTGACGCGGTGACTGGACGGTGCGCGGTGAAAGCCCTGGGCGAACTCCTGCGCCCGTGTCCATTGCACCTTGACGGGCTGGCCGACGGTCCGTGCCAGCACGGCCGCCTCCAGCTCGACCGTGCAGATCGTCTTGCCGCCAAACGCGCCGCCCAGGCGGTGGCTGTGCACGGTGATCTCGTCGTCGTCCAGGCCCAGGCGCTTGGCCACCACGTCGCGCTGGTAGAACACGTCCTGGCTGCCCACCCACAGCTGCAGCCTGCCGCCCGGCCCGAACTCGGCCACCGCTGCACGCGGCTCCAGCGCGGCGTGGGCGGCGGGTGGGATGTCGAAGCGCAGGTCCACATCCCACGCGCCGGTCTGGGGCACGCTGTCGTCATGCACCGCATGCGTGAGGCGCGGCTCGCTGGCGAGACGGGTGTCGATGTCCAGCAGCCCGCGCCAGTCCGCGGCGCTGGCCTGCATCTGCCACTGCACGGCCAGCACGCGCTCGATGCGGTCCAGCGCGCCCGGCGTCGTGGCGACGATGCCGACGCCCCGCGCCTGGCCCTGTTCCAGCAGGTCATCGTGCACCAGGGCGACAAACCCCGGCTGCGCCCGCGCGGCGGCTTCGTCGAAGCTGCGCGGCGACGACGCGAACTCGGGCGACGGCGGCGCATACAGCACGCGGCCGAAAACCATGCCGGGCCGGCGCACATCGGCCACGAACAGCGGCTGACCGGTGACGATGGCCTCGCCCTGCTCCAGCGGCGGGCGCTTGAGGTCCGGCCGATCCGCGCCCGGCCAGCGCAACGCGGGTGGGCTGTCGCCCGCAGACGGGAAGCCGCCACGCGCCACCGCCTCGCGCAGCAGCGCGCAGGCCTGGGCGAGCGGCTGCGCGTAGTCCTTGATGGAGTCGCTGCCCACGGTGGCCTTCACGCGGGCGATGTCGCCCGTGCAGGGCAGTGCCACGCTGACAGCGGCCCAGCCCACGCCCAGCTCGGCGCAGGCAATCTGCTTGAGCGCCGTCATCACGCCCTGGCCCATCTCGACGCGTGGCAGCAACAGCGTGTAGCGGCCGGCCTCGTGGCGGACCCAGCCCAACGCGTCGTCCAGGTTGGGTGCGGGGCGCTTGGGGATGACGGGCAGCGCGCAGCCGGCAAACAGCGCGACCGTCAGGCCGGCGCCCGACCGCTGCAGCCAGCTGCGCCTTGTCAGTGCAGTCGACGCGTCAGCCATGTCAGCCCGCCACCGCCACGATGGCCATGCGCATGCGCTGCTGCGTGCCGCAGCGGCACAGGTTGCCGCTCATCGCAGCCTCGCAGGCCGCTGCGTCGGGCTTGGGGTTCTGCCGCAGCAGCGCCGCAGCGCTCATCAGCTGACCGGCCTGGCAATAGCCGCACTGCGGCACCTGATGGTCCAGCCATGCCTGCTGCAGCGGATGCAGCGTGCCGCCCGCCGCAGCCAGGCCTTCGATGGTGGTCAGCTCACGGCCGGCCGCTGCGCTCACCGGCAGCACACAGCTGCGCGTAGCCACGCCGTCCAGCATCACCGTGCAGGCGCCGCACTGGCCCATGCCGCAGCCGAACTTGGTGCCGACGAGGCCCAAGTGCTCGCGCAGCACGTGCAGCAGCATCTCGTCCCGCCATGGCGCCGCCACGGCATGCGGCCGGCCGTTGATCTGAAGTTCCATCGCCACTCCTTGCTGAAGTGGGCCGGAGCATGATCAACGGCGGTGGGGCGGTATAGAAGAATTGCGCCAGCTATGGCTTGCGCGCACCGCGCAGCGTCTGCCCACCCTGCAGCAGCACGGCGGCCACCACCTTGCCTTGCGCGTCCCGCTCGAACTCGACGACAGCACCCACCGTCTTGATCTCGATGCGGTCCGTGCCCGCCACCTCGGCCGCGATGGCCAGCTGGCCGCTGCCCTGGACCATCAGCCTGCCGTCGCGCTCGAAGACCTTCAGGCTGAACTGAGGCGCCAGCTGGAACTCGCCGGCCCAGTCGCGCCAGGCAGGGTTGGTGATGGTGGGCGGCGCCTCCACCAGGCCCACGCGGCGGGCCGGCGTCACGCCGCCCTGCTGAAGCCACGTGAAGCGCGCGACCGGCTGGCCCGCCGCCGGGGGCTCGGGCCGCAGCAGCGCGGGCAAGCCCAGCGGATAGAAATCGCCGCGGCTGTCCAGGCGCAGCTCGAAGGCGCCCTGGCCAGCGGCCTGGATCATCAAGCGGCTGTCAACCTCCCAGATCTTCAGGCGCATGCCGCCCAGCTCGTAGTCGCCCACGATGGCCTTGCGCAAGGCGGCCGGCATGTGGACGGAGCGGCGCGGTTGCAGGTCTTGCGGCTGACCCAGCAGCGCGAGGCCCAGATCGCCCAGGCCACCCAGGTCGGTCAACGCGGTATCGGCCAGCACCACCACCGCACGTTGGGCCGCCGGCTCCAGCATGACCAGCGACGAGAAGCCCCCTGTGCCACCCTCGTGCAGCACCAGCGAGCGGCCGTGCACCTTGTGCAGCAGCCAGTTCATGCCGTAGCCATGCGCCAACAGCTGCTGCGTGAGGCGCAGCCGGGCCACCAGGTCCGCCGGGCCGTCACCGAGCTGGGCGCGGGCGTAGCCCACCATGTCGTCAAGCGTGGCCTTGACCATGCCGATGCCAGCGAGGTTGGTCGCGATGGTCCAGGCCGGCGCGCGCGCGCCGTCGGGCAGGTGCCCCGGGGCCGGCGCCGCACCGCGCGGCTGGGCGATGTAGGCCGTGGCCATGCCCAGCGGCTTGAAGAGCTGTTCGCGCAGCGCGGCTTCGAGGTCGCCGCCCAGGCTGCGCGCCACCGCCAGCGACAGCACCATCGTGCCGAAGTTGGAGTACTCGGCCTGGCTGCCGATGGGCCGGGCGAGCCGGGCCTTGCCCAGCGAGGCGAGCAGCCCGGCCTCGGTCAGGCGGGCATAGGGGTCGGCAAAGCTGCCGCCCTGCATGTCCGACGGCAACGCGGGCAGGCCGCTTGAATGCGTGAGCAGGTCGCGCACGAGGATCTGGCGCTCGCCCTGGCGCGGCACCTCGGTGCCCTCGGGCAGGTGGCGGGCTACTGCGTCGTCCAGCGACCAGCGGCCGCTGTCGACGAGGCCGGCCACCAGCGCGGCCGTCATGGTCTTGGTGACCGAGCCGATCTCGAAGGCCGCGTCGGGCGCCGGTGCGCCGTCCTTGCGCGTGCCGGCGCAGCGGGCAGCGCGCCAGACCTTGCCTTGCTCGATGACAGCGGCCTGCACGCAGGCGCCGCTGCGATCGCCGTCGAAGCGGGCGGTTAGCAGCCGCTCGACGGCCGCGTCGCTGTCGGGCATCGCAGCGGCCATGGCGGGCAGGCACAGCAGCGCGACGAGGGTCTTGCGTTTCATGGGTTGTCCTCTCGGGTCAATGGATCCAGCTTGTCGATCTGGCGCTGCAGCCTGTGTGCGGCATAGAGGTTGAGCAGCACGACGCCTCCCGTCACCAGCGCGACGAACACGAACACACCGGGCTGCCAGACGCCGATCTCGATCTGCCGGCCGCACAGGAACAGCGTCATGCCCGGCACCAGCGGCGCCACGTACCAGAGCCAGGCCGCCCGCAGCGCGTCGCGCTGGCGCGCCAGTTCGCTGCGGTGAAAGCCCAGCAGGCTGCCGGCCAGCGCCTCGGGCAGGGGGCGTGCCGAGGCGCGGCGGTGCAGCTGCCACAGCAGCACCCCCAGGCCCGCCACGCAGAGCAGCGCGCCCAGCTTGGTCAGCCAGTGCGGGAAGACCCAGGCGTAGAGCAGGAACACCGGCGCGACGAGCACGGCGACGACGGTCTCGCGCCGGTTGCGCCGCGAGATGCTGCGCTGCAGCTTCGTCGCCTGCTCGGCCAGTTGCTCGGGCGGTAGTGGCTGCAGCGGCGGCACAGCCTGCCCGCGCCACAGGCTGGGTGCATCGTCCTCAGGCAGATGCGGGTTCATCGCGGGCTCCTCATGGCGTTCATCTGGCTGGCCAGCAACGCCTTGATGCGGTGGATCTTGGTGGCGACGTTGCGCGCCGACAGGCCGGTGATGTCGGCGATGCTGGCGGCGTCCAGCTCTTCCAGGTACAGCAGCATCAGTTCTCGGTCCAGCGGTGCCAGGCGGTGCACCAGCGCCAGCACGCGCTGCAGGTCCAGGCGCCGCTCGGTGTGGCCGGGGTCATGGCGCTCGTCGGCCAGCTCGACGATCTCGTCCAGTTCCAGCATCTGCCCCTTGCCCGCGTGCTGCTGCACGTGGCGGGTGCCGACGTTGTGCGCGACCCGGTAGACCCAGGTGCGCAGCGAGCAGTCGCCGCGAAAGCCGGCCAGGCTCTGCCACAGCGCCAGGTGCAGCTCCTGCTGCAGTTCCTGGCGCAAGGCGGGGTCGCGCTCGTAGCCGTGGCAGCAGCGCGCCAGCTCCGCGCCATGGGCGGCGATGGCCTGGCGGTAGAGCTGGTCTTGTGGCGTTGTCACGGTCATGCAGCAGGTAGTGACAGCGCCGCGGAACTTCTTACAGCCGGTAGGCCAGCACCTTCAGGCTGCGGTCGGCGGACTGGTCCTGGAACGCCGCCGGGTTGGCCACGCGCCCGGCGAACTGCAGCTCGGGCGCCTGCTCTGCCACCACGTCGCGCAGGAAGGCCTCGCCCAGCTTGGGCGTGTTCAGGCACAGCAGCGCCTGCCCGCCGGGCGCCAGCAGCGCCGGCAGCCGCCGGGCCAGCCGCGCGTAGTCCTTGGTGGCGACGAAGCTGCCCTTCTGGAAGCTGGGCGGGTCGCAGATGACCAGGTCATACGGCCCGCCACGCGTCAGCTTGCCCCAGGAGTTGAAGATGTCGTGGGCCAGGAACTTGGCGCCGGTCTTCACGCCGTTGAGTTCATGGTTGGTGCGGCCCGTGGCGAGCGCACCCGAAGCCATGTCGACGTTGACGACCTCGGCCGCGCCGGCCTGCAGCGCGACGACCGAGAACGCGCAGGTGTAGGCGAACAGGTTCAGCACCTTGTCGCCCGGCTGCACCCGCTCGCGCACCCAGCGCCGGCCTTCGGCCATGTCGAGGAACAGGCCGTGGTTCTGGCCGCGCAGCAGGTGGACGAGGTAGCGCGCACCCGCCTCGGTGACGACGTGGGGCTCGGGCATGGCGCCGGCCATCAGCCGCGTCTCGGTGCGGCCGCCTTCCTGGCGGCATTGGTAGACCCAGGGCGCCTCGGGCCAGCGCGCGGTGATCGCCGAGCCGATGGCGGCCAGCGCATCCTCGGCGAGCGGCTCGAAGCTGGTGAGCAGCAGCGCGGGCGGGTAGGCGTCCAGCGTCAGATGCTCGCAGCCAGGGAAGAGGCCGCCACGGCCGTGGAAGACGCGTTGCGCGTCGGTGGGAACGGTCAGCGTGGCGATGGCGTCGAGCAGGGCTTGCATCTGCGCGATTGTCCCGGCGGGCGTGCCAGCTGCCGCATCTAGGATCTCATCATGAACTTCCAGCCCATCCTCGACGAGATCAACGACGAACTGCGTCCGCTGCTGGGCAGTGCGGGCGGCAAGGTCGCCAGCTACATCCCGGCACTGGCGCGAGTGTCGCCCCTGCAGTTCGGCATCGCGCTGCGCACCTGCGCGGGCGAGACGGCGCAGGCTGGCGACAGCGCCGTGCCCTTCTCCATCCAGAGCATGTCCAAGATGTTCTCGCTGACGCTGGCCATCCGCTCGCTGGACGAGGCGCTGTGGGACCGCATCGGCCGCGAGCCCTCGGGCACGCCGTTCAACTCGCTGGTGCAGTTGGAGAGCGAGCGCGGCATCCCGCGCAACCCCTTCATCAATGCCGGGGCGATCGCCGTGGCGGACCGCCTCGTGTCACTGGGCGACGCCAACGCCGAGTTGCTGGCGCTGCTGGGCCGGCTGTGCAGCGAGCCCGTACGCATCGACGCGGAGGTGGCGCAGTCCGAGGCCGACACGGGCTTTCGCAACACCGCGCTGGCCAACTTCATGAAGGGCTTCGGCACGCTGGACAACGACGTGGCCACGGTGCTGGACGTCTACTTCCAGCAGTGCGCCATTGCCATGACCTGCGAGCAGGTGGCCTGCGCCGCCGGCTACCTGTGCCGCGACGGCCGCCATCCGCTGGCCGGCGTGCCCGTGCTCAGCGCGGCGCAGACACGGCGCGTGAATGCGCTGATGCTGACCTGCGGCACCTACGACGCGGCCGGCGAGTTCGCCTTCCGCATCGGCCTGCCGTGCAAGAGCGGCGTGGGCGGCGGCATCGTCGCCGTGGTGCCGGACCGCCTCACGCTGTGCGTCTGGTCACCCGCGCTGGACGCCACGGGCAACTCGCTGCTGGGCCGACAGGCGCTGGAGCTGTTCGTCGCGAAGACGGGGCTGTCCGTGTTCTAGAAGCATTGCGGGACAGACCGCCCGAGCGAAGCGAGTAGCTCTGTCCCCAACTGACTAGCTGGCGTACTTGACGCTGCAGCCATACGGCCGCGTCGACGCCTTCTCCACCTTGCGGCCGGCCGCGATGGCGGCCAGCGCCTGGGTCACGTAGGGGTCGGCCTTGGCGATGTCGTCGGCCTTGTTGCTGGCAATGCTGTCGATGCCGCCCTTGTAGGCCAGCTTGCCGTCCGGCGCGATGACGTACATGTGCGGTGTCGTCTGCGCACCGTAGGCCTTGCCGATCTCGCCCTTGGGGTCGAGCAAGGTGGCGGCCACCACAGCGCCCCGGTCGGCATTGAGTTTCTGCGCCGTGGCGCCATCCACATGGCCTTGCTGGCCGGGCGCGGAGGAGATCACCTGCAGCCAGACGACGCCCTGCGCGGCGGCGGCCTTTTGCTGGCCTTGCATGTTGCCGCTGTAGTGCTTCTTCACGTAGGGGCAGTCGTGGTTGGTCCACTCCAGCACGACGGTCTTGCCCTTGAAGTCGGCCAAGTTGACCGTCTTGCCATCGGCCGTCATGGCCGTGAAAGCGGGCGCTGGGGCATCGACGTTGGCGGCGGCATGGACCAGCGCCGGGGCGATCAGGGCGGCGGCAAGCAGGCTGCGGCGAAGCAAGGTCATGGCTAACTCCTGGGAGCGGGGTTGGTGGGGGTGGAAACCGCCTCGATGACGAGGCCGGGGGTGAGGATCTGCGGCAGCACCTGCGCCTCGGCGGCGCCCGGTGCGTAGTAGAGGTAGAGCGGCACGCCGGAGCGGCCATGTGCCTTCAACACGGCGGTGATGGCCGGGTCCTCGCGGGTCCAGTCGCCCTTCAGGTAGGTGATGCCGGCCTTGGCGAAAGCGTCCTTCACCTCGGGCCGCGACAGCGCCACGCGCTCGTTGACGAGGCAGGAGATGCACCACGACGCCGTCATGTTGACGAACACCGGCTTGTTCTGCGCGCGCAGCTCGACGACGCGCTCGGCGCTGTAGGCCTCGACGGCCGCGTCGGCCGCGCGCACGTCGGCGCTGACCGGCTTGATCACAGAGCCCACGCCCAGCGCCAGCACCAGGCTGGCCAGCGCCACCGCGCCGCCCGCCAGGCCCCGGCTGGCCCGGCGCAGCCACAGCGCGAAGGCGATCAGCACCAGGCCGCCGAGCGCCAGCGCCACGCCGTCCGGCCCGGTCTGCTGGGCCAGCACCCACAGCAGCCAGACGACCGCCGCGTACATCGGGAAGGCGAGGAACTGCTTGAACTTGTCCATCCACGCACCGGGGCGCGGCAGCCAGCGCTGTGCCGCCGGCCAGAAGGCCAGCACGAGGAAAGGCAGCGCCAGCCCCAGGCCCAGCGCCAGGAAGACGGCCAGCAACACCGCCGCCGGCTGGGCCAGCGCAAACGCCAGCGCCGCGCCCATGAAGGGCGCCGTGCAAGGCGTGGCGACCACGGCCGCCAGCACGCCGGTGAAGAAGCTGCCCGCCAGCCCCTGGCGCGCCGCCAGGCCCGAGCCGATGCCGGTGAAGCCGCCGCCGATGTCGAACAGGCCGGACAGGTTCAGCCCGACCATGAACAGCAGGTAGGCCACCACCAGCACGAACACCGGCGAATGGAACTGGAAGCCCCAGCCCACCTGCTGGCCGCCGGCCCGCAGCGCGATCAGCACCGCAGCCAGCAGCGCGAAGCTGGCCAGCACGCCGGCCGTGTAGGCCAGGCCCTCGGCCTTGTGATTGCCCTGGTTCACCAGCGCCAGCGCCTTGATGGACAGCACCGGGAAGACGCAGGGCATCAGGTTCAGGATCAGCCCGCCGACCAGCGCCAGCGCCATCGCCGTCAGCACGCCGAGGTCGCTTTCCGGCGCGGGGGTGGGCACAGCGGCGCTCGGTGCGGCCAGGTCAGCCGGCCCCGGGCCCTTGCCGGCGCCCTCGGGCATGGGGGCGGTGACGGTCCAGGCCTGCTGGCCGGAGGCCGTCGTCAGCACGATGACACCCGACAGCGGCTGGCCGGGCTTCACCGGGTCGTCGCCGGCGGGCAGCTCCAGCGCCCAGCCGCCGCCCTCGGCCGTCAGCGCCTGCGGCGCGCTGTGGGCCACGGCGCCCCAGGTGTCGGCGAAGAAATAGGCCTTTGTCACACCCTCGCCAGGTCCGCTGAGCTGCACGCCCTGCGCGGCCGGCTTGAGCTGCACGGCGAACGGCGCCGGCTTCGGGATGGCGCCGCGCCATTCGTCGATCTGCGCGGCATCCGCACCGGCCTGGGCCTGGGCGGCCACCGGCAGGTCCAGGCCCAGGGTGACCTGCTCGGGGATGCAGACGTCCTTGCAGACCAGCCAGCGCACCTCCGCCACGGGCTGGAAGCGGCTGCCGGGTTTTGCATCGGCCGGCACGGTCAGGTCGAGCAGCAGCGCCACGCGCCCCTCGTAGCCATAGTTGACGAGCGGGCCGATGGGCTGGACGGCCGGCGTCGGCCACTGGATGGGGCCAGCCTCGGCACCGGTCCAGGTGATGGACGTGGCCTGGCCGGAATCGCCCGGATTCAGCCAGTAGGTGTGCCAGTGCGCCTTGATGTCCTGCTCCAGCGCCACCGTGAAGCGCTGGCCGGGCGCCACGGTGTCCTGGCTGGCGACGAGGCGGGCCTTGACATGCTCGGTGCCCGCCTGGGGCGGGGCAGCCAGGGCCAGCAACGGCACGGCCAGCAAGGCGACGGAAAGGAAGCGCAGGAACGAGGGCATGCCGAAATGCTAGGTGATCCCCGTTGCCCTTCTGTAAAGGCCGGCCTTGATGAAGGCATCGAACGCCGCCCACAGCGGCGCGAAGCGTTCCGGCTCGCCCTCCAGCAGCGCCAGCGCATGCAGGCCGGCCTCCAGCGTCGACAGCTGGCCGGGCCGGTGCGCGCGGCGGATGGCGTAGCGGCTGGGCAGCAGCGGCAGGCTCACCCGCGGCAGCCCGGCCAGCCAGGGGTTGGCGGCCAGCAGGCGGCGGCTCTGGCGCCAGTTGCCGTCCAGCAGCACCAGCCGCGCGGGCTCAGCCGGCAGCGGCACAGCGGTTTCGCCGGGGTAGAGCAGCGCGGTGCCGGTGCCGGCCAGCGCGGCATCGAAAACCTCGCCGCGCAGCAGCCGGGCACGCTGAAGGCCCAGCGTCAGGAAGGCGGTCGTGTTCTTCGCATGGCCGGACTCGGCCGGGTGCTGCAGGATCAGCAGCTCGGTGCGGTGCGCGATGGGCGGCACCGGCAGCGTCGCGCACAAGCAGGTGGGCGCCGGGCGCCCGCAGCGTGGGCAGGCCCTCAACTGAACTCAACGCGGCGGCAGGGCGGCGTGCGGGTCGAGGGTGGACTGCACGCTGTCATGCTCGGACTCGGCTGCAGCCGCGTTCTTGCCCGGCCGGCGCCGCGAGCGGGTCGTGGGCAGGCTCAGCTGCTTGCGCGTCGCCAGCACGCCGGCCAGCCAGACGCCGCCAACGACACCGAAGACATTCAGCGACCCGAACAGCGGCGCCGCGCTGGACGACAGCAACATGGTCTGCAGCGGCGCCGAGTAGGCGCGGGGCTTCAGCGCAAAGGTGAAGGCGCCGTAGATCAGCCAGCCAGCCCAGGCCATGCCCACGCCGGCAAGCATCCAGGACACGTAGGGGCGATGGCGGCGGCGCTCCGGGCGCAGCGTCAGGTAGCCCCAGACCAGGGCCACCACGAACAGCACGGCCACGATCGCCAGTGCCTCACCCAGCATGACCGGCAGGCTGTTGCGGCCGCCCAGCGAGGCATAGACCTGCCGTGGCAGGCCGATGCGGGCGTACTGCATGGCAGCGCCGGCGCACAGGGAGAACAGCAGGGCGCCGGAAACAAAGGCGATGGAGCGGCGGGCGGCTTTCATGGCGCGCATTCTCGCCGTGCCGCGGGTGCGGCGGCCGGCGCGGGTGCGACGGCAACGGGCAGAAGGACACAAAAGGAAACCCGCCGTCCAGGGGGCCGGACGGCGGGTCGGGAGGGGAAGGCGCTCCGCGCCAGGGGCTCAGCGCTTGCGGTCGAAGCGCTGGGCCCGGGCCAGGCCGCGGCGCTCGCCGCTGTAGAAGCCGGTGTCGAAGGCCTCGTGCTTGCGGCCCTTCTCGACGGATTCCTCCGCGCTCCAGGCGTGCGCCATCTCGGGCACGGGCAGGCGGCGGGGCGAATGTTCCTGGCGGGTCTGGATCTTCATGGTGGCTGTCTGGCCTTTCGACCGTCTCGCACAGAGTGCTGCGCGATTGCCAGGCACAACGCCGGCCCGCGCGGCCGGGTTGACAGCGCGGTCACACTTCTTTGCACGTTCGACAATGTCCGCTTCCGACTCCTGGACCGCCCCATGACCGTCAAGCTGAAAAAATCCCCCCCGGCCAAGGCCACGCCCATCACCGTCGTCGACCGCGCAGCCTTCCAGGCCCTGGCGCCCGGCCTGCCCGAAGCGACCCGTGCCTGGCTGGCCACCGTCGGCTTCGTCGGCGCGGCCGACAGCCACGCGCTGCTACCGGGCGCCGATGGTCACCTGGCCCAGGTGTTCGCCGGCGTCGCCCATGCCGCCCACCCATTCGCGCTGAGCAGCCTGCCGCTGGCCCTGCCGGCCGGCGACTACCGGTTGGACGAGGCCGGCCTGCCCCTGCTGGCCGAAAGCGCGGCCATGTCCTGGGAGCTGGGCGGCTACCGCTTCGACCTCTACAAGCCGGCCAAGCGCGAACCGGCGACGCTGTGGCTCAAGCCCGGCGCCGATGCCGAGCGTGGCCTGGCCGTGGCTGCCGCCATCGCCGCGACGCGCGACCTGGTCAACACGCCGGCCGAGCACATGGGCCCGGCCGAGCTGGCCGCCGCCGCCAAGGTGCTGGCCAAACAGTACGGCGCCAAGTTCAGCGAGACGGTCGGCGACGCGCTGCTCAAGAAGAACTTCCCCAGCATTCACGCGGTGGGCCGTGCGAGCACGCGCTCACCTCGGTTGATCGAGCTGACCTGGGGCAACCCCAAGCACCCCCGGCTGGCGCTGGTCGGCAAGGGCGTCTGCTTTGACACCGGCGGCCTGAACATCAAGGGCGGCGACGGCATGCGCCAGATGAAGAAGGACATGGGCGGCGCGGCCAACGCGCTGGGCCTGGCCACGCTGATCATGGCGCTGAAGCTGCCGGTGCAGCTGCAGCTGCTGATCCCGGCGGTGGAGAACTCGATCGCCGGGAATGCCTACCGGCCGGGCGACATCATCAAGACGCGCAAGGGGCTGCACATCGAGATCGGCAACACCGATGCAGAAGGCCGCGTGGTGCTGAGCGACGCGCTGGCCTATGCCGCCGAAGGCAGGCCCGACCTCGTCATCGACCTGGCCACGCTGACCGGCGCCGCCCGCGTCGCCCTGGGTGCCCAGCTGCCGGCGCTGTTCGCCAAGCACATGGACACGGCGCGCGACCTGGTCGACCTGGGCCTGAAGCTGGACGACCCGCTGTGGCACATGCCGCTGTGGGCGCCGTACCACGCGGGCATCGAGAGCTCGATCGGCGACCTCGTCAACACGGGCAAGAGCGCGCTGGCCGGTGCGATCAACGCGGCGCTGTTCCTCGAAGACTTCCTGCCCCCTCAGCAGGACTGGCTGCACATCGACCTGTTCGCCTGGAACGACGCGGCCCGCCCGGGGCGCCCGGTGGGCGGCGAGGCGCAGACCCTGCGCACCCTGCTCGCCTACCTGGAACAGCGTTACGCGGCCTGATCAATCGGGCGCCTGATCCTTGGCCGGCTGCTGATCGGCGGCCGGCTCGGCCCTGGCAGCCCGGGTGGCGGCCTGGAGGGCTTGAGCCATCTGGGATACGGCGGGCTGCTCGGGCTGCTGAGGCGCGGGTTTGCCGGCCGGCTGCGGCGGGCGGCCACCTTCACCACGCGGAGGACGATCACCACGCGGGGGACGCTCGCCACGCGACGGGTCGCGCCGGCCTTCCGAGCGCTGGTCCGGGCGACGCGGGCCGCGGCCCTCGGGACGGCCGCCACCCGGGCGACGGTCATCGCGGCGCGCTTCACGGAACTGTTCACGCGGCGGCTCGGGCGGCGCCTCGGCGCGCTCCTTGCGCGCGATCTCCAGCAGGCCGGGCAGCTCCTCGGCCACCACGCCCTTGAGCACGCAGAAGTTGGCCTCGGTCAGCGTCGTGCGCTCGAAATCCCATAGCAGCTGGGCGCGGTTGCGGCGCTGCTGGAACTCCAGCTGGTGTTTCTCCTGCTCGGCCTGCTGGCGCTCCTGCTGCAAGCCCTTGCGGCGGGCCAGCTCTTCCTTGGCGGCGGCCAGGTGTTCCTCGCTGATCTCGCCGGCCGGGTTGCCGTCGAGGTCGAAGCGGGTCTTGGCCTGGGTCAGCGCGATCAGGTAGCCGGTGCTGCCGGTGTGGCGGCGCAGGAAGGCGCTGAGCTGGGCCTTGCTGAACTTGCCCGGCGCACGCTCCTGGATGTCGGCCTGCACGCGCAGCTTGACGGGCTTGGGCCGGCCGGTGAACAGCGCCGGGAACAGCGCCTTCAGCTCGGCCGTGGCGTCAGCGACCGTTGCAGGCGCTCCAGCGGGCGAAGCGGGCGCGGCAGGCGCAGATTCGGGCAGCGCCTCGGCTGCGGTGTCGGCAGCGATCTCGGGCGCTGGCGCCGTCTCGATTTCGGGCGCCGGCACTGGCGCAGGCGCAGCGGCTGCCGGTTCTTCGGACGGGGTCACGGGATCGGGAAGATCGGAATTCATCGCAGAGCCGCCAAAGTGGCGGCAAACAGGCAGGGGCCGGGATTGTCGGCCATCACGGCGACCTGTCGTCCCCCTACCGCAGCGGCGCCGGTTCAGCGCGCGCCAAACACCTTCTTCAGGATGGCGCTGCCGGTGCCCACCGGGTCCTGGCGGATCTTCTTCTCCTCCTCGCCGATCAGGCGGAAGAGCCCGTCGAGCGCCTTGCCGGTCACGTACTGCTGGATGTTGGCGTCGTCGCCGCGCACCAGGCCGAAGCCCGAGGCCTTCTTGGCGACGGCGTTGTACTTGTCGGCCAGCGCCACCTTCTCGGTGGCCTTGGTGACGATGGGCAGGAACTGCGCTTGCAGCGGCTGGCGGGTCTTGTCGGCAAAGAAGTTCGTTGCCGAGTCGTCGCCGCCGCGCAGGATCTTCAGCCCGTCCTCCACGCTCATGTCCTTGACGGCCTTGACGAGCAGCGGCTTGGCCGCCGGCACGGCGGCCTCGGCGGCGCGGTTCATCGCGGTGACGAGTTCATCCAGCTTTGCGCCCTGGCCGGTGGCCTTCAGCAGCTTGGCCGCGTCCTTCAGGTAGCCGGGCAGCTCGATCCTGACGAGCGGGTTGCCGAGGAAGCCATCGGGCCGCCCCAGCAACGCCACGGCCGCGTTGGCGCCCCGCTCCAGCGCGGTGCGGATGCCGGCGTTGGCGTCGCCCTCAGTGAGGTTGAGCGCCCACGCCGGGCGCAGCAGCAGGGCTGGGGTGAAGACAAGGACGTGGCGGCGTTGCATGGCGGGCTCCGGTCGGACGGTGGCGATCTTGCCACCACGCTGCGTCAAGCTGCGACGTGCTGCTGCGCGCGCTTGTGGTGGTACATGCGCTGGTCGGCCAGCTCGACCAGCTGGGCCACATCCTTGCCGTCTTCAGGGAAACAGGCCGCGCCCATGCTCGCGCCGACCGGCAGCAGGCGGCCCTCGAACTCGAAAGCGCCGTTGATCTGCACGGCCAGGCGGCTCGTCGTGGCCTCCAGGCCGCCCGCCAGCGCCAGCGGGCGCAGCAGCACGCCGAACTCGTCGCCACCCAGGCGGGCGGCGGTGTCGGACTGGCGCACGCCGGCCGTGAGGCGGCGCGAAAACTCCAGCAACGCAGCATCGCCGGCGCGGTGACCGTGATGGTCGTTGATGGGCTTGAGGCCGTTCATGTCCAGCATCAGCACGGCCAGCGGCTGCCGGTCGCGCTCGGCCTGGGCCAGCGAGGAGCGCAGCCGGTCCAGAAACAGCGCACGGTTGGGCAGGTTGGTCAGGCCGTCGTGGGTGGCCTTGTGGAAGAGTTCGCCTGGCGCATAGCGCGTGGCGAAAAACATGGCCGCGCCGACAAGGTCAGACAGCAGCTCCAGCAGCGCCACACGCCTCTCATTGAAATGAGCGACTCGGCCGGACATGGCCTTGAGCACGCCCACCGTCTCGCCGTCATGCCGCAGCGGCACCACGACCATGGCGCGCAGGCCGAGCCTTGCACAGGCCGCGATGTCGGCGCGGGGGTCGGCCAGGGCGTCGTCGCAGTGCTGGGTGCGCGCCTCGCGCATGCACAGGCCCGACAGGCTGGTGGCGCGATGGAGCCGCAAGCCCAGGCTGTCGCTGGCCATGCCGGCGGCGGCGCGGTAGACCATGTCCTCGCCCTCGGCCAGCTCGATCACGCCCCCATCGGCTTCGACCAGGCTCAGCGTGCGCTGCGCGACCAGGTTCATCACCCCGCCCAGATCCAGGCCCAGCCGGGCCACGTCGGTCTGGATGGCGATCACCTCCAGCAGTTTTTCTCGGCTCGGCAACTGGCTCTCCCTCGCTGCCGCGCGCGGCGCGCTGCTGCGGTTAACTTCTGTCGGCAGGAATTTTCACACCCCGCAGAAATGGCGCAGACAGGGATTCTCCTGTCAGGAATACCGCACAAGCGACGGCGATTGCGCCGGATCAGCCCCTCGATCCGCCAGGGCGACTAGAGTTTTCCCATGGACCAACATTTCCTGACCCCGCTGTTCATGCCCCGTTCGGTCGTCGTCTTCGCCGGCCCGCCGAACGACCCCGCCCGGCAGACGCGCCAGGCGCGCGTGCTGCGCGCGGCGCTGCAAGCCGCCCCGGGCAGCAACGCGCCGCTGTTCCTGCACGGCGAGACCACCGGCACGCTGGGCGAACTGGCGCGCTCGCGGGCCGACCTGGCCATCATCGCGCTGCCGGCCGACGAGATCGCCGCCGCGCTGGAGATCGCCGGCCGCATCGCCTGCCGCTCGGTCCTGATCGTCAGTGACGGCATCGAGCCCGAGCAGGCCGCCCAGCTCAAGCGCATCGCGCGTCGGGAGGGCGTGCACCTGCTGGGGCCTAATTGCCTGGGCTTCCAGCGCCCGCACCTGAACCTCAACGCCAGCGCCGCCGGTCCGCTCGCGGCCGAAGGGTCGCTGGCGCTGGTGTCGCAATCCGGCGCGCTCACCTCGGCCATGCTGGACTGGGCGCGGCAGAACCACGTCGGCTTCAGCCAGGTCGTGTCGCTGGGCCCGAATGCGGCCGTGGACCTGGCCCAGGTGCTGGACTTCCTCGCCACCGACAACCGCACGCAGAGCATCGTCGTCTACCTGGAAGGCATCTCCAGCGCGCGGCGCTTCATGAGCGCGCTGCGCTCCGCCGCGCACGCCAAGCCCGTGGTCGTGCTGAAGGCCGGCCGGCGCAACGCTGGCAACGAGGCGGCGCTGACGCACAGCCGCGCCATCGTCGGCAGCGACGACGTCTTCGACGCCGCGCTGCGCCGCGCCGGCGCGGTGCGCGTGCGCAGCTTCGTCGAGCTGTTCTCGGCCGCCAAGTGCCTGGCGGCGCGCTACCGCCCCGTGGGCCGGCGCCTGGCCATCATCACCAACGGCGGCGGCCCCGGTGTGCTGGCGGCCGACTGGGTCGACGAGATCGGCCTGCAACTGGCCCGGCTGTCGCCCGAGGTGGCCCGCGCGCTGCAGCCGCAGCTGGCTGAGCAGGCGTCGCTGGCCGAGCTGATCGACCTGTCTTCCTCAGCGACGCCCGAGCATTTCCGCGCCGCCCTGCAGGCCGCCGCGCAGGACCCGGCCGTCGACGGGCTGCTGGTCATCTACGCCCCGCAGATCGGCTCCGACGCCGCCGAGACCGCAGCCGCTGTCGTCGCCGCCAAGGCCGCCACAGCCAAACCGCTGCTGGCCTGCTGGATGGGCGACGCCTCCGTGCAGGACGCGCGCCGCCTGCTCAACGAGGCGGGCATCGCCAACTTCCGCACCCCCGAGGCCGCCGTGGGCGCCTTCGGCAACATCGCGGCCTTCTACGCCAACCAGCAGCTGCTGCTGCAGACGCCGCCGCCGCTGTCCAGCCTCGCGCAGCCCGACATCGAGGCCGCCCGCCTGCTGATCGAGAGCGTGCTGGCCGAGCGCCGCCGCACCATGACCGAGATGGAGAGCAAGGCGCTGCTGGCGGCCTTCCACATCCCGGTCACGCAGACCATGCTGGCGCGCAGCGCCAACGAGGCCATGATGCTGGCCACGCAGATCGGCTTCCCGGTCGCGCTGAAGATCGACTCGCCCGACATCGCCCACAAGAGCGACGTGCAGGGCGTGGCGCTGAACATCCAGAGCGGCACGGCGGCGCGCGACACCT
>Ga0209294_1000017_pt1 | contig 30417 bp, 36 predicted proteins | sample LowerColdCreek_FD_184128 | JGI IMG/M metagenome (GOLD analysis project Ga0209294, IMG submission 184128) | Groundwater microbial communities from Cold Creek, Nevada to study Microbial Dark Matter (Phase II) - Lower Cold Creek (SPAdes) (version 3) | ecosystem: Environmental > Aquatic > Deep... | reverse complement strand
GGCTCTTGTTTTGGAGAATTAGAAGGATTTTGCATAATTAATTAGAAGCGTCTTAAATTGTTTCTTCGTAACTAATATATCAATTGGATAAGAAGATGTCAAGTCAATTTCATAATTATTCCTTGAGGAACATCATATGGTTTTATACGAACAACTTCTTCAATCTTTCTACCTTTAAACTCGAAATGCTCTTTTCTGAATCTTTGAATTCGTTCATTTCGATAATTGTTCCAATCATTTTCATAAACCGCATATTCCACAAAATGTGTCTTATTTTTTAATCTAAGTCGTTTTTGTGTTTCCGGCACATGACTAGAAATATTATCAATAAAATATTTAAATGATGATTGATAGGTCTGAGCATTTTCGGCATCGCCCGCAAAATCTTCTACTATTCGACCAGTATGATCTACAAAGCGATAGCTCATACCATCAGTTTCATAATAATTGCTATAAGGACTATCCTTTACCATGACTCTACAAGGATGCGTTTCAAGTAATATATTTCCCATTTTAAGAGTGGGGATGTACACTCCCCATCTTCGATAAAATCTTCCATCAGGATATAGTCGGTCCCAGTTTTCTTTCTCAAACCAAAGTTTAAGTAAATTTTCTTAAGTCAATTCGGCAAGTCTATTATACATGCGTTATATGTGCTAATGTTTCTTTATTGCCTTGGTTTAATTTTCTCCTAATACCTCTGCCAGCTCTTAGCCTACTATCAATGTAATTAGGTTTCCCATTTTTCCAAGATTTTTCAATCGAATCTGCTGTCCATTCAGCCCCCCGGTTTCTAAGAGTATCAATTACAAAATTCTGATTTTTCGTGAGCGTCATCGCTTTCTATAGTATAATGAATTATAATTCTGTCAAATAGAATAAGTCCTATTTATTTCCAGTTTGAAATTACGATGTGAAATTGGCTGAATAGTCAAAAATTTATATGCAGTGGAGTTTACTTTTCCACACTTCTATGGATGGATGAGTTTTGTCTATCATCGAAACATAGCAGTAATCATAAAACCAGAACATAACATCATATAAACCGAATATTGAAAGACAATCAATAACTCTACTGATTCTCAGCCAATTATGATTAGGTGATACGAATTGACTGTTTTTAGTTAAAAACATTTTAAATCTATTGACTAATAGAGTAAGATTCATATTAAAAGCAGGTAACTGTTTCAGATATGTGATAGTAGTATCGTCTAATACAGGTGCTTCTAGATTATAATTTGAAATCTTTTTTGTCGGAAAAATCCATTGAATAAAATCATGTCTTTCTTCCCACATTGAATCATCCCAAAATTGTATTTCATCTAGGAAATATGGCTCGCCACAATTATTCCAAAAATTTATAAGTCGTTTTTCCATAATTCAATATAACATGTTTTATTTTCTTGTCAAATGATTATTAATGGATGAACCAAGGTGTTTTGATAATACGAAAGTAACTATTAAAATTAAAAATACCAGATTCTGCACATTTCAGGCACCATTCAAGTTCTTTATCAAAATGCGGAATAGTGTATTGTTTTTTCTCCCTCTTGAAGATTATTTTACATTCAGAATCTAACTGTTTAGAAAAAGGAGAATACCATACTTCTGTTTCAAAATTAGTAGAATTTGCCCACCGATCAAAAGTAGGACGATACCCAAATTGAACCACCCATCGTTTCTCATAAAATTCAAGAGATGCTGGTCCTGCATATGACAAAATCCTTACATAAAAGTGCTCAGTTTCACCATAATTGTAAGAATTTAACTTTATTCCATGCTTACTTAAAGCTTTCTTAATAATTCTAGGTATTTTTTGCATAATCTTATTCTTCCCAAAGTTTAATTAAACGTAGCATTGCTTCTAATTTGTCAGAGGCACTTGCTTGAATACAGCTACCAATATCTTCCATACTATCGGGTTTTTGCAAGTAAAATTTTCCATTCTCTGGAAAATGCCAGACTACTGAATATAATATTTCTGCATATGCGCAACGATAATATCCTACTTTTTTGTTAAAAATAAATTTTTCGACCAGATGCATTTCATCCAAACTATATTGATAATCTGGTAGTATATCTGTGCCATCTTTGTAAGTCTGATAGCCGTGCATTACTTGATATTCCCTACCTTCAGGACATATCCATGAGGAATAGCCATCTTCTATTACATTTTTCCAGCCACAGAATTCGGCCATTTTTATTCGTTGTTTTATCGGACACATATGCTAGTCATTTAATGATTGAGAAATTTCAATGAATCGTTCTTTGATCCGGGATTCCCATCCCGGAACACGATTTATACGTTTAGTTTTTCTAACGCCTTTTTTGGTCTGGATATTAATAACGCATAGACGAATTGCATCACCACCACATTTCCTAGATATTCCATCATTTTTACTAATACTAGAAAACACTTTAAATTGCAGATTTTTATATTTCTTGAAATCATAAGTGTAAACCAGCTCACCATAAGACTCGTTCTTTTTCCATCCTTTTTCATTCTTTAAGAGAGTATCGAATTCTGATTCTAGTATTGTGCAGTAGTTTCCTTTTTTCATAGCGGTCAGATTGTTATGAACAATAGAACAACTTGAAGTAATGTCAAATGAATAATTTGAACTTTATATTTACGGAAGATTGTCTCTGATAAATTCAATGAGGTAGAGTCTAGGCGCAATGTATGCTTTGAGCCAGAGAAGATTGACAAATCTAAAGAATAATGCTGCTGATATAAGCATAGTAATCACATGGACAATTCTGTAGATAACTGCCGTTACAGTAAGTTCATTTCCATGAAGTTCTTCTTCGGAAGGTCTGAAAAAATCGCCATATATAACATATTTCATATGTTTGATACAAACCAACAGAAGAACCAGTGAAAATATAAATTGTGCCAAATTATAATATATTCCCCACTGAATTATTTCAGTTATGAAAATAGGAATCTGTTCGCTCGAAAAATCAGTAACACTCTTGGCAGAATCTTCAAGGAATTTGATAATGTTGTCTATTTTTCCATAGAAAATTTTTCTACAGACTGATCTTTGTTTGTGTTTATGCTACTCATAATAATGTATAAATGTAAATTTTTATTTTATCAAATTGTAATAATAAAATATTAAATGGATGTCAAGAAACTTTCTTCTAAGAATAATACTGCGTTTATTGACTAATTTTTTCCCATTTAGAAGTTTTACCTCTTCCAGTCTTCTTTAGAATACCACTACTTTCAAGAGAACGCAAATCATTTCTTACAGTAATTTCTGAAACTCCTAATGCTTGCACTAATTGTTCAAGACTATCACTTCCCTGTGCTACCAAATCAGAAATTTTATCAAATCTTTTAACCTTTTCAGCAGAACGTCCATCGACTGAGGAATTTAATTCTGTAGGTTCATGCAGATTTTCAAAATCAAAACCAGAAGAAGTCATTTGTAGACACAGTTTTTCCTCTTTTCCAGTTCTGTTCTTAGATACTAGGATTTTACGTACACCATTTACTTCAAATTCGCCTTCTTCTGCTTTTGTCATGGTCATAACAATATGTCCAGAATGTTCTGCATCAGAACCACCAATTTTTATCTTATTGCCTTCTGAATTCATATGACAGCACATCAATGCAGAAAAATTATGAAAATTCTTATAATCTGCCATACGATTGATGATGGCTGATAAGGCAAAGGTGCTCTTATTTTTTTGAACAACTTCAGTATCTAGTCCATTAAAAGAATCAATTACTATTACATCAAATTTATTAGTTTGAACACAATTTAGGATTTCATTCACATCATTTATACTGAAAAGAGGAACATTATGAGATGCTGCAACTCTTTTGGCAAGTATAGCAAGTTCAGGAACAGTTTCTTCATTACTGAAAAATGCCACCTTTACCCCATTTTCCGCTAGTGAACTCAAATATTGTAAGAGTATAGTAGTTTTTCCACATCCTCTCTGGGCTGCAAAAAGAGCTAGCGTGCAAGGTCTAAATCCCGGCGTCTCTGAACCTCCTAACAGACTGTCCATTACAGAAAGATTTGAACGATGTCTACGGTAGAAAAAATCAGGTATTTCTACATTTTCAGCAGTCTTACCATTAAATTCTTCAAATACGTCACTCAGATTGGCTAGTTGCAGGGCACTTTTTCTCATCAGTTTTTATATCAGAATTATCGGACTTGTCAAACGGTCTTTATTAAAAATGAAGAAGCAAGGATTGAACTTGCATTGCATTCTCTCTTTTTTTCGCGGCCATGGATCGCGTCAAATGCACTCGTATTTCGCGGGCGTCTGTCATTTCCGCCATTCTTCAAAATCATTATATCAGATTATCCAATACTGTCAAGCTGTTTCTGGATATCATCAATGGACAATCCTTCAAGCTGTTCCATTTTCTTTTTATCTAGCAAGGATTTCAGGAATTCTTTTTGAGCAGAATTAGCTGCCTTTGCCTTGCGTGCCTCATCCTCTGCAATTTTAGTATTAATTACATATAGGACAATATCAAACATATTCTGTTCATCACTCAGTCCCCTTTCTTTGCGTCCAGAAACAAAGCTACCTTTTCGCTTTTTCTGAAGATCTTCATCCATTCGGATTGCCATTTCATCTAGGTAATCTAGTTTTAGATCAAATAGATCTTCGGCAGAAAGCTGACCTTTATTAGTTACAAAACGATATTTTTTGCGGGCAGCAATTAGAAATAGATCGTTATTATCAGTGTTATTATTATTATCTTGGTTCATGGTGTTATTATGTCGGTTAAATTATTATAGGCTATGTAAGTCATTAGTGGCAATGACAATGAAATTCTATCAAATTATTACATTTGTCAAGTTGGGAAGTTAAAAAATATTCAAAAAGTCCAAATTCTTTTAATTTATGATCTGCAATCAGGTGATCATCATCGCCTCCATTACATAAATTAAGAGATTTATATCCTTGTTTTTTGAGTCCATTTATATGATTTAAAAAACTTGATATTTTTCCTATTTTGGTATTAGGATCGTAAGTTCCAGAAGCACCATTACCGATATGTTTCACATATTCTGCGGTATATGATTCTCTGTCTGAAAACTCGCGGACCAATATTTCTTTATCAAAGATTTCAAATCTCATAAACAATTCATTATATTAGAATTTGACTTTAAGAATCCGCTCAAATTTTCCAGTCACTTTTACAAAAATCTCATTTCGTAGAGTGTCAGAAAATCCAAGTCCAGATAGCTCATTATCAACAGGTTCTACTGTAACCTTATTTCCTAAGACTTCAAATACTTTTCGATCCTGAGACAGTTTTTCTGAGAGAAATTCATTATAAAATCCTCTGGTCTTTTCATTTGATACACAATTCTCTAAGAAAAACAAGTAATGCTTATTGCCGACAGAGCCGTTCCAGTAGTTGGGTGACAGGGTGATTGCATCAACTCGGTGCCATTTTTCAGTATCAATATTCCATTTTTTGACGCTGGCAGAATCACTTTCTAGTTTATGTTCAATCGTGAAAATTCCGTTTTTTAGAGTAGCCTCTGCAACAGTAATCCACTCTTTATTTTTCAAGGGTTTACGATAGCAATATTGGTAGACTTGTCCATTCAATTCAATTTCTGCTTTGAAGCCTGAAGTAGTGGGACTTCTCAGGTTCCAGTTATGAATTTTGAAAACGTATTCACCTTCTCTGAGCTTATTCATAGATGGGAAAGAAATATTCTCAATAGGAACATAATTTTCTGGAGCGGCATCAACATAGTCTACATCTTGTACTCCGCCAGAAGGTTTGTCATTACGCATATTCCACCCAACTCTAGGCCCAGAAGGATAATAATTGTGAATACCATCATCATGCTTACTGCTTCCGGGCATAAAAACATGCAAATCCATGAGACTACAATTTCTGCCTAATTCTGGATGATTCCAAGAATGAGTAAATCGAATAACTCCATCAACTCTACCTCCTAGAGCAGCTACCTTCTCTCGCATACTATCTGCGACCGCACCAGTATATGACCAACTAAAATTATTAGCCCACTTAAACATAGGAATATCATTATCATTCTTAGGGCCAACTAGTGTTACAAAATTTCCAAGATGTGAATTTTGAACCAATAATTCTACAGATTTTGCGGTAGGAACTACTTTATCAAAAAAGTCTTTTGCGGAAATTTCCTCTACTTTTGAAAGAGTTTTAGGATTTACTTCAGAATCTTTTTTAAGTGTCTCAAAAATATCAACATCTTTTTTAACAGGTCTATTAACAAAAATAGTATTGTCTACAGTCAAATCTTTTTGAGATAACACTCTACGGTAGAGTGATTCTGTCATTCCTAATTCTTCAAGACGATTTTTAGCACTATCAATCATTTTAGGAGTCACTAAAGCAGTCGGTCTTTTATAATTAGAAGGTGCCATTATTTTTTCAAAAGATGATACAGCAGCATCAAGTTCCATATCTTCAGATAAATTTACTAGAAGAGTTCCTAGTGCAGTATTTCGGATACGATTAGCAGATGAAGGAAGACTAGCAGATTCAATCCAACTGAAATTGTTCCTAAGAACTTTTCCTTTAACCTTTTTATAATTAATCTTCAGCTTCCTAAAGGTTTCTAGGACTGTTTTGCATTCATTGCCTCGATAGAGAGTTCCCTGATTGATCAGTTCAAGCACAGTATCTACTGCATCTTCACTAATTTCATCCAGTGAACGCTTCAGAACATTTGCATCAGCAGTTGCATCAGATTTACGCGGCCCATGGTTGTCTATTTTACAGACAAATTGTGAAGGAGCTTCAAGGTAAAAATGATTCCAAATCACATTTTTGACAGAATCTACAGTCTTCTCAGTTCCGCATTTAAGACGCTCCGCAAGAAAAATAGAATCAATAGGAAGACTCTTTACATACTTTTTAACTGCTTCTACAGATTGCGCATATTCAGGAAATTCACACGTATCAAAGTCCCAAAGAGTCTGCATTTTATTATCTTTGATAGAAACAATACCTGCATACTGTCTCATAAAAGACTTACAGCAATTACAATTATTAGATTGTTTAGTTTCTTCAGAAAATCCTGATAGATAAATTTCCCAAATTTTATCTCGATCAAGGTTAACTTGGAAAAGTTGAACATCCTCAGAAATCATCTTTCTGAATTGCTTTTGCATTGCGTCTCGTAGTTTAATGAACATAATTTATGTTAGCTGAGTTTAGTTAGATTGTCAAGTCTTTAGATAGGTTTATTATACTATATTATTTTTAGTTCTGGCGTCACTATTCTTATCCATTCTTCTCGATACGAAGATGTTAAGGTGCTAGCGAGGCTGAGAGCCTCAAAAAGACTCTCAGCCTCTAAAAAAGTGTCCCAAACACCACACTCTTTTATTTCTACGGTCCACATACAATTTTCAAATTTCCCACAAGATATTCAGAATTATTATCATCAATATTCCAATCAATATTAAGTCTCTTCAATAGAATTTTTAATTGAGAGGAACTTTTTCTAATAGGAGAAAAAATGCCTCCAATCTGTCTAAGAGTAATGCGATCATCAGAATTGTTAGTAATTCTCTTAGAGATGTATTTTTTGATACGCTCTATATCCTTAGTTTCTTGCTCAATCAATTGAGAGGTTTTAGAAATCACTGCCTCTCCCTTATGATCGGTAGCAGATTCGGTCAATTCTCTCTCAAATTCAGCAATAACCTGATATTTACAACAACGAAGTTTTTGACATTCACAATCTTTTGGAATAGAAACTACATCTACTGGATTAATCTTTACAATTACTAGTCTGCCTTGGCCTCTAATATAATCTTTAGCATAATCTAATGAACCTGCATGAACTCCTTCTGCACAATATTCATCACGATCATCAGATACTGAATTTCTGGCCACTTCAATAATTTCACCAATTCCATTGAAAATTTTTCCAAGAGAACTAGTTCTTCCCTGAAGGACTGTAGTATCACTATTACCTCTGATAGACCAAAAATCCGTGTCAACACCCTTGTAGGCGAGGAAACAACCATCTTCTGTCAGTGGCAGGGATTTATATGCTAAAAAGTCATATAGCCCTTCAACAGCAGTTTTTGAAGGATTTTTAATAAGATTCTCCCAGAATGCTTCAAATATTTTTACGCTAATTCCTTCTCGTAGCATTTCAGTAATATAGTCACTTAGAACATTGGGCAGGGCATATCCTTTATAATACACCACACTGTCCCTAATTTCAAATCCACTTTGTATTGCTTCATCAGAGATTGTAAATTTTCCGGTCAGAATATTTTCAACTTCTTGATCATTTTCAATTACTCGCAGAATCTTATCAAATCTAGGATCGGTATTACTAATTTTATGTGTTTGATTTTTAGAATCAAAAAGAATGATATTGTTGCTGGTGATGATATGTTTCATATTAGGATTTAATGTAGCACGGATTTTTTTGTATGCAATAGATTTTTATGTTAGGAAATTACTTTTTTACGACACTTTCAATGATTTCAATCAGTTTTTTATTGAACTCATCTTTGTCAGTAAAATATCCAGCAGCATAATCAGCAGCATAAGAAGCAGCATGAGAAGCATGAGAAGCAGTATGTAAAACATAAGAAGCAGCATAAGAAGCAGCATGAGAAGCATAAGAAGCAGCATAAGCACTACTCTTTGTTCTATCTTCTCCCGTCAGCCACTTATCAGCCCACTCATTCCACTCAGCATTTACACATACCAGTTTAGCAACACGAATTGCTATTTCAATTCTATTTTCCTTAGTAATTACTGGCCTTTCAACTTTTTTAATTACTTTTTGACTTTTACTAGCGAATTTCAGTCCATCAGAATTTACAAATTCTGGAACTTCAATCTTATATAAATCATAGTCTTTTCCAGATAAATGAAAGGGCATCATAAACTCTGCTAGGAGTGGATGATTGTAGCAGTGAAATACATCACGGCTGCACATCTCATTTCCCGGTCTATCAATAGTATAAGTTTCACCTATTTCCCATTTGAAATCATTATACGAAGTCAACTGTGGTGTTAAGAATTTATATGCAGTAATCATTGTTTACAAATCAGTAATAGTAACTCTATGATAATTCTTGGTGAGGTAGGTTAGAGCATTGACGATAACGTCATTTCTACTACATCCTGTTATTATTTCGCCGTCCTTCATAACAGTTTTATAGCAAATTTTAGTATGATCTACTACTATATTAAAACCAGTCACTTCATAAGAAAAATATTCATTAATTGTCTCAGAATTAGTTTCATCATCTTCAAATTTTACAGGCTCCGATTCCTTTTCAGGATCGAGAAGTTTGATTTTTGCCATTTCGTTCCGTGATTTAAAATCTAAATAATTTAAATTCATAATCAAATTATGTTTACGTCTATTTTCTTTTTCAGTCCTTTTATATAGACTATTGATGATGGAAGATAGCAACTTTTTCATATATAGAATATTAGCACTTATATTGATCATGTCAAATTATTTTAGAGACATAATATCTCTCAATTCTTTACGAGAATAAGGATTTTTAGAATAACTATATTTCTGATTTAATGTTTTACGGAAAATTTTACCTCTAAGAGAATCTTCATCTCTAATAGTATCCATTACCCTCAGCAACTTATTAACATGCTTAGGCGAAGTATTTCTAATATTCTTAGAGAAATTAAACTCATTAGCATAAACTTGCAAATTTATCAAATCTTGTGCATTTGATTTTCTAGTTTCAATTTCTTCAACACATTTAGTGTAAACATCATATCCCTCATCACCTTGAATTGTGGATATTTTTACATATTGAGGATATTTCTTAATAAACTCTGAAACAAATCTCGCATCTGATATGAATAAAGTCTTAGATGCTATTTCTCCAAGGTAATGTCCTAAATAAGGCTTCTTTTTATGCTTATCCTTTTTATCATAATGAAAGGTATCTATATATTTAACAGAACGACCATTCAGGTAATGCTCATACAAAATTCTATATGATTCATCATCATTAGCATATTTTTCTACAAACTCTGCTCCTTCATAAATTACAACATTGGCATTTTTCTTAACAGTTTTAGTTTCAAGAAATTTGTATTCTTTATGCCTCAAATTCCTGAAAATAAATTGATCAATAATAGGACACTCTTTTACTGTAATAAGATTCATAAGTTTCTTATCATGAACTAGAAAAATGGTATCAGAGTATCTTCCAGAACTAGCTATTTTAGCAAACTGCTCTGTTACCATTTTAGGTCCAATATGCAAAAAAACAATTTTACCATCAACATTTCTATGCAATTTGTCAAAAATAGTTTGATCTATATTTCCATTAAAAAACGACCCATCGGCATTCATTAGCCTTACTCTAGGAAACAAATGAGTTGAATATTTTTCAGAAATCATATACCTAGTAGATACTGAAAATATGCTTTTATTTGCCCATTCATAATTACTAACACCTGTTAATCTTGATAGAAAATCAAAAATACCCAATTCATTCATACGTTCTTGCAGAGCGCTCTCCTGTAATTGCTTATAAAATTCCTGAATTTTATCCAATACTAGATTATTTGTGGGAGTATCGTCAAAATTTTCTCTGGAAATTCCTACAGTCATAGTTCCTACCGGAACCTCAAAACTTACTCTAAATTTAGTATTAAAAGATACTGAATTGGCAGATATACTGAACATATAAGGGCGAGAAGGAATTCTATAAGCTATTCCGCCCATAGTTACGCAAGCATAATCTCCGCCATGGTAGCCAGTATCACTTTCACAATTATAAATCTTCATTCTAATTCCGTCAAATTCCCGAATTTCGGACGGAACCGCACTATGTTTAGGCGCATCACTGTTATAATAATATTCAATACTATCATTAGTCCATTGTAAAATGTTGAGTATTTTTGTGTTAAAAACGTGCTCATCAACACTGTTAACGTCTACCTGAACCATTATTCCAGTCTCATCCGTAGGTTCTTCGCTTACTGTTACAATACTACCTCCTGCGTGCTGTATATCAGTTTTTCCCCTAGCTACAATATAGGTAGTTTTCTTTCCTGCAAAGAAAGATGTTACTGTAAATGAATCTGCATAGCACAGAGGAGCAATCGCTCCTACGCCATAACCACCAATATCATCGTTAGTGTCTGATTTAGTGGACGCAAGATACGAAAGTAGAACATTTTTTACATCATAATCAGATAGACCTTTTGCATAATCTCTTACGGAAAATACTTTATTTTTAAGCTCAATCCGCACAGGCACACTGATCCTATGTTTTCTGTGCTCATCAATCGCATTACAAACGGTTTCACGAATAACAGCTCCAGTTTTATCTGAATATATATGATTGCGTAAAACTTCTGCAATCATTCCCATTTTACTCCTAGAAATAGTCATCTGATCTGAGTTCAAATCTTGTGACATAATAATTTGCTTGTCGGATGTTTGTGTGACGATCATGGCTTAATATAGGTTATAAAACGTGTTTGTCAATGATTAAACTAATATATTTCTTTTTTCTAAAATTCCTATTAATTTTTTAATATGTTTTAATGTGATTTTGTTTTTAATATCACGATTTTCAAAAAGACGTTCTTTAAAAAGATTTATGCTTCTACAAGTCACCATTACATTATCATCTGAATATGCTTTGGTATGATCAATTCGATCAATTGAACGATCTGTATCTTTTGGGATGCCATTTGAATCTGGGGAAGTTAGCAGTATATTAGTTAACTGGCAACGCTTAATTACAAGTAGTCTTTTATACTTTGCGAACGATAAATTAAAATCTATTCCTCGTTTATTAGCTCTATCTGCTGCCGACAAGTATTTTCGAGCTAGTTTTACTTCACTCATCGTATCAGATTCTATTGATGGTAATGATGTATCATTTTCTATTTTTTCTAAAACATTGTTCATGGTAAAACTTTACCACACCGATGATACTTGTCAAGTCAAAAAGAAACGAGCATTTTAGATACATCTATTTTACCATGACCATATACACTATCCCAACCAGTATCCCCCTTATCTACAGAATTTTTAACAAGATACTCTTTAATCAACGGAACTGTTATTTTAATTCCCTTTGATTTCAATTCTGAAATTAATAAAGCAATAATGCCAGCAACTAGAGGAGATGAAAAACTGGTTCCCTCTAATGTGGCATAACATCTATTTTTGTATGTAGTAGTTATTCTTTCACCACCTGCAACAAAATCCAGTGCTTCTCCTCTTGCAGAAAATGCACTTATTTTTTTATGAATATCAGGTCCATAAGAGCCTATTGCAAAAACTTGATCATATTTTGCAGGAAAAAGTATTCCTTCGGATGGATTATTACCAGCAGCAGCTACTAATGGAATTCCGTAATCATATATTTTTTTCAGAATAGAAAACCCGCTAGATGAAAATGACTGTGGTGAGCCTAAGCTCATATTCACTATATCTATAGACTCTCTATTATCCCATACATATTTCAAAGATTTTTCAAAAGACTCTAAAGTTCCTTGTCCATTTTCTCCAAGTGCTTTAATTGCTACTATTTTAGATTTAGGAGCTACACCTACTATTCCGTGAGAATTTTTACTAGATGCTATGATTCCAGCACTAGCAGTTCCATGGCCATTCAAGTCTTCTACATTTTTTTCATAATTAAGAAAGCTTAATGAGAGTTTTGTATTAATATTATCTTTAAGATCTGGATGGGATAAATTTATCCCACTGTCTATAACTGCTACAGTGACATTTTCTCCCATAGAAATTTTCCAATTTCTAGGTATTCCTAATTCGTCTATCGCCCAAGAAATATTCTCACTAAGAGAAGTAACTCCCTGCTCAAGGATTCGATATTTAGGTAATTTGATCTTCACCAAATTACTTAATAAATAATCAAATTCTATTGAGCTGCTAGAATCTGATTAAGTTTTTTTGAGTTAGTTCCGTGTGCAACAAACCCTACAATTTGTTTACGGTCAGCTTTTGCACATAGCATACACTTTGCGCAAGTAACAGAATCATTTCTCTGCTGAGGGCATAGCACTACTACATTACCATCAGGAGTCAATGTCTTATTGACAAAATCTTTCGGAACAGTGACTACTACAGAAACGCCTTTTTTTCTAAAGGCATCTGCTTCTTCCAAACTGTCAGCAGAAGCATTGATATAAACATTCTTTTTAGCTGCGCTCTTAATTAGTCGCAAATTTCGATATGATAGTCTTTTATGAGTATATCCCCATGCTTTAATTTTCCTAGAATGAATGGCATTTACCATACTGTCAAACGCCTCTTTCCAAATAGATTCACTGCCATTTTTCTTTACAGGAAGATCACCAGCAGAATTGAGACGCATTTTATGCCCCTTTGGAAGTTTTTTAATCTGTTTAATGAAATTCTTCCATGATACTCCGCGCATCCCATCCGTTACTTTAAGCCAATGCAAATTTAACGGTCCAAAAGCAGCATAACAAGTATTAGACTGCTTTAAGGGGCAACTTTCTGGACAAGTTTCTTTGCCACTTACCGTAGTGGCGACTCCAGTTCCAAGTTTCTTATTCTGACTATTAGCGATTAGTGATACGTTCATGTTTAAGTGTAGCTCAGTCCTGTGTTATGTCAACAGTTTCTATTCCAAATCTGAAATATTTTTCTTATGTTTAATATTTTTAACGTAATCTTTCTTAGATTTCATCTTCATTCCCGGTCTACACATTACTTTACGTTCTTTGATACTGGATAACTTTATAGTAAACGCAATTTTCATATCAATATATTAATGTTGTTTTTAACACAAATTATATAGATAATCTGTAATATTAGAAGGTAAATCGAGATTGCATTGCAAGGTAGAGGCATTTATACGAAACTTTACTGTAGTATGTTTTTCATACACCTTTCGTCCTTTACAATCGCGTTCTGTCAAAGAGTTATGCCCTGCATACTTTCCTAATCCATTATATTTTGAAAAATAGTTTCCTAGTGTTCGTATATTATTACTTCTCTCATTAGCATCATTTTGCATCTTCTCCTTTATCACAGCTTCTGCCTGAAATTTAAGCAGAAAATCTGTAAAAAGTTCATATATTTTAGATAGATGCGAAATATCTGCATAATTTCCATTTCCTGTTTGGAAGAAATCATCTAAAACAGGTTGATTAAAATAGATTCGGTTTTTCATTTTATTAGGACATTTCATTGTCATACAATACTCTACAACTTTGTTATGTCAAATATTTTAAGAAATATCGTAGATATTTCTCAATTTAATGCACATACAATCAGGAACATCAGGAATTTTAGTTCCTTCTTCTACAAGAGAGTCTTTCTTCTTAGGTTTATCTGCCGCAGTAAGATATAATTCAACATCAGCGTATGTTACTTCTATATCATTCAGCGTCCATACGACATTAGGAACATTGTTCAATACTGGATAAATTCGTGCATAATGTTCACCTTTATGAATAATCACATACGGATAAAGTCCATCTACCCATTCTCCCCATGGAAGACTTTGGGGAGTTTCTGGCAATTCTCCAATATCTCGTTTCATTTGAACCGCAGATAAACTATCATACTCTATCCCAGCTCTATAAGTCATTGTAGTTTTCTTAACTATTCTCTGCTCAGAGAATTTTTTAAGAGGAATGATAGTCTTTTCAATAACAATGTTACCGAACTGACCTTTCTTAGTCAGAAGTTTTGCTAGTATGTCGGATGTTTTCATAGTGATAAGTTACTATAGATTAACAGTTTGTCAACTACCTTTTACAAACCATTTCAATAATTTCAATGAGTTTAGTATTAAATTCATCTTTGTCTGCAAAACATACAGCAGAATAAGCAGCAGAATAAGAAGCAGAATATGCCGCATCAACAGCATCAACAGCATAATAAGCAGCATCAACAGCATAATAAGCAGCATCACTGGCAGCATCACTATCAACTGCATCATAATCATAAGAAGCATAAGCACTCTCTTTACTCCTATCTTCTCCTGTCAACCATTTATCTGCCCACTCATTCCATTCAATATCACTACAAACTAATTTAGCAACACGAATTGCTATTTCAGTTCTCTGCTCATTAGTAATAACTGGCCTTTCAATCTTTTCAATTACTTTTTGGCTTTTACTAGCGAATTTCAAGCCATCAGAATTTACAAATTCTGGAACTTCAATCTTATATAAGACATAATCTTTTCCAAATAAATGCAAAGGCATCACAAACTCTGCTAGGAGTGGATGATTGTAACAATGAAAAACCCGCTTACTACACAGCCTATTTCCCGGTTCATTAATGGTATATTCTTTTCCAATTTCCCATTTGAAATCATGATAAGAAGTCAACTGTGGTGTTAAGAATTTGTATGCAGTAATCATGATTGAATATTTTAGTTACGTAAGTTACAATAACATGAAATTATTGAAGAGTCTAGATCAGTCATTTCATAATATTGCGTAACTTTATCTATATTAGCAACATTAAAAACAGCTATACCGCTCTGATCAAATTCACCTATGACGTTATCAGAGTTCATATCCATACCATTTGTAGCGGGAAGATCAAGTAAATCTTTTGCAATATAAAATACACTGCACGATGTTGAAGATTCGATATTAAATACTCCATTTTCTTTAGATTCCAATAAAATTTTAGTCACCTTGACTAAATCTTTGGTATAGGTATATCCTGATGCCAATCTATAAAATTTGTTAAATTTCTGAAGTTTAACTAATAAATTTTTAGGATGTGGTGTATCATCAAAAGGCAATCTAATGCGCAGAATCAAATCATCATCATGGCACATTCTTTCTGAAGCATATTTTGAAAGACGGTATTCTGTACGCAAATCTAAATCTCTTTGATCTTCTATAGTCTTAGTAATATCATGTTGATTTCCGTATAAATCTATAGTTGATAAATGAACAAACTTTTTGCTATTTTTATTACACCATTCTGATAATAAACCAACAAATACCACATTAGTCAACCATAAATCATGAAAATTTTCTCTTCTTTCAGTCCATCTAGTATCAGTTTTAGCTACAGCATTAATTACAACATCATATTTTGAAATATGTTTACACAATTCGTCAAAATTTTTACCATCAAATCTAAACTGATCGCTGCTAATAACATCGTAACCGCCATATTTAGCATAGCACTGTCCAATATATCCATTTCCTACTACTACTATTTTCATAATTTTATATTTCTACAAGTTCTTTTTCTTTTTTCTTAGGATTTTTTGGAAGAATAGGAAGCACTTTAGGCAAAGTATCCTTCTGTTTTTTAATCTCAGATTCTTTTTTAGGAGGGTCAATTGGAGCAAACCGAGTTATAGCATAACCACATTCTTTAGATTTTCCAGCAGGAATAGGATTTTTAATTTCCTCCAAGAGAACAGTGGGCATCAAAGTTCCTTCGAACGAAAAAGGATTCTTACCAGTAGGGTCTTTTACTAATCGGTCGGTTGTTTGACCGTATATAATATCTCTAATAGTATATATTTTTCCTTTTATTGGAAAATCTGTCATTATAGCCTTAGCCCATGCTGGCCAATTCTGGTCATCTATACAAACTATTTTAATTCCGTTGTCCATGTTTTTACAATTATGTGTTGATGATAAAATCTCTAAGCAAGTCGCATATTATTCCATTATTAATGTATTGCGGGTTGATAACTGTTGACATAAAACTTACAAATTTCTAAAATAAGGGTTAAAGTATATCACAAAAATAATCCATTTTTGATAAATAGATTATGTGAAGATAGTTAGAGCAGTTAAATGTAGCACCAAATTTGCTACATTGAAGAAAAAAAATACTTTAGAAATGATTCTAAAGGAATATTCGTCTGTCGTAAATTTCTTCATTGAATATTTTTGGTTAAAAGAAAAAATTGATAAAGGTAAATTATTAAAACCTGTTGTGGATTTACCTGTTAATATTACTTGGTTATCTGCTAGAATGAGAAAAGTAGCAGCAAGAGAAGCAATAGATATGATTCTCTCTGTTAGAAATCGTTGGAAAAATGATAAAGATAAATTAAAGGTCAATAAACCTCTTCATAGAGGTCAAAGAATACATTGCTCTTCTACTATTGCAGAACTACAAGATTCAGATTCTAGTTTTGACTGTTTTCTTCATCTACAATCAATAGGAAATAAAATAAAACTAGATATTCCTATCAAAAAACATAAGCAGTTTAATCACTGGGAATCCAAAGGAAAGAGACTGAATTCTTATATAATAACCAAAGAATATATTCAATTTGTATTTGAGATAGATGTTGGGCCAAAAAAAGAAGTTGGTAAAATTATAGGAATTGACACAGGAATTAAATGTCTTGCTACTACTAATGATGGACAAAGAATAGGTGATAAGATAGAAGAAATTATAAATTCTATATCAAGATGTAAACATGTATCAAATAGACAAAAGAGACTAAGAAAATATCTACGTCATTACATTGATGCGTGTGCTAAGCAAATTTTTAAGTCAAATATTAATCTTCAACGTATCATAGTTGAGAGATTAAAAAATATGAATTTTAAGACCAAAGTGAAACGTAAGTTGCACAGAGGTTTGAGAAAAACTATCAGTAATTGGAATTATAGATATTGGTTATCCAGACTGGAAAGAAATTGTGAAGAGAACCGTGTTCGATACACAAGTGTAAATCCATCTTATACGAGCCAAATTTGTAATTCCTGTGGTCATTCTGATAGGAATAATCGGTTATCACAGGATAAATTTAGTTGTATTTCATGTAATCACACTGACCATGCAGATATTAATGCCGCTAAAAATATTTTGAACCGAGGTTTCTCCTTGATTTACCGTTGAGGATAATAGCTAGAATTTACAATTTGAGAATTTTGTAAGTTTATAGCAACGGTCATAAGTCAAATCATTTCTTTGAATTAGGTATCCGATATGTCTATCATATGAAACTCTATTGTCAAACTTTTAAGACATGAATTTCAGAATATTTTGATAATCTCTGAATTCTGATACATTAAAAACTACTTCTGCATTTTTTGGCTCATCAACCAGTGTAGTATTATTTGCACGACAATGCAAACTTAACAAGTCAAAAAGTGAAAATTTAGGAGGTTCTACTAAATCTTTAATATTCAGCTCAAATAGATTAGAAGTTGAAACCGGAATTCCTCTCAAATCAGAATCAATGTTTATATATTCCTTAGTATATAAATCCAAAATACCCACCAAAACACTAGAACTATCCGAATTCAATTTAACACAATTATTTACAGTATTAGGCTTGAAGATAACACTATCCTTACTGCCTAATTCACTCCGTTCCATAAATCCTATACAAGTATCAGGAACTTTACAAATACCTTTACCAGTGAAATCATCTACACTAATGACCGCATATCTAGTATCCTCACTTCTTATTTTGTCAAGATGAACATCTATATATTCTGCACACGGTCCTCTCACAAATCTAACATCACCGCTATGATAGTAAAGTCCATTACTAGATATCATGTCAGTGTTCCATGAGCAAGAATGCTTTTTATGAAAGCTATCACTATAAAAATTAATAGACAAATCTATATCCTCTGTGCCATCAGCATCATTCCAATGGCAGAATATACGAATCACATCGCTATCAGGCAGCATCAACGGAATTCTGCTGCCTCTTGAGATGATATTGGTTCCACCGCTCACCGAACGCATATCTTTAGGTAAGGAAATATTTTTCAGAACTTCCGAAATAAAAACCTTTTTAGAAAAAAGCTCTTTAACATCTACATTACTCTGGGTAAATTTATCAATAAGAGCGTCTTTGCAGACATTAAAAACATTTCCTATGGTATTGGGTGATAATACAGGTAATTCTTTCAAATTAACCTCTTTTCTAGAACCTTTGATCTTAATTTTTCTAGGGCAAGGTTCGGTTCTTTTTGAGAAATGTTCAATAAGTTCAAATAAAACTTTATTAGAGACTTTATCGACAACACTTCTAAATCTCCCTAAGATGAGATTAGTATTATCTTCTCCATATTTTCTAATAAGAAAATCCAGTCTTCTTGCAAATTCACCGGGGCGAGATTGTAGTAACATCAAATGTTCTTGCAAATTAGCACATTTGTTCAGAGTAGCATACCAACTATCAATTTTAGTATTTCTTATTGTGCCAAAAAATTTAGCAGATTTAGGAAACCTCTTAGCATTAGATGCTTCTGCTGGATGAAGTATCTCACCTAGTCTGAGCCAGCGCTCTTTTTTCAACACTGCTTCACTAGCATCTAAATTAGATGCTTCTAGTTGAGAGAGAATAGTTCTCCTCTCTTTTCTTGAGAATTTTCTAAATTTGAATAATTTTCTTTTTTCATTACAGACTTTTACAGAAGTCCAACTATTACATTTAACTAAACTAGGAGGAACTGCTGGAAGGGAAATATCTCCTCCAGACATATATACAGCCATCCTTAGAACATCTGTTACTGTTTTAGGAGAAGTAATTCCTGTGCAAAATAATTTACAAGCAATTTCTTTGAATTTTACTTCATCTCGCTTCACAATATCTTGTATTAGAGACTCTTCATTTGTAATATAATAATCTAATATTTCAGAATCTCTAGGAGATAGACTCTGAACAGAATTGATCAAATTTAATAAAATTTCTGTATAGAAATCAGAATTCGCTAATTCTATAGTAGTGTATATTGAATTTTCATACACTATGGCAAATTCACGATGATCTGTAGCGGGAATAAAACTACCACAAGAATAGTAATGAATTATCTGATTTACAAAATACTCTGATTTAGACATTTCCATAACATCATTAGGAAAATTCCTATACAATGGTCCATATGCCTTATCAGCACTTTTTTGCTGAATTACATAACTCATTACATCGTTGTAAAAATTTACAATTTGTTTTTTAGATAACTTTGTAAAAAAATCCCAAGCATCTTGAGAGAACATATATCCCAATCTCATTAATTCAGCATGAACTGTAATTGCTTCTGCAAATGCGGACTGATTGTGTTCAGACAATTCAGTTTTGCAGATTTTATTATTCAGAAAAAATATAAGATTTTTATTCATATAATCAGGATAGTTCTAAAATTAATTTGAGCAGGAAATCTATAAAATAAATTTTAATATAACCGTATTACTGTATAGAAGTAATTTTACAATAGCCTGCTTTTATCTGAAAGGAAATCAATCAAGTGATTGTTTAGCATTGATATAATTCGTTAGAAGTAACTTAACTATAGCCTTTACAGAGAATTAGCTTACCACAGAGTAACTAGTAAGTCAAATTTTATTTAGCTTTTATTGAAGTATTTTTCAAATTGTTCAAAAATACCGTTGTCCTGAAGTTTTTCTTTAATCAGATTCATTTGTTGCAATTTATCATCATTTACTCTTTTAATATTCTTATCCCATTTTACAATGAGACTATCTAGCATATCATCAAGAGTCTTAAAAAGGAAATATCCTTCAAAAGTTTCATATTCTTCACCAAAGGAATCTATGTCTATGCCACTGTTTTTTTTAACAAATTTTATCCATTTTTCATTTTCTTCAGCTATTAGATAGTGTTTAAAAAATCTGCAAATGGGAAAGATTTTATACGTATCATAGCCGCATACTTCTACGCCATACAAAATGTCCTTTCTATCCTCAGATATTTCTACAGAATTTTCAGGAATTTCCTCAAAACTAATATTCATATTTCAATTATTTAAATCTGTCACAATAATACTCTATAAATTTCGGAAGTCAAGAAAATTTTTGTCTATCCCAGACAAGTCGTTAACTATCTTACCTTTTTCATAATCTATAATAGGCTTCTCTTGAGGGGCAGCGTCCACTTCATCGCTGTTTACATATTCTTTCAACCATGAACCAATAGGATTTTTCTTTGTCGGAAAAATTCTATCATAGCCCATAGAACGCAATCGGCCATTGGCAAGCCATTCTACATATCCATGTAGATAAGTTTTATTCAACCCTAATAGTTCACCTTTACTGAACAAATAATCTGCCCATTCTTTTTCATGCTGAACGGCAATACGATATGCCTCATAAATCAATTCTTCATTATTTTTAAGAATCTCTTGGAAACCTTCAGAAGGATCATTTTTCCACCTCTTCATAATGTTCTGAGTAATAGCAACATGCTCATCTTCATCACGATTTATAAGTTTTATAATATCAGCATTTCCTTTAAGAAGACCTCGACTACCAAACCAATAAGTGCAAGCAAAACTTACATAAAACAAAATACCTTCAGCAATTTGTAGAGAAAGGACTGTCTTGAAAACTTCTTCTTTGGGAGAATCCCCGACATTTTTGAGCAAATTATCAAAATTTTCTGTTAGCTGATTTGCTCGTTTCATAACTTCAACATTTCCATAAATTCCGTCAAAAAACATAGAAGGTTCTTCTACAATATTCTGCAAAATATATGTATAACTCTCAGAATGAGTATTTTCCATCAACAACCACCAATTCATAGCAAACTCTAATTCACTGTTAGTAACGTATCTTTTCAAAGTTTCAATAGTTCTCGATAAACAACTATCACCCATAGTCTGGAACATCAGATTAGAGAGAAAAACAAATCGTTCGGTATCAGACAATGCTGCGAATTGTGCTCGATCATTAGAAATAGGAACTTCATCGGCCTGCCAATAATTACCTCTCTGAGCCTTGTAGCTTCTTACAAATTCTGGATATTTCACAATATCATATCGTTGCAGTCCCAGCGATTCACCAAAAAACATAGGTTGAAACAATACATCTGTTGGATTTTTATTTAATACGGTTTTCATAATTATTATCCTAATTCATCTTCAATTTGCTTTAGCAATTTGTTTTTCTTAGATTCTTCTGATTCTAGCGTTTCTAGTAATTTTTCTAATTTTTGAAGTTTTTGCTTTTCTGCGGTAATATTGATTATACCAAGTCTAGTTTTAAAATCTTCTGTCCAATTCTCAAATGAATATCCATTTAATAAAAACTTTAGGTCAGAACCTAGAATAACAGCAGCTTCGCTATGGAGGTTATTCTTTCCTACTATTTCTGCATAAAGTTTAAGCAATTCTTCTTCGGTCGATACAACTTGTAGGTTGATTTTTGTAGCATTTTCTGAACAAATTACTAAGCAATTCGTTTTCCAAGATGGACGAGCAGATTTTGCTAAAGACTCCTTTTTTTCTTCAATTTTTTGCTGTAATTTAAAAATCCTCAATTCATTGTTAATAGAACTTTCATTTTCGTGTTTTTCTTTCATAGTTATCTTAAAGTATTTGGTATAAGTTTTCCAGTTGTTGTTAATATCTTGGTTCGGTATAAAGTGTTATTGTCTAGCAATTCTTTTAAAGATGAACACTCCATTTTTGTCAAACGATCTGCTAGAGAAGAATAAGCATATTCCGGCACAATGCCATCAGTAAAGATATAGCTGCTTCGAGATAAATAGAATTTGGATGAATCATAATAATCATGGCGTATATCGCAATATCTATGGTTTTTATCACATAATACAGAGCCATCTTTTAATACTAACCTACCATTCATTGGTTTAAAATCATCTTCGACGACTATTTCATCTTTCACTATTTTTGTCAAACTATTTGCATAAATGCTGTTATCAAATGCTACTACTAATTCTGCAAAATTAGTAACTGGCTCAACCGAAACACATCTTTTAATCTTCTTAGATAAACTATCCAATCCAAAAAATTCTCCTGAATCATTTACAAATACAAATTTCTTACTTGATATATTACTGTATCTTTTATCATAAGAGTCTCTGTTATAGTAATCTAATTTTCCTAAAAAAATCCAAGTCTGTTCTTTATCTGTCAAATATTCTGCTCCTACTATCATCTCCTTTACACTGATTTTTTCAGATTGTAAAGAAGTGTATGCATTAGATTTCGCATAGTCATTTGATTGACAAGGTAGTAATACCAAATCTTTACCGTCCCACGAATAAACAAATTCGCCTTCTAAGCCTTTACCTTTCATAGAATTAGTTTCTTGAAGAATGAATAAGAGATTTTGAATGGAAATTTCAAACTCAAAACCTCTAGGATCATAAACTCTACAGTATGTAGCTCTAGTATTCCACGACCAACAAGTTCCACCTGCTTTTTTATTCAAAACAAAACCAGTAGTAGGAATGTTATCAAATTCAACTGGTGCTACTTCTTCGCCATAAACTGATAAATCTTTTGAATTATAATAATTGTTTACACGTTCCCCCGGTTTTTTTCTCCAAGTTTCCCATGATTTTTCCTTTCTCCACACTTTTCCATCATGAAAAATCACATATCCCAGTTTTCCAGTATAGGTATCTGAACGAATGTTAAATCCTACTTTACATTTTTTAGGTATTATTAATTGATTACTATTCATTTTTAGATATGTTTATAATGCACAACCTCCTTCACAGCCCACTGTTTCTGTCTCTGTTTCTACCTCAGCAATAGAGTCTTTTTTCTTTCTACTGTTTGTGTAGTAGAAAGTCTTAATACCATAATACGTTGCCATTAGCCTATCTCTCAGCATTTCTTTCATAGATACCTTTCCTTCCGGGTAATTGTCACTATCATAATATAAATTAAATGAACTGGCCATATCCAACCATTTTGCTATGACTGCATTTAATTTAATAATACCTATGTTATTTTTAATATCCTTTTTTAAGAGATAATTTTGGCGATACTTAATTCCCGGAACAATAACTATAGGTGTTTTTTCTAATGAAGATTTTTTAGTGATGTAAGAAGTTATCGGCTCAATCCCATTTGTAGAAGATTGTATAACGCTAGAACTTTCGACTGGCATCTGAGAGCTGACAGTCATATTTCTCATACCATACTTTGCTATGTCTTGCATCAATCCAGTCCAATCCAAGTAATTAGGTTTTACTAAATGATCTACTGTCTTAGGATAAAGATCAAGAGGGGTTTTCTCTGCATGATAGTATTTCGATAAATGAAAATGAGGAGCAGGACCATAAATTTTAGCCATTTCCATACTTGCTTCCATCAAATAATATTGTTGTTTTTCAAAAAATTCATTAGTAACTTCTAGTGCTTCTGGTGAATTATGGTTATACGATTGATGTGCTAGCCATGCGGAAAAATTAGTCACTCCTAATGGACCTCTTATTAAGGGCAAAGTTCGCACAGCCTTTTACTGTATATTCTTGCACGTCTATTAAATGATTTAAGGTCTTAACTATGAGTTTGCACACTTTTCTATGATGAGCATCAGACTTAATCCGATACATATTGACTGCGGCCAAAACACACACACCTATTTCTGCTTCAGGATCGTTGGTATATCTTTCTGCTTTCAGAGGATGTAATATTTCTTGACAAAGATTGCTCATTCTAACTGGTTCTTTCCAAGGCGAAAATTCATTAGCATTGTCTAAATTTATAATATAAATTCTAGCAGTTTCTAAAGTTTCGGTTAGTAAAGTTGCTGTGAGAGAGTCAGATTCATTATGTCTTGTAGAAATAGTGGTGCGCGGTATAGATTTATCCTTTTCACATTCTAGGTAAATTTTCTCCAAATCTGAAGTCCCTAGTGATTCATACAAATGAGGAACATCTTTTGAACTGAAGAGGCTAACAGGCTCTTCTTTAACCAGTCTGTCCCAAAATAGACCACTCATCCCAATACTGTAATCTAAATGAGGAACACGATTTTCATGTGTTCCCTGATTATTTTTTAAAGTAAGGATAGTTTTTATTTCTGGATGAAAAATAGGAAAGGTTACTGTGGCACTTCCTCGTCTTGCGGCTCCTTGCTTCGAGCATTTGATAGTCTCTTGGAACATCTTGAGCCATGCTATTACTCCGCTATGGAGAGTATCTCCTGCGCCAATAGGAGAGTTTAGTGGCCTTATACGACTGAGGTTGAGCCCAATGCCGTATTTATCACAAGTAAGCAGTCCAGCGGACGTATTAGCAGCATACAAACTTTGTTTTGTATCCAAAACATCAATCAAACCGCAACTAGAAAAACTACGAGTAGGAGTCCTTGCCCCTGATAAAATTGGAGTGGGCCAATTTATACTTTGATTTTTAGAAGTTTCGTCGTAAAAATCACGAATATATTCAAACCTCGTTTTTTCTGGTTCAGAAAATCCCAGAGTCATCGCCATGCAAATGGTCATGAATTGAGGAGTTTCTTTAATAGACTTACTAGTTCTTTCTTGAACCAGATATTTACTACAAAGTTGAGTCAAACCTCCGTAAGAATAAATAAAATCTCGTTCATGATCAATAATTTCATCTATTTTATTAATCATACTTTCAGGATAATTTTCTAAAAGTTTTTTGTCATAAAAACCACAATCAACCATTTTTCTGATATGGTCAATAAGTTTAGGGGGATTTTTACCACCCCATACTAATTTTCTAAGTTTATAATTTAATAAATTTGATGCGACCTTATCATAATTAGGCGTCTGAATAGTTATAAGATCTTCTGTGGCAGAAATAAGAGCATCGTGAATATCAGAAGTCTTGATGCCATCGGTAATAGATAATTTAGCCCTCATAACTATATCAAGAGGGTTTACCCCAGATACTCCATTTGTAGCCCATTCTAAAACTTTATTAATTTTTTCATTGCTGAATGCCTCAGCAAGACCATTTCTTTTTATTACCTGTATGTCCATCATCGTAGTCTCATTCCCTTTCATCATAGCGGTGTTTTACTTACTGTAGAAAGCAGTTGTCATGTAAAGAATCTGATACTAATTCACAGCCATATTTCAAAACATCTTCTAATTTTTTAATAGGTTCTTTTTCTTCAAAAAAACCTAAAGAAAATGTAACATCTGGAAATTCCTCAAGAATAACAGGGCACCAACTACTCGCGGGTTCAATAGATTTTATATGATAGGTTTTTCCTTTTTCTAAAAGATTTTCTGCATCCTTCATGATATTAGTAAACCAAAAAATATGTGTTCCTTTATAAACGATTTCCATTTTTGGAAGTGGCCAAAATATTCCTCCTTCTGCATAGTAATTCTCATAAGAATTGCGGTATCCTTCAGGTTTAGTCAATCTAATACGCTCAAAGCCTTCTGTAGAATCTATAGGTTTTCGATCTACTCCGTATATTTTTTGATTGTAACTATTATAAGTTCCTAATTGTCCAGTGTTTTTATTTACCACTATTTGTGTATTCATGTATTAATTTTGTTTAAGCTATCACTAAGAGGGTAGCCAGTCAAGGTCTTCATTCAGTTAGTGTATAGCTGATTTTTATACCATTATAAATTTTTATATCACTGTAATGCGCAACAGCATCTTCGATAGTAAATTTTCCCGGACAATCCTGCATATATTCATTAATGTAATTTATTGCGGCTTGAGCAATAGCATTATTATCATCTAAATCTTTAGTGAAAATAATTTCAGGCAAAAATTCCCCAGACTCATCAGTAAATTTTTGTGAACGGGCGCTATCTTCATTTGAATCTTCATCTAATAGCAGATAACGATCTTTTCTTCTGTAAAATAGTAATGTTTCTACACAGTCATCACTTCCGAGAATTATCACTCTGCAATATACTTTGATATCAGAAGACTCTAAATATTCGGCATTACCATTAAAAAATCTAAAATTTACTTCAGAAACAACTTTACCGTCAATGTCTAAACGCAAAGATTCATCCCCAGAGAACTTAATATATTCTCCTTTTGAATTTACTTCTGGCCCCACTAGAATATATTTCTCATTAAAATAATTTTTAACCTCCGCGTCATTGAATATAATATCATCTGAAATTATTTCAAAATAATGCGCATCCGCATAAATAAACATCATATCATAGGAATGTTTATCTAATTGTTCTATTTCTAAGGTCATTTCATAAACAATTTCTTCCGAAAGATTATTTATTTCTGCATAATAATCTGAATAACTATCATAATCTTCGGGGAACTCTATACAATTATGTAATTGACCTCTTGCAAGTTGCGCATATAAAACTAATGTCTTATTATCAGACTCGCGCATTACTTCTATACGATTTGGATAATATGTTCCTGCATATGCTATCGGATTAGCAAATTTGCGTATTACCAGATTATCTAATGTATTTCTTAATTTTCCCATGATATTATCATTATTTGATTATGCCACTTTTAACCGTATTATAAATTTTATATTTTTCAAGAACCAATCTTTCAAAGATATGAATATCATACGAATCTTCAAAATTGAAAAGCATTTTGGATATGATCGGACAATGTTCAATAAAAGAGTCTTTCACAGCTTCAGCAACAATACGAATTTCTTTCTGTGCAGTTTTGTGCAATCTCTGGTTCAAGAAAGACATCCACGTTCTAAGCGTTCCGTTAAGAAATAACACGGTTGAGGTAGCTTCTGGAAGAATTAACCTTGCGCTCTCTCTGGCAACACCTGCATCCAGTAATTTAGTGTAATCATCAAACGTATTACTGATAAATTCTTTAATAAAACCATCCCATTCAGTCACAACTTCAGTAGACGATTGTCTATTATTTTTAGCCTGTGCTCGTAATTCAATGGGCTCATACTGCGTAACAGCTTGATACCTTTGTGAAAATTCTTGTTTCTTAAAATCATGTCTAAGCATTTCTCTACCCATTGCACGACTTGTTTTGATCTCAAAACCAAGATTTACAGTATCAAAAATTGACCAATGCCCTTGAAGAAGACAGTGCCTCAATAATTTTTCAGGTTCATCGAATAATTCATTAATTTCTCTGCTGGATGAAACTCTTGCAATACCTACTACAATTTCATCAATACTTTTTCCCGCATATTCATCCAATCCAACAGATTTTGTTTTTAGTGCTACTTTCATGTTTAGTAACTAACATAGCACTGGTGATGAGAAGTGTCAAATAATAAAAAATAAACCGAAACAGTTGGACTATTTCGGTTTATTTTAATTGAAGAACAGTTTAATTGAATATAAATTGTGGCACATTTCCTAATTCTACAATAGCACCATCTGCGGTGGCACTGAATGAGAACGGGTCATCAGAAAAGGTTAAATTAACAATAGCATTTATATTAAAAATCTTAGTGACGCCGTTTAACCACGTCTCACCAGTATCAACTATAATAAATTCAAAAGGAGAATCATTTAATACCTGAACATATTGACTAGGTGGTACAACTGTAGTAGTAGTAGTAGTAGTAGTAGTAGTAGTAGTAACACCACTTACAGCATTAGCATTATCTACATTATCACTCTCTAAATCTACAACTGCACTATTCAATGCAGCAAGTGCAGCAGCTAAATCATCATTTGCAACAGATAAATCTGCATTAACACTTGAAAGAGCGGTTTCAGCAGTAATTCTAGCAGCTTCTTCAGCAGCTTCTTCAGTAGTCATATTAGCAACATCAATTCCTAATTGAGTTGCTTGTCCTTCGAGAGTAACAGTTTGTGCTAAGGCATCTGTTAATGCAATTTGTAATGCAGATTGTGATGCAGTTGTAGCAGCAAGAAAAGTATCATAAGTGCTTTGTAGTGCAACTGACGCAGCAGTGACTGTGCTTACTTTATTTCTTAGTGCAGTTGTTTCTGATAATTCGTCAGAAACTGCATCAACAATGTTATCAATAATATCTTGAGTAGCTTGTGTGGGCATTAAATTACTTATAAAAAATCAACTAATTTAATGCGTCCGAATTTAACTGATCGTCTGATTGACACATATGAGTCACACTTAACATAGCATTCTGATATGCTATAAAATCTTCATAAATATCCGGCGTAAACCATGCATAATGGTGAGTGATTAAATCCTCTGTAGTAAAATTAGTTGCAAGCAATACATCATTTATCATATCTGATATATTAGCAATACCTATTTCTTCATTATACTCAATCAAGGCATTTATTGAAGAAATTGGCGATACTGTAATTCCATGATGATACGGTTTATGTATATAAATTGGAAATGGTAAATTATCGGCAACTATTTTTATAGAAGTAGAGTCTGAAATTAAATCACCTTTGCCACAATTATTTGTAGCAATTACGTTGAAAAGTCCGTCAGATGATAGTAATGGAACATCCACAAATAATTCTACCGTTCCTTTTGTAGTGAATGAAGGAACTTGATATGCCATTATTTTTTCATCATCAATTATATATTCTCTATGCGGAAACATTTCTAGATTGTCCGCAGAAAGATATACATTTTTCATACTTTGAAATCCTTCTCCTTGTAATTTGATTCTAGGTTTATCACCTACTCTAAAAAATGATCTGTCAGTAAATTTTAATTGAGGTCTTCCTAAAGATGTATACTTGTCCTGTGGAACATCTTTGTATTTTTCCAACATCGTATCATAATTACAGTAAAAACTATTGACAGGAACTACATTAGTGTTTATGGTGCATATTGTAGGAACATTTTTAGATGCAGTTCTATACAAATATGTTTTTATTGTGAAACTTGTGCTAGCTTCTAATTTCCATTTAGCATTCACTGCAACGTCTGTTGGGTAATCGTACGAAATTTCGCCACTCCAGTATATTTCAGATTCAACTGAATTACCTGTTTTAGGCTCTCTCCATTCAAATATTGCATATGGATTACATAACACTGCAAAATTAGTTATTATTTGGTCAACATCTTCTTGATATTTTCCAATAACAGTCATAGTTACGTTTATATTAAATGGTATTGCTTCTAATGTTTGATAAGAACCATCTTTAGCTTTATATAAAAATGCACCCTTTTTCTTTATACGATCATTGTCTCTGCTGGTAGAATTCATTGTTATAGCAACAGCAGGTAGACGTATTGAATCGGTGGTATTTGCTAAATCTGAAAGAATTCTAGATTTAGGACCATATATGTATTTTACAGGAATACTTTTTTTAGGAGTTCCTCCGTCTTCCCCATAGTCATGACGAATTACATTAGTATCATCCATGACCGCTTCAAAAAAAGCTAGGTTATACCAAATCTCTCTATTATAGTTGTATTCCTTCACAGTATAAATATACTTAATAATGTCAGTTAATGGAAAATTTTCATTTAATCCAGAAGTCCCTGCTTTTTCATTTTCACCACAAGAAGGAGTTGCTAATTATTCTGCACAAAACAGATTTGCATGTAATAATCCAATTAAAAAAGTTTTTCAACAGCACGTTGTCCAATATAATAACCTGTATGGAATGGATATAACTTACTATTCATCAATTTATGATTTGAAAAAACATAATTTCTTATATGGAGAAGAGCACTCTGGGTTCAATCCTTCGAGACAGTTAAAAGGAATAGTAGAGCTTAAAAGCTATGGGGCAATTATGACATCTATAGGCTACCAATCAGAAGAAGAGATAAATTTATATATTCCAGTTCCAGAATTTGAA
>Ga0209294_1000014_pt1 | contig 35418 bp, 39 predicted proteins | sample LowerColdCreek_FD_184128 | JGI IMG/M metagenome (GOLD analysis project Ga0209294, IMG submission 184128) | Groundwater microbial communities from Cold Creek, Nevada to study Microbial Dark Matter (Phase II) - Lower Cold Creek (SPAdes) (version 3) | ecosystem: Environmental > Aquatic > Deep... | reverse complement strand
GACCTGGGAGTTGGCCAGCGGGTTGAGCGCCTTCGACTGCTTCTCCAGCCCGGTAAGCCCGTCCTTGACCTTCTTCAGGCCCGCGGACGCGTTGTCCTTGAACTCAGCGAGAATGCGTAGCGACTCTTGAATCATGATCCCTCCAGACTCCTCATAAACTCACGCAGCGCCTTGTCCTCACCGCGCGCCCCCATCGCGGCCACGTGCGTCAGCTCGGCCAGGCGGCGGTTACCCAGCTTCCGCGCGTAGCGCGTGTAGAGGGTAAGCTGGTCAAGGGTCATTGCACCGATCTCAGCGAGGTTGAATCCGTAGCCGCGGAGGTAGGTGACGACCTCTCCCCAGTCGCTGCCTGTACTCGCTCCATGGCGTCCTTGAACTGGGGCAGGACCCGCTGGACGAAAAAACCGAGGTTCACCTCCAGGAAGGCGGCCACCACCATGACGCCCTCATCCATTGGGAGGGTGTCGAAGAAGGCGCGGTCCTTGCCAATGGAGAGGCAGACCAGCTCAAGCAGGTCCTCACCCCCGACCGCCATGATCTCGATGACGATGGCCGCCTCGTTGGAGCCTGCGTCAAGCAGGTGGGCGATGGCCCCGTAGATGGTGCGCGCCTTGGCCAGCACCTTGGGAAGCTGCCCAAACGTGAAGGGCCGCACCTCAAGGGTCGAGTCGCCGATGGCGAGGGTTCGGTTGGGAAAGAGAACTGACAGGTCCGACATGGGGTTCCTTTGGGTATGGATGTAGAAAGGGGTGCCCTGTAGGCACCCCCTATTTAGTGAGCTGTGCTCCTTGGCCTGGTTAGCCGCGGATGATGCTCATGAACTTCGACAGGCCAACCGCCGTGACCTCGTTGGCGATCTGCACGCCACCGGTGAGCTCCAGCGCTCCAACCTCGGTGCCGATGAACTCGAGGTTCGCCGGAACGGAGAGGCGGACGTTGTAGAGCGTCGCGATCATTGGTAGCTGGTCGTAGGCCGACGACCCCTCGAAGCGAATCGAGTAGTTGCGCGCACCGGCGGTGAGGGCCTCCACCTTCCCCTCGTACGAGGCGTAGGTGTAGTTCACCGTGATGGCGTTGGCCCCTGGTCCTGTGATGACCGTGGAGGTCGGGATCATGTCGAGGCGGCCGTACTTCGCGTCAAGCGTGTAGTCCGTGCCGGCCACGAGAGGCGTTACCCCCTTCGTTGCCACGACCGCCGATACCCCCGGGTTGGCGAGGAACACCGGTGAGCCAACGTAGGCCGAGTGGGCCTCGCCGGTCACCGAGGCACCCGTGCCCGTGGACATCGTGCCGTAGAAGGCCGTTGCCAGGTTCTTCGCGTCGATGTTGCGAATCGTCATCGTGACCGAGAGGTCAGTCGCGGTGATCAGGTCGATGACCTTCACCCGCAGGCCGCTCCACGACTCCCGAAACTCGAGGTTCTCTTCCGTGCCCGTGACCGCGAAGTTGTCCGCGTCCCCGATCCACTGGAAGGGGGCCGCGGGTCCGTTCGCGTCGCGTACGGCCAGGTAGACCTTACCCTGGCCTACGGCGTAGTACTTATCTGCCATTTGGTTGCTCCTTCAGGAAAGCTGTTTAGAGTAGGCCTGGAGCGCCGAGAACTGGAGCTGGTAGACGACCCGATCCGGATTTACCGAGATCAAGTTGGCACCGTCAAAGCTCCAGACGAGGTTGTCTGCTCCTGCCACCTTCGTGCCTCTCACCGCCTGAGAAGCGTCATCAATTAGTTTCAGTTGGGTATCAATGAAGTCTGACTCCCCTGCTCCGTACTCGAGAACGAGCACGACCGAGTAGTTCAAGCGCATCAGTTGGAACCGCTGGTCCCTTTCGGCGGTGTTCACGGAACCGATGAACACCACCCAGGCAGCAGGCACCTCAATCAGCGCCAGGGTGGGGTCAGCTTCTGTCCCACCTAGCGAGGCGGCCACCCTCCCGCCTAAGGCGGTGACCGTCGATAGCTTTTCCACGAGGTCGGACGTGACGTCCTTGATCATACCCGGCCCTCCACTGTGTCGATGAGCAGCCGCTCCTTCTCCAGGCGCTGCCACTGCTCCTCACGAATTCGGTTGTAGTACTCCACCAGCTGGTCAAACGTGGCCTTATCCACATCAATCGTGGCACCGGCCTCATGGCGGGTGCCGCTGTGAACGTGCGGTCTTAGCAGCGTGATAAGCACTCTATTTAGTCCTTAGGATGTATCGGTCGACGAAGCCCATGATGGCGTCCTGGTCGCCCTGCGAGATGCCGAGGAAGGGGCGCGCGGGCATGCGGGTCGTGCCCTGCTGGAGGTGCTTGGCGTAGGGAGCGTCCGAGAAGACGGTGACCTGCGTCCCTTGAACGGACGCCTGGATGGACTGGTAGAGAAAGCCGGTGCGAAAGAGCAGGCCAAAGACGGCGGAGCCGTCCGCGGTTCGGGCATCCGCGGTGGCTGGAGCCCAGGGCCGCCAAGGGGTGCCGTCTGGGCTCGTCTTCGTGGTCCGGATGCGGGCACGGGTGGAGGCGACCAGGTGGTCCGCGATCCGCTGCATCAGCGGCTGAGGCCGCTGGAGGTTGCGGATGAGGGCGGAGATCTCCTCGGTGGTGACCTTGACGGTGATCACAGACCAAGCCTCGTGCTGATGCCACGGACCTTGGTGCCGGAGCGAGAGGTAAGGACCTCCTGCAGCAGGTAGCGGTTTCCCTGGACCTGGAGGACGTCGTTCAGCTTCACGAGCCCAGGTGGGGTCCAGAACCACGCCTCAACGCGGGACTGGCCGCCCGTCATCTTCGAAGGGACCTGGCTGGGGTTGTCCTGCAGGGCCCCAACGGTCTTGAAGGCGCAGGGCACGGCGGTGGCGACCTCCTGGAAGGACGTCTTCTTGTCCGTGTTCATCGAGTAGATCGGACGAAGGACGTCGGCCATGAAGTCGCACGCCACGCCCACTGGGCCGCGGATGTCCATGGTGTCCATCACCACGAGGGTGCGATCCGAGTTGGAGAAGATGTCGCCCTGCTTGACGTCGCTGTAGCCCGTGTAGAGGGTGAAGTAGTCGAGGACGTCCTCGGGGTTCTTCGTGAAGCGCTCGTCCTGGGAGTAGGCGAGCGGGACGGAGCGGAGGAAGGCGCGGTTCTGGAGCGGCACGATCCAGGAATCGGGGCGGTGCTGGTCAAAGGCGGAGCCGAGCTTCTGGCCGACCTTCTTGAAGCCCTTTTGAACCTTCTTGTCGATGCTCTTGGCGGTCATTCAAACTCCACGAAGTCGTAGCTGTTGAGGTCGTTCTCGATCATATTTAGGAGCGCTAGAAAGACCTCATTCTCAGGGAGCTTCTCTACCTGGGCACGGGCCTCCTCGAGGGAAAGCAGGAAGAGGTTGGCGCACTCCTTGACGCCCGTCAGGTAGGCGTAGGTCAAGGTGGGCTGGTAGCGAGAGATGATCTTCATGAGAAGCTCGGGTAGCCGGTTGCGGAGCTGCCAGCGGTGCCAGCCACGGACAACCCGGTAGGTAGGGTGGCGGTGTTGATGATGTTTACGGACCCATTGCTCTGAGAGACCGCGAGGTAGGTGCCATCGTAGTTGAAGTCGATACCTGTTGATGAGCTAGGCCCAATGTTGGATGCGGTGACGGTCCCAAAACCAGTGGCGGGGTTCCAAGGGTAGTACTTCAGGAAGTTCAGGTCTGAAACGTACAGAGCGACCCACTTCCCGTTAGGATGTACCGACACGCTGCCAGCCGTAACCGCGCTGGTGGTAGCCACGTAGCGGGTGCCGAAGCCGGTTTCGCTGTTCCACTGGTAGCCGTTCATGTTGCTGCCTACGACAAAGATGCCGTCATGGGAGAAGGCAACCCCGTTGATAGAGGTGGTTGATGGAGCCACACTGGGGGCCGCGTACTGAGTACCAAAGCCTGTGTCGTCGCTCCAGGCCCACACGTGGACCGTCTCTCCGCCCGCGAAGGCAACAGCCCGACCATCAGGTGAGAACGCAACGGCAGAACCAGGTGGGGTCACCCCAGGGTTGGTTAGGCGGGTTCCGAAGCCGGTGGTCTCCGACCAGGGGTGGGCGTGGATGGTGGTGCCTACCATGCAGATGATGGTGCGCCCTGACGGGGAGAAGGCGATGGTGTTGGGGCTCGCCGCGAGGGCGGGAGAGATGGCGGTGAACTTGGCACCCCAGGTAAGCCCATTCAGCGGGAACCCGCAGACGAAGGGAGTGGTGTTCTGATAGACCGCCGCCGATCGCAGCCGTGGGCTTAGCGTGGTTCGGGGCGAACCACCTGAACCCCCGGTCGCACCAGAGGTAAAGGTCACAGGGGCTGCCCAAGGCCGGTATATCTCATGGCCAGTCAGGGTCTCATTGTTGACATCGCCGCGCAGCAGCAGGTACGGCTTAGGCCGGCTTGGCGTGAAGAGCAGAGCGGGGATGGTCATGTGATGCCTGACCCTGAGACGATCCAGGTAGTTGCGGTGACCTTGATGGCGGTCACCAGAGCGGGGGCGCTGATGGTGCGCGACCCTGTCGCTCCTGACGGCGCGAAGTACATCGTGTCGGTGGTAATGGCAAGTGTGACCGTGCCACCTCCAAACTTATTCACGAAGGTTAGCGTGGTGCCGATGCCGTAGGCCACCGAGGCATTTGACGGGATGGTGAAGGTGACCCCGGAGGCCGAGTTGTTGTAGATGTGCTTTCCTGCGTCGCCCAGCACACAGGTGTAGCTGGTGGTCTGGAGGTTCTGCGGGATGCCGGTTGGAGCGGCTGCCGCTGGCGCAGCAAACGTCCCATCCGCCCTAAGGAAGGTCGTCGTCCCACCACCCGATGCGGGCACGTGCCCTGGGGTGGAGGACGTGAAGGCGTTGCTGGTCAGCGCAAGGGTGCCGCTGGTCGTGACAGGCGAGCCACTCACCGAGATGGCTGAGTTGGCCGAGGTAGCCGCAACGGACGTCACCGTGCCTGAGCCACCTACGGTAGTCCAGGTGGGCGGACCACCTGTACCGGCGGAGGTCAGGACCTGGCCGCTGGTGCCGTAGGCGGTGCCCCCGATGCCGAAGGCCCCACTGGTGTTGATGCGGAGCCTCCGCACCGGCGACGCCTCGGTGCCTACCGTGAGGACCAGCTCGTTGGACAGGAGGTTTGCGGCGTCGTCGGAGCCGATGACAACCGCTCCTGAGACCGCCCCTAGCGAGCGACCGGCTCCCTTGCCAATGGCGGTGCTGTCGGTAGTAGTGGCGGCCTGGCGCATGGCGCTTGCGCCGACCGCCGTGTTGCCGGCTCCCGTCGTCTGGTTGAGGGTGTAGGCCCCAAACCCGGTGCTCCCGTTGCCCGTGATGGCGTTTGCGCCCGAGCCGCAGCCCAGGTAGGTGTTGTTGTCCCCGCTGGTCCGCGAGATGGCGCAGTCCATGCCGATGAAGGTGGACTCATAGAGGTTAGCAGCCAGCGGTGAGGACTTCAGGCTCAGCGTGCCGATGCCGGTGGGTATAAGAGTGACCCCACCGGACCCTGTGCCCAGGGTGAGCCCATTGGTGATAAAGTTGAAGGTGAAGTTGGGCCCGCCGGCAAGGACGCCTGCGTTGTTAAACTGGACGTTGGTGTCGGCTCCGCCTGGTGTTAAAGGTGTAGCAGGTGTTGCAGCCCATGTCCCGTCGGCCCGTAGGAAGTTGGTGGTGCCTCCACCCGACCCAGGCACCACGCCTGGTTGGACGGTCGTGAAGGTGTTGGCCGTGATGGAGATGATGCCCGCCGAGGTGATGGGCGTGCCGCTGATGGAGAGGGCCCCGTTGACAGAGCCGACCTCGACCGAGGTCACGGTGCCCGTGTTGGCGGTGAAGCCGGACGGGTTGGTCGCCGGGTAGGCACCAAGGGCGGTCAAAGCGGCAGGAGCGGTCGTTGAGCCCGTGCCGCCCTTGGCAACTGGGACCGTGTTGAGGGCGAGGGTGATCGTGCCTGAGGTGGTGACAGGCGAGCCACCCACGGTGAGGTCGGAGGAAGTGACACCCACCGAGGTCACCGTGCCTGAGCCGCCACCCGCGTCCACCCACTGCGTGTTGAAGTCCGTGGCATCGACCTTGGCCAGCACCTGGTTGGCGGAGCCGCCTGGAGCCACGCCTGTGCCAGTGGCTCCTGTATCGCCCTGAATGCCCTGTGGACCCTCAGGCCCTACCTCACCTTGAACTCCCTGAATGCCCTGTGGACCCTGATCACCTTGAGGACCCTCAGGTCCTACCTCACCCTGTGGACCGGCCGGACCTGGATCTCCTTGTGGCCCCGTTGCACCAGTTGCACCAGTTGCCCCATCTGCACCGGGCTCACCTTGAATACCTTGATCGCCCTGCAGTCCTGTGTCACCTTGAATGCCCTGCGGACCGACTGGTCCCGGGTCTCCTTGTGGTCCTGGCGGTCCCTGTTCGCCAACAACAGATGACCACGTGGGAGGAGCCTCCGTACCCGCGGAAGTAAGCACCTGTCCTGAAGTACCGTAGTTGGACCCACCGATGCCGAAGGCACCTGCATTATTGATTACAAGGCGTAGTGGTGAGTCACCACTGGTAAGACCGGATCTAGAAAGTGCAATTTCACCACTAGCTAGAGTAGCTCCGTCATTTCCGCCGATAAGCACTACTGATGACGCACTGCTCGGCAAATCAAATCCAGCACCACGGCCAATAAGAATATTCAAAGAACCGCTTCGTGCCTTGGAACCACCTGCGCTCATGCCGATGATTACATTGCCCCCCGTCCCTGTCTGTGATCCAAAAAGAGCACCTGAACCTATAACAACGCTGCCGCTTCCACTGCTAGAGATGCCCGCATCAGCACCAACAAGTACATTTTGACTGCTATTAACTGCAGCAGACCTACCTGCTCTTGCTCCAATAAAGGTATTACCACCACCACCACCACCTGATAGCAGGTGAGCAACCTCAAAACCCACGTATGTATTAAGTGAACCACCAGAATTGATCCCGTTGCCTGCGCCAAACACCGTCGAGTTAGTAGTTGAACCCAGCAAGGCATTGCCTGTTCCAACCTTTAAGTGACCGCCATTTGCGGTGCTATATGTGATACCTGTTGTTCCAGTTAACACACCTGCATTGTTGTATTGGAGCTGATTAGTGCTGCCAGCAGCGGATGCCGCATTAACCCATTGCGACCCGTTGTAGCTCAGTACCTGGCTCGAGATAGGCGTCGTGATCGTGACGTCCCCGAGGTCAGTTAGATCAAGCGTCTCGGAACCCGCGAAGACGTAGCCGACCACGAGGTTCGTGTTGTTGCCAAACGGCGCCCCGCTCGCGTCAAGCAGCTCCACCGTCCAGTCGAAGTACGTGCTCTGCTCAACTACCGCGGTGATGTTCCAGCGATGGTACTGCCCGTTGTTGACGCGCGACTGGACCAAGAAGACGGTGTTGGGCACGATCTTCCGGTAGTAGTTGGTGAGGTCGGTGGCCGTGCCCGCGGTGATCTTGTTGACGAAGATGTGGGTTGCCGCGGTCTGGGTCGCGTTGTTGTAGCGGATGTCACCACCGGCCGGAGGAGGCGTGGTGGCCGTGACGAAGCGGTAGCTGAGGAGCTGCGCGCTCGAGCTGACCGGCAGGCCCCAGTAGGAGTTGGTGCCGTCCGTGAGGAGGGCCTCGCCTTCGTGGGTGGGCTGCGCTGGAAGCAGCGCGTTGAGCGCGTCGTTGGCTGTAGTAGCTCCCGTGCCTCCTGAGCCGATGGCAAGCGTGCCACCTAGCGTGAGGACGCCCGTGCTTGTGACCGGGCCACCTGTGAAGGTGAGCCCCGTGGTCGCACCTGAGGCGTCGACCGAGGTGACCGTGCCCGCGGCTCCACCGCCCGTGCCTGAGCCACCCTGCCCGTAGATGAAGGTCGCGCCCGTCTGGAGGTTGACGGTGCCCCGCGTTGAGGCGAAGCGGCAGAGCTCGATGAAGGTCTGCTGCGGGAAGAGCTCCGTGAAGGGCGCGAAGTTGATGTTGTCGATCGCGTCCTGGTAGGACGAGTACTCGACCTCACCGACCTGGAGGGCGAACTGCCCGCGGATGGAGACCAGGAACCGCTGGACGGAGGCCCGGTTGTTGTTGCCCAGGGTCTGCATCGCGGTCCCGTTCCAGAACTGCGTCACCTGGACGGTGGAGCCTGGAGTTGGGGCCGTGGTCGAGAGCATCGTGCCCGGGTTGTAGGTCGTGAAGGTCGTTGGGTCCTGGGCACCGACCGCCCGCACGTTGACGTCCCCGGAGCCCCAGTTGATGGACTCGCCCTTCACCAGCCCCGAGGAGGAGCGGACGGTGAGCGAGCCCTTGGGCTCCACGAACACATCGGAGGCCGCGGTGGCGAAGGCCTCAAGGAGGGCGGTGTTGCCCGCGAAGTCAGGCTGCGAGTGGGCGTTGCGCGGACCTGCGGCCCCATCGATGAAGGTCGTGACCCCACCCACGCGCTTGACGAGGATGTAGCCGAGCTGAAGGGCGTTCGAGTTCGAGTTGAGGTTGTCGTTGGAGACAACGACATCGCCGTTCTCGAGGTAGCCGATGTAGCGGATGAAGAAACCGTCGGTGGAGAGCCCGAGGTTGGAGAGCGGCCAGTCCTGCTGCGCGAAGGTCCGCACCGCGTTGTTGACGCCCGCGTTGAGCTGGTTGTAGAAGATGCCCTGCTGCAGCGCGTTGATGCGCAGGACGGTGTCCGACAGCGCGGTGAGCCCGGCGCTGTCGGAGGTCCGCGTGACACCCGTGGTGCTGGCGATGTGGGCGAGGCTGGTGAGGACCTCCTTGAGGTCACCTTGGTTCTCAAGGGCACCCGTGATGAGGCCCCAGGTACCCGTAGGCTGGGCGTTCGTCCATTCACCTGAGGAGAAGGTGAGCACCTGCCCGTCGGAAGGCGTGCCTAGATCGACGTCCGTGAGGTCCTCGAGCGTCTCCGGTGGAATACTTGGGTCAACCCACTGCGTGTTGAAGTCCGTGGCGTCGACCTTGGTAAGAACCTGATTGGCGATTCCCCCTGCAGCCACGCCAGGGCCGGCCGGCCCTGTGGCTCCAGTGTCGCCTTGGACCCCCTGATCACCTTGTGGTCCTGGATCGCCTTGAGGACCGGCTGGGCCAATCGCCCCATCCACTCCATCCGCACCGGGTACGCCTTGAATGCCCTGTGGGCCAATCGGACCTGGATCTCCTTGTGGCCCCGTTGCACCAGTTGCCCCATCTGCACCGGGTACGCCTTGGATACCTTGAGGTCCGATTGGCCCTGGGTCACCCTGTGGGCCAGTCGCCCCATCGGCACCAGGCGGGCCAATGGCACCATCTGCGCCAGTCGGACCAGCGGGTCCTGGGTCACCTTGTGGACCTGGTGGCCCAATTGCTCCATCTGCGCCTGGTGCTCCATCTGCGCCTGGTGCTCCAGTCGGACCAGCGGGTCCTGGATCGCCCTGTGGACCTGGTGGTCCACCCGCTCCCGGTGCTCCTTGCACCCCAACTACAGCTACCGCTACCTCTTCCTCAAGAGTAATGACCTTAGTTTGCAGAGGCAGCGCAACTACAGTAATATCAGTAGTGAGCGTGACTACCTTTATCTGTAGAGGAAGCGCAACGGCGGTTACATCACTCATGTCACCGCCTTGTCAAGCACCACGGAGCCCTCGAGATACTTCACCACGTCGCCAAGCCCAAACGCGATGAAGAGGTCCCACACGCCCGTCTCGAAGTTCAACGAGGAGGTCTGCGCGGGTGAGAGGTAGAGGTCCACGTAGCCCTTCGTGGGCTCGGGAATGGTGGCGTCCAGCGCGATGACGATCGCGGTGTCCGTGATCTTCTTCTTGACCTTGGCGGTCGCGACCGCGTTGGTAAGATCGACCGGCACCTGCAGCGGGTCATCCACGGGCAGGAGCGGGTCATACGTCTGTAGGAGGTAGACGCGCTGCCTGAAGGTGGCCTTCTTGTTGATGATGATGTTGAGCTTGCCGGCTTCCATTTAGACCTCGTACTCGTCAACGGTGCACTGAAGGGTGAACTCAGCCGAGTTGCCAACGAGGCAGCCCTTCGGAACCCGCACCTGGGTAACGAAGTAGTTCGTGAACATCGGAGTGGTCAGCGTGTAGGCGGTCTGCCTGGTGGTGGCCTGGTGAGGGCCAACCGGAGAGAGAAAGGGGTAGAACTGCACCTGCTGCAGGCCGTTGTCCATCGAGAGAAGGATCATCGAGCCATCGTAGGCAGCGGCAGGTTCAGCGTAGACGTTGGTCAGCTTGTAGAAGAGCTGCATTTTGTCCGACATCTGCACAATATTCGGATCTTCAGGATCGGGTGGCTTGGGAGGCGTGATGGAGAAGTTCATGCGAAGGTTCTTCACCTGCTCGCCTCCACCCATCAGCCGAAAGAAGGTGTAGACGGGAAACGAGATGTCCTGCTCGCCCAGCTGGAGAGGGCGCACCATCGGGGCACCGCTCGTCTCCTTCGTGGGGTAGTAGTAGGTGGTGTAGGACGCGGACTTCTTCATGTTGAAGTTATCAACGAGAAGAGGCGTCCCTCTACCTCCCGTCACGGGTCCCTCGTCGCGGTAGACCTGTACGTCGATCATAGCCACATGTTCATGGACTTGGCCTTGCCCTGGCCTGCCACGTCGCCCGTGTCGATCACAACGCCTGGGCCGATGGACTCGATGAGGTCGAGCACGTACTCAGGGAAGGCCATGGACGGGTTCTTCTGGTCGACCTTCAGCGGGCCTACCTCGTACGACTGCACCTGCTTGAGGTCCACGTCCGTGAAGAAGCGGTCATCCTCGGTCCAATACCAGAACGCGAGCTCACAGGTGGCGTCCTTCAGCTGGTGCGGCAGCGGGATGGTCGGGAGGGTGTAGCCCTCCGAGTCCATGATGTTGGAACGGGGCCACTTGAGGGGCTGCGTCTTGGAGACCTTCATGCCGCCGTACTCGAAGACATCGAGCTGGCGGGTGGCCGAGACGATCAGCGACTCCTTCACGGGCTGGTCAAACTCAGCCCAGTTGGCCGCCCCGAACTTGAGGGCGAAGTAGGAGTCCGCGTACGCGAGGTCCACGTAGCAGTTCATTACTGGGCTGGATGGGTCGGCGTCAACTGCCATTGGAGCTCCTTGATGCGGTCATTGGAACCTCGGAAGGTCTGCTCGGCCCTCCTCGCTTCCGGTGCGCTCAACCTGCTGCTGGCGTTGCACCAGGGGAGAAGGTTGAACGTTCCTTCATCTTGTCTTCTATTTAGGGGAAAACCCAGTATGGCGAGTGTAACGGTTACACTTGAGCTGTTTACTTCCTGGGTGGGTGATGTATAATGGCTACATCAACAACCAAAGGACCTCAAGATGATTATCAGCCGCCAACAACGCCGAGCCCTGGAACGTGAAGCTGCCAAGACCCTGAAGCGCTACCCTGGTATCAACCAACAGACCGGCCACACCTTCGGCATGGACCCCAGCCTGAAGCAGCGCTTCGCTGATGCCAGCCACTCAGTCGGTGCCTGCCACATCAACATCACCGGCGAGACAGATTTCGTGGATATCCTGCTCACCGAAGAGCAGGCCGCCCTGGCACCCGTCCTCACCGTGGCGGAGCAGCTGGTTGTTGCCCAGCGTCTCGGCTACCTCCTCGATGGTGATCGCTGCGATGACAAGGCAGCCCGCAAGGAAGTTGAGCAGCTAGCTGCTCAGCTCGTTGCCAACAACCCCACCTTCAAGCAGCGCGGTGTAGTTGGTACCACGACCTCGATGATGCTCCTCTCCTTCCGCTGCAAGGACGGCACCTACGGCTACATCTCCGGTGCGGTTGCCCCGGGTGCCATGGACATGATGAAGAAGGCAAGCCTCACGATGACCAACATCGAGCTGCTCGCCTCGGTTACCGAGCTCGCAACCAACAGCGTCTTCCAGTACTTCCTGACACAGGCCGGCTACACGCCAAATCAAGTTGGTGGTCATACCCGCACCAGCAAGAACGGCAAGGTCTCCGTGGTCAAGCCCTACAGCCGCGGCGCCTGATACAAACCTAGGGCCGGTTACACTTCTCTGGTGTTCAACCGGCCCGCTTGATGTATAATGGCTCTATCGCAACCAACCGGAGTATTCAAATGGGTCAAGCCAAAAACCGCAAGTCCGAGATCGACGCCCTGAAGGCCAGCGGTCCGAAGCTCTACACGGCAGACCTGCTCGGTCTGCCCATTGAATGCGACAAGAGCAACCCTGGTGCGATTTCCATCTTCTGCATCGACCCTGATGGCAGCACCTCCACCGCCGAGCACTACACGCTGCACAACCTCCAGAAGATGGTCAAGGGCAGCATCGGAGAGCTCCCCATCTTCAAGTCGCACCTCGCTCGCTACGGCATCTACGCCTACATCAACGACAGCTTCCTGCTGAATGGCATGTCCCACAACCCCATCGCCTCCAAGCTGGCTGGCTTCCGAGTGTGTGGTCCGGCCATCTTCGTGAATATCGACGAAGGCGAGCCGCTGACGAGCACGCACCTGCAGCTGCTGCAGGCGCTGGTGAAGTAATCAACCGAAAGCACCCACATGAAGCACCTGATCGCCGCCCTCGCCCTCATCGTCTCCACCTCGGCCTTCGCTGAGATGGGCTACCTCGTCACGCAGTATCAAGGCCAGTCCGTCACCGGCAAGTACGGCACCGTCTGCGTCTACCGCTTCAGCGCCGGCAACGCGAACGTCTTCATCGGCCAAGGCTTCTGCCCGCTGTCCTGGACCATCAACTGAGCCCGCCCAGTAAATACCCAGCCTGAGTTGCAGGCAGTCTTCTCCAAGACAAATTGGGCCCTCCTCGTGAGGGCCCTTTTCTTTTCCCGAGGCAGAAAAAGGGGACCCGAAGGTCCCCTGGCTCCTGCAAGGAAGCTGTTAGGTGTTGGCACCCACGCTGGAGGCTGAGCGCAGCTTCCAGATGGCGGTCGGCTCAACGATCTTGAACTCGAGCACACCGTGCCAACCGAGGTTCACGAAGCGACCCAGCTTGTCGAACGGACCGGTGATCGTGAGGGTCGGGGTCTTGCTGATCGCGGCACCCAGGGCGTTGAAGCCCATGAAGCACGTGTTGTAGACGTCCACCGTGCCGGCACCGGACTGGTCCACCTGCGAGGCGTGGTTGTTCCGGATCCAACGGAAGCCGCGGTACATGCCGACCTCATTGGCCAGCACCGTGCTCGGGTCGGCGTACTTGTTGACGTCCAGCCACTCACCTGCCGCCGCCCCTGCACGGATGTCGTGCAGCACGTCGTCGTGAGCCACCGCCACGTAGGACGAGCCCGAGTGGAACGGTACGTTGGCGCGAGCCAGCTTGTTGTAGACGCCGTTGATGGCCGCCGAGCTCATGATGTTGGCATCAGTGAGCAGGTCCTCCGTCACGCCACCGATGATGAGCGTGTTGGTGGTGGCCTCCATGGCGATGGTGGCCAGCTTGTTGAGGGTCTGCCCGAGGTTGACCCCGACCAGGCGGGCTGCGGCAACATCCGCGCGACCTCCGGTCTGAAGGTTGGCCAGGGCCGTGGTGGTAACTGCCTTACCGTACTCGACCGGGGTGAAGATCACCTTCGTGTCGGCAACGGCCTCGGAGATCACGTCCTCCACCTCATCGAGGGGAGTGGTGGCCAGCGAGAGCAGGCTGTAGCGAGGGAACTCGATCGACTTGGCGCCGGGGTCGGCGCGGTACTGAGCGAGGCTCGTGGTTACGTCGTTCTGCCCGTAGGCTACGATGAACGCGGCGTCATACGCCTGGACGATGCTGTCGTCCAGCTGCGCGGTGCCGGTTAGATTGGTCGTGAATGGCATCTTGATGCTCCTTGGTTAGGCTTTTCCATGCTTCCGAAGGAGGTCCTCGATCGCCTTGAAGGGGTCCTTGGAGGCCTTGGCCGCTTCCAGCTCCAGCTCAAACGCGCTCTTTCCCTGGTTAGGGGCGGGGCGCCTGATCTCGGGCACGGGGCCCTTTGGCGGGTCGCTGCTTCCCGGTTCCTTGAACAGGTACGGGTCGCTCTCCTTGATTCCCTTGACAAGCTCCTCTAGGCTCTCCTGGTTGAGCTTTCCATCGTCGAACTTAAGCTTGGCCAGGTCGAGCAGGCGCCTCACGGTGTCGGGGTTCTTCGCTCCAGCGTCAACCAAGGCGGTGGTCACGGCTGTCTGAAGTTCCTTGTCGCGTACGTTCTGCTTGAAGCTCTCATACTCGTTGGCAACCGTGGACTTCTCGACCATAAGGTCCTCCACCTGCTTCCTCAGAGACTTAAGTGCCTCGCTGTCCTTACCCAGTTCGCGCAGCTTGATCTGCAGCTTGTCTCGCTCCGATATCATGTCGGCGAGCTTCGCCTTTAGGTCACCTGCCTCGGTCGTTTGGCTTTCGCCCTGGTCACCTACACCAGGTTGGTCCTTTGGTTCCATAGAAATGGAGTGCTCCTTGCGGAAGTATGAGATGCGTATTAGGCGAGAGGTTCCACCTCTCAAGGTGCTCTATTTACACCACTGGCGTGATTGGTGGGGCAACAGGGGCGGGCTTATCACCGTAGGCGTCGATCTCCGCGACCTTTGCCTCGGCCTCCTCAAGCGACAGCCCCTTGGTGGCCATGAAGTAGTCGACGCGGGACGCTCTTCCCTCGGAGATGCGGATCGACCACACCTCCTCGGACGCCTTCTCATCGACCGGTAGGTCAGGGGTGGAGAACGTCACGTCCACGACCGCCTCAGGTGGGAAGGTGACGCCGTGGTAGGCGCCCACGTTCTTGATGACCTCAAAGAGCCGCTCAAAGCCGGCCTCGAACATCCGCTGGCGCGCCTTGCGGAGCTCCAGGTTCGGCAGCTCCTCGACCACCAGCTTGAAGCCGGAGTCGGCCGCGGACCCCTGCCCGTCGAGCTTGATGTTGACGGACCAGTCGTCCGCGTAGTCGGCCACCCACTTCGACATGATGTCATCGAGGGGCATCAGGTCAACATCGGGCTTCTTGTACTCGAGGTAGACCTGCTCCCCGTTGGTCTCGATGCCGACCACGGTGCCTGGCCCGCCCACAAACCCAGGGGCGGAGGAAGGAACCCACCTTGGCAGCGGCTCACCATAGACCTGCTTCTCGACGTACTGCGTGCCCGTGCCGCCTTGGATCTGCGCGTTGGTGAAGAGGGTCGGCTGCTTGTTCCACGAGGCGGTGTACTCCGAGTCCGTGATGTGGAGGTTGTACATGTCGTTGACCTCGATCAGGTCCTCGGGAATCGGGTTCCAGGCCCCTGACCTCGGCACGTTGGTGTCGTAGAAGACGGCCGCGGGAATGACGCCGTAGGGGTTGGGCAGGGCGTCCCGCTTCTCCTCGTTGCCCGCCTTGTCCACGTAGAGGTCAAACACCTCCAGCGGCGTCCATACCTTGAAGGTGCGGTAGTCATCGACCTTGCCCGTCTCGTAGAGCAGGACCTCGAGGTCGCCAAACAGGTCGACGCTCACGGCCGCGTTGGCCTGCGTCATCGTGTCCATGACCCACCGGTCCTTCTCAGGCGCGTACTGCACCAGCACCCACGCGGTCTTCAGCAGCCGGACGGTCGGGTCGAAGTTGCTGAAGAACTCCACCCACCGAGCGGACTCAAACAGCTCGTGCAGCTGGGCGCTCAGCGCGTCATCAGGAGAAGGAGCGTCATCTACCGGGTAGACCTCGACCATGGGCGGCTTGCCGTTGAAGAGGAGGCCTGACTTGTCGGCGATCTTCTTCGTCAGGTTGCGGGTGCGAGGAATCAGCCCCTTGCCCAGCGCGTACTTGCGGTACGTCTGGAGGAACTTGATGAGGTGCTCCTTCGAGCGCCCATCGTAGTAGTCGAGGCAGCGGCAGGCCAAGGCCTTTGCCTTCTCGTCAAAGAGGTCCATGTACGCCATCAGCTGCTCCTTAGGGTCGGGCGGCCGGTGAGCGGCCAGTTCTTGTGCACGAGGTAGCCCAGCGCATCGGGCGGGTGGTCAAGGTCGGACTTCTTGTCCGGCTCCCCATTGACCCAGAGCTGCTGCTCGAGGCAGCGGGTAAGCACGGGGCACCTCGCGGTATTTAGGAAGAGGTGCCTCTGGTCAGCCGCTGAGAGGAAGCGGGCGTTCACGGAGTTGACGCGGTCCCCCACGAGCGGGTTAGATGGATCCACGACCACCTTGAAGCCCGCTTCCCTGAGCATCGAGTGCGAGGTGTCCACTCCCGTGACGGAGCGGTTCTTTCCGCTGGCATCGGGGTAGACAAGGATGGGCCGCTGGGGATACCGCTTCCGGATCTCCGCGATCATGGCTCTCGTGTCCGCCAGCCCCGTGATCTCATCGATCACCAGGCAGTCCCTGCCGTCGATGAAGGCGCACACGGCCGCCATCTTGCCCACGTTGAAGTCCATGCCCACGTGGAGGGGCTCAAACCGGCTGAAGGTGGTGACCTCTCGGTTGGTGTGGTTCTTCTCGCGATTGAAGTAGGGGTAGACGAGCTGGCTGAAGAGGGTGCCGAACTGCCCAAGCGCCCACACCTTCCACTGCTGGAGAGTGTAGTTGGCCTTCATCGAGTTGATGTAGGACAGGTCGAGCAGGGGGTTCTCGTAGGACGTGGCGTGGATGGCGCGCGTGGTGAAGTGCGAGTCACCCATCAGCAGCGTGCCCTTGTGCTCCCGCACGTAGGACCCCTCTACCCCAGGGGCCTCGCCCGTCAGGACCTCGAGGGTCCCCAGCTGGCGCGGCTTCTCCACGAAGAAGGAGTGCAGGAACTTGTAGCCCTCAGGAGTGGAGGTGCTGAAGATCTGACGGACCGGGCCCCACCGTACGCGAGAGATGGCCTTGAGCCACATGGCCTCGGCGATGTCCTGGTTGGAGGTGTCGGTCTCATCGCTGCCGAAGAAGGCCAGGTTGTAGCCAACGAGACGCTCCCAGTTCTCACCCGACAGGCAGTAGATGGTGGTGGTCCCCTCGCGGAAGTGAAGGCGGAAGATCTGATCGGACTTCTCGTAGTCATAGGGGATGCGGTGCTCCTCCAGCAGGGCCAGCATAGCAGGCACGAGGCGGGTGCGAACGAGGTAGTTGGTCGGCTCCGCCAGGGCGCCCTCATAGCCGGCGTTGAGACCCGCGAGGATGATTGACTTCACGCAGAAGGCGTGCGTCTTACCCGATCCGAAGCCACCAATGATCGACAGGAAGTTGGAGGACACGTCACCGCAGAATGCCTGCTGGTGCGGGGTAAGCTTGAACCTCATTTAGTGAGGGGGTCAAACTTGACGTCCGACACGCTTGGCTTCTCATGCACGACCACCTTGTCGGCCATTCCCTCGTGCTTCTTGGCGTGGAGCTCCATCGCCTTGAGCAGGTTCCCAACGGGCACGTCCTTGTCGGAGAGGTCCTTGTCGGTGAAGTCGTTGAAGAGCTTGAGCAGGAGCATGCGCGGCTTCTGCATGGCGTTCCTCTTGCCCTCGAGGAAGGCGGTGTGGCACTCCTCATCCAGCTGCAGGGTGAGCCGCTCCACCTGGAAGGCCTCAGCGATCTCATCGAGCGTGTAGTAGTGGCGCGCCATGTCATACACCTTGAGGGGCGTCAAGGCGATATCTCGCTGCGTCTTCGACCTGCGGAAGACTTTCGGGTTACTCCACTCGGGCGGTGGTTCAAAGAGGTCCATTTAGGCTCCAGCTATGCGTGGGTAGAGCCTATTTAGACGACAGGTAGAAGCAGCGCGCGCCTGCGCTTGATGGTGGAGGGCTTCACCTCTCCCAGGGCGATCACGAGGGCGCGCTCGAGCACCTGCCCGGAGGGCAGGACTACTGGGTGAGGGTTGGCGAGGCGGAGCTTTCGGGCCCGCTTGAGCGGGAGCCGAAGCCGCTCTTCATCGGTGGGTCGGGCCATCCCCTATTTAGGGGGCTCCCGGGGGTCAGATGTTGTCTGCGTTCTTCTTCAGCTTCTCGGCCTGCTCCTGGTTGAAGCGATCCATCGATCTGCTGCTGACGAGGAACAGGCTTGGGTGATCGATCTTGCCGGCATGCTTCTTAAGCACGAGCGTGTACGTGTCTTTTTTCCAGGTGGCCTCTACCTGATCAAAGGTGGCGCCCATTCGATTGGTCACGGTGCTGTGCTCCAGCACCGGCTTGCCCCACTTGAGGGTAAGGGCGGCCAGCGCCTCGTCGAAGTCGAAGTTGGTCACGTAGATGTCGAGCAGCACGCTGTCAGGTCCCCGCTTGAACATAAAGTTAGCTGATTGGCTGAGAAATGGGCCATCCACGTAGATGCGTGGGTTCACCCCCCGCTCGCAGGCCTGGATCATGGCTAGTGACTTGGGGCTAAGTGCCTTTACCGCGGCGCAGTCGAGCGGCTCATCTACCTTGAACCCCTTGATGTCAAAGGCGGAGGCCGAGGTTGAGATCAGGGCGGCAAGGAGAAGGGCGGTTTTCATTTGAAGAGCTTTCTGGGTCGGGGTTTGGTCTTGAGGAAGTCCCGCAGGGGCATGAAGCGGGGGTGACGGGTGGCGTGGTAGTACTGGAGGGTGTTGCGGTGATCGCGGGTGCCGTGCTCGGGAAAGGGGAGGCCGAGGAAGAGGCGCCAGGTGTAGGCTCGCTTGCGCTGGGCGAGGGCGAGGGAGGCCTGGCGGGCGGGAGAGGTGTAGGTCGGCCGGTAGTTGTTGACCTGGCGGCAGTGGTCCCAGTTCAGGGGGTGGGTGACGTGAAGCTCGGGGTGGGGGTAGCCGAGGGCGGCCCGCCTTCTGACGTAGGAGATGGTCATGAGGTCCCTCCTGGAGCCCATGTTCTTGTTGGCGGCTAGCTTGTTGGCCTTGCCGAGGGCGGTGTCGAGGGTGCCGAGGGTCTTGCCGGTGACGCAGCGGGCGGGGCTGGGGTCGTTGAGGAGGCCCGGGTAGGTCTCGAGGAGCTGGAGCTGGAACTCCTTGGCTCGGTCCTCGGAGGAGAAGGAGAGGAGGTTCGTGATCTTGGGGCGGAGGTTGAGGGTGTCGAGCTGGAGGAGCCAGTGGAAGAAGGGGGAGAGGGTGCGGCCCCTTCGGCTGTGAAAGCGGGCCAGGGAGACGTAGTCGCAGGTGCGCTTGTTGGCGTCCACGCCCGTTCGACCGATGTAGCGGTAGGGACCGCCACCCGGATCGGAGAGGGCGTAGACGTGGAACATCAGTGACCCTTGAGCACCTGGTCCACGAGGTCCAGCTGCTCCTGGATGGTCGGGAGCCGGTAGCTGAAGCTGAGGTCGTCTGGGCCAGGGCCCGCCTGCTTGAGCTTCTTCAGCCGCTTCAGCTCATCGGTCAGAAACCAGATGTGGTTGTCGATCTCCCGGTAGAAGTCAGCTGGTGTGCCGGGATGGCGGTGCAGGGTGTAGGGGTTCACGCTGGCTCCTTCTCCCGGGCGATGAGCTGCTCAAGAAGAAGGAGGAGGTCCTCAAGCTTGTCTCGCGCGGTTTTCTCGGTCTCAGCCTCGTTGAGGGCGATTCGAACGAGGTGGCTTAGACGAATGGCGGTGAGCAGCTTCATGCGGCCTCCAGCAGAGGGTTGGTGTAGAGCGGGTCGCAGCGCAGCGCGGCGTTCAGGCGCCCTTCGATGTCGATGTCCTCCGCCTGCTTCTCCATCGAGCGCATCGACATGGCCGCCTGGTAGGCGGCGTTGGCGGCCAGGACCAGCGCGATCCCTTTCAGGTGGGGACGCGACAGCGAGTAGGTGTCGGACTCCCCTCCCTTGCGGTAGCCGGTCTTGATGCGAACGAGGCAGGCGCGGCGAGCCTGGTCAAGGGGGCGATCGGCCTGCCCAGCCACCTCTATCAGCTCCGGCTTTGAGACCTCGACGCCTTGAGCCCATTGCTCATCGGAGAAGCGGCGCGTCCAGAGGAGGAACTGAACAAGCGCGTTGGCGGTTCGTTGGTCGGTGATATCCAGGTCAGGTTCGATGCAGTCGCCCCGGAGGTGGCACACCCGCTTAGCGGCTACCTCAAACGACTTGAGGGCGGCCTTGTAGGAGTCGAACTCCCTGAGGGCATAGGCGGTGGTTGGGGCAAAGTCGCGGATGACGGTGAGGTCCATCAGTTGTCTCCATTGGTGTGGTAAAAGTATTTAGTGAATACTCAACCTGACATCTATACTGGAGGATATCTTGTGTAGGTTAGATGTGGAGGAGATAGCTCGGCACATCTTAAAGGGTAACTGGCGTTTGGCTCCTCAGTTACCCTTTAAGATGTGCCGGGCCCGGGGGCTCTAAGCTGATCACTTTTCCGTGGCGCGCGCTATTTGTGCGCTAATGCTATTAATCTCGCGCGCTGAGTGGTGATGTGGCTCTCTGATCTGTATTTGGGCGGGGAAATTTCCCTGGAGAGCATGCGTCTCGACCCGGTCTGAGGTTATCCCAGCCGGGTCGAGGTAAGGGCAGCCATGACCAGTATCTCTGATCTGGAGCAACCGAGAAGACGTCCCCACGCCCCTGGTCAGGGCTGCCTAGAGGTATTTTACACCGGGGAGGGAGGACGTCCCGTTGGATGTAAGGTCAGCCCCGAGAGAACAGGGACGCGAAGGTCGAGAAGCGAATGGTCGCCTTCAGCTGGTCCGGAACCCGGATGACCTCGGACACGGTGCCGGCCTTCTCGTGGCGGATCACGATGTCCTCGCCCTCCTTGACCTTGTAGCCCTGAGGTGGAGCGAACTGGATGACGCCGTGGTCGGTGGACCGGGTGAAGGTCACGTTGCCGTTTCTCGTGATCTCGACCACCTTGCCGGTCACGTACTTCTTGAGCTCGGCCAGGTTGCCTTGATTGAGCTTGGCGATCCGAAGGTTGGTGAGGTCGCCGTGGTCCAGGAACTCCTCGATGAGCTGGCCCATTGGGGCCAGGGTCACCTCCGGCTCCCGGAAGCGGTTCTCAAAGAGGTCCCGGGCCTCCTTTCCGTAGCGCCGGAGCTCGTCTTCAAACGTTTCCAGCTGCTTGGGGGAGGCATCCGGGGTGCCGAATACACGGATGAGGCGGGCGAGGCACCCGACCTCGATGGGGCCGTTTCCGTGATCGGAGTCGACGTACTCGACCACGGTGTTGGAGTTGCGGCCTCGGATGGCGGGCGGGATGAAGTGGGTATGGGTGCGCATGTAGGCTCCTTAGGTTAAGGGGACGTGGGGACGTCGCTGTAGCAGTGGTGCTACAAGCCTACTTATACCAATACCGGGATACCGTTACGGTGAATTCAGGACCGGCCTCGGTGGGCCGTACTCGAGCTGCAGCTGAACTGCCTGCTGCTGGGCAAGGGCGATGGCCTCTCGCCTGAGGTCATCAGGAAGCAGCAGGATCGACTCGATGGCGTTCACGGGAGGTGGCAGGCCAAGGGCCATGGCGGTCGCGACCTGCTTGGCGAAGTACAGCTTCCAGTGCTCACCCTCGTGGTGCTCAAAGCCGGCGTCCCAGTAGGCCTTAGGGATACGTGCAAGCAGGTCGTCGCGCATGCGCCAGAAGTTGGCTCGCCGGTTGGTGGCGTCCTCGAGAAGCTGCTGCTGCTGGTAGAGCCCCCAGTCGGCCTCATCGATCTCGATCTGGTCGGCCTCGTTGGTGGGGTCGAGAGACTTAAGCTTGAGCTTGAGGCGGCGAGTGGCGAACTCCGACTGCTTAATGCCACCCTCGATGGAGCGGAGCTCGAGCTCGAGCTGTCTAAGCTGGCGGTAGGGTGTGAGCTGGGCACCTGCAACGAAGTAGGTGTCCTGGAATTCAGATTGACCGAGGTTCATGTGAATGACAATCCAGTACTAGAATATGTTGTCGCTCCAGATTTTTGTGTTGCTTGCAAACTATTACTTACAGTCGTAACTGTAACTTTATCAAATTTGAACACCGTATTAGTTACGCTAGGATTTGTAAATCCTAGCGTACCTCCATATGTAAAGATTGTTGTTCCTATGGTAGCAGAACAAGATCCATAGAGAACATTAAACAATGATATGCCAGTAGCAGTAACTGTTTGAGACGGACCGTTGAACACTAAAATGGATGCGTAAGCCCCTTCAGTAGTATTATTTCCTCCAAATATGAATACGTCACTACCTATCACTGATGTAGTTGATGATACCAATTTGTATGGAAGCACAGTAGATTGACCAGATGTGCTTCCATCGTGCCACTGAATAATGTCAGATTCATCACCTGCGGTACCACTAGTATCTCCACCAAAAATATATGTTTTTAATCCAACTGTAGAAGCAGAGGCATTGTATGTCCCGTAAAACATCCCTGGTAGAGTAGCGAAAGTGGTACCATCGAATGACTTAACGCTCGATATGTACAGTGCCAAAATTACTAAACCATTTCTCGCAGAAGCTGTATATGCGCTTGTAGCAAAATTACCAGCAACTGTATAAGTGCTAACGCCATCGAATTTTACCAATGCCGTAGCAGCTTCAGTTTGAAAGAAAATGCCGGTATCTAGAGAAGCGCACACATTATATTTGTGGAAATATGGTATATCTGCCAATGTTACGAACAAAGTATTATCAAATCTAATTGACCTATTCGAAGGACTTACAGTACCACCTATAATGTACATGTATGGTGTGCCACTATTCAGAGCCATAGCACTTCTGGCGTGAGGGCGAAATGAAAACATTTAACGGTACCCTATCTGTGTGGTGCACAACAACACACTAGGTGATTGAGCAACAATACTTATGACATCATAGGTATTTTCGATCACACTTAATGAAGTTATCGCACCGGTCCCAAACTTGTATGCAGAATTAAAAACACACGCTCTACCACCTACTGAATCCTGTCTAATGATAACTATGTAGGTTCCACCAGCTACAACATTCGTTGGTGCATTCAACGTGAAGTTGCTTGTCGCTGTATAAAAGAAAACATTGCTGAGAGCGAAATTTGGAGTAATCGACGCTGAGAAACTCGGTGAAACCAAAGCCACAACTTGAGCTGCAGTAAATGTATTTTGAACATTTAACCTCACAACTTGTGTGCCTAATGACATAACTCCATTAGATATTGTGATTACTCCTGGATCAGCAGTTGTGACCACACCCATGGTGCTATTGGTTGCTGGTGCTGTGCTGAGAACACCTGCGGTGACGGCAAGCCCCTTAGTATTATCAATCTGAACCGCACCCTTAGATGTTGTTGTTGCATTAGGCAATGAAATAGAGATAACACCATCAGATACTGAAATACCACTTCCTATTGTCACAAGCCCTGGAGTTACATCTGTGGCATTTGGAATTCCTGATAGTGAAAGAGCTCCATTTGACACTGTAATGTTACTTCCAGCTGGAACATTGACAATACCTTTTATACTTGTACTTGCATTAGGCACAGCACTTGACAACAAGCCACTACCATTGATTGACAGTAATGTCGGTGTAGCAATTTGAACAATACCAAGCTGTGAAGTAGATGCTGTCGGAAATGCCACGCTTAGCACGCCTGTGTTTACAGTAAGACCGCTGCCTACCTGAATAATTCCTTTAGTGCTTAGAGTAGCATCAGGAACTGGGAGAGCACTAATTGTGTCTCCAGTTAAAATCAACCCATCACCTACCTTCGCTACACCAGCAACAGATGCAGATGCGAGTGGAATACTGATCTCGCCATCTGCAACGTTAATGTTGTTGCCAATGCGTACCAATCCATACGCAACATTTGTTGCGTTTCCAAAGGATGTAGTTACGACTCCTCCAGTAACCGAGAGGTTGGCTCCGATCTGGACAACCCCCTTCACTGCATTTGTTGCTGTCCGTAGCGAAATAACTCCAGCGGTTACGTCAATGCCTGAATTGTCACTGATCTGGACGATGCCCTTAACTGTGGTGCTGGCGTCTGGAATAGCAGTTGTTGAGATGATTCCATTTGTGACTGCGATACCACCGCCGCTCTGGATCTGCACCACGCCCTTGGTGGTGTAGGTGGCATCAGGAAGCGGCTTCAATGAGACAGCCCCGCTGCTTACGTTGAACTGCGTGGTGTTGAAGGACGCGATGCCCAGCACCCCAGTTGAGACGTTGGGCACATAAATGGCCGCGTCCCCCATTCCAGGAACTGCTACATCGAAGCTAACGAACCCATCCACGAACTCGAACAGGTCGTCAGCGGTAATCGAGATAGACCCAGCTACCCCTGATGTGCCAGACGAGATGCGCAGGTTGCCGCTCTCCAGCGTCATTGCAGCTGGGGCGATGTCGGCGTTCACCTGCGTGATCAGCTGCGTTATCGTTTGAGCCGAGCTTCCTGTCACGGAAACCGGCATGCTGACCGTGTCGCGGATCAGCGTAAACGTGTAGATTGCATCGTCTGAGGTAAACCCGGTTGGAGATGCTCCAGTAAGCGTCCCGTTGAAGTTCACCTGGTGATAGGCCTTCGTGGTCGTGTCCGTGATGCTTACATTCGTGCCGATCCGCACCACGCCCTTGGTGGTCGTGCTGGCATCAGGAATGAGAGCACCTAGGTTAGGTGGAGTTCCGTTCGCGATCGCCGTGATACGGCCCTTCGTATCAACGGTGAGCACTGGAACCGTGAAGGTTCCGGGGGTGGCGTTTACCGTGGTGAGGGTCGGGAGAAGCGCGTCGTTGCCACCTGCCAGGTCGCCTGCTAGTCGAATCTCACCGAGGGTGGTGTTGGTTGCCTGTGTCATTTCGGTGTTCCTTTAGAAACCTGGAGCCTGTGAGCACAATAATATTGTAGGAGTGACACAAATAAATTGAAGCACATCAATTGCATTTGGTGTAGAACTCCATGCAAGTGTCTTATTAAATTTGTACTCGCTACTAAATGTAATAGAACGTGCCCCTGTATCTGTTCGAATCAGAAGCAAGTAAACCCCTCCAGCAACCACACCAGTTGGTGCCTGAATCAAGATATTTCCAGCAAGTGTAATTTCACAGGTGTTAACTGAAAAATTAGGAACAAATGTGGCACTATAGGCAGCAACACTTGACTGAGTTACTTGTGCCGCCGTGTAAACATTAGCCCTGTTTAATGCAGCCCCATTTGCAATTGACAGTTGTCCATTAGAAATAGAGAAATCAACAGATGCAGGTTGAACAGCTCCAAGAGTTGAATTTGTAGCAGGCACTAAACCGATAATAGCATTGGCATCTACACTGATCTGCCCAGCCGTTAGCTGCACAACACCTATTACACTTGGTGAAGCATCAGGCACCGTAGCATTGATAGAAGTACCAGAAAGAGAAAAATTATTTCCAGGCCGGACAATTCCCTTTAGTGAAGGAGTAGCAAGTTGTATGCTGAGTGACCCGCCTATTGAATCTAGCCCACTGTTAGCAGCAATACTAACAAGCCCCTTAGTTACAGCAGTGGCGTCTGGAACGCTCATCGAAACCACCCCACCTGAAATTGTGAGATATGGATCACCAGCAGCGATCTGGACAACCCCTATTGCTGATGTGGACGCAATTGGGTGATCATCAACGCTTACTATTCCATTAGTTACAACAAGCCCTGACCCTACACTAACTATCCCCTTGCTGTTCATTGTTGCATCAGGTGGCAGACCATTGAATGTATCACCGTCCATGCTTAGGTTGGTGCCTATCTTGAAGATGCCTGGTGTGGTAGGAGTGATGACATCAGCTACCAGGTTACCACCGGTGATCGAGAGGTGCGAACCTGCCTTAGTAATTCCATGCTCAGCATTTGTGGCAAACGGAATAGAAACAACACCGTCAGTGATGTTAAACGATGGTCCAAAGGCAGCAAGACCAAGAGATGATGAAGTCGCTATTAGGTAGTTTTCTTGGATATTCAGTCTACCAGTGATGAGGATGAAGCCGTTACCGATCTGAACGATGCCCTTGTTGGTGTAGGTCGCATCGATAAACCGCCACAGCAGCCCATTTTGTACAACAAGACCGACAGGGTCTACCTGCACACGCCCCTTGACAGTGGTGCTTGCATCCTGGAAATAGAGACCACCAGCTGAGACCTCGCTGCCACTTACCGTAAGTGTGCTTCCATCGATGCTAAACAGCCCTCTAACCGAGGTGGTAGCCGTTGGAAGGCTGATCAGCCCACTCGACACCGCGAAGTTCTGCCCAATGGAGACCACCCCACGCGAGGTAGTGGTAGCATCTGGGATGAGAGCGATCAGTTGCTCAACCGTGGTGGCACCGATGCTGGTGAGGCGGCCCTTGCTGTCCGCGCTCACGCGATGGATGAACTGGTAGCTTCCAGGAACAACCCCACTCGCCCTCAGCGCGGGTGCATTCGCGTCCCCAGTCAGGTCGCCCGCAAGAACGATCTCGCCTTCGGTGGTGTTGGTTGCCTGTGCCATGTCAGTTCAGCGTGACCCACGTAAGGTTGGGCCGAAGCCACTTTACCTTGCTGAGGGCGGTGTTGTAGTAGGTCGTGCCTGGAGCCATCCCAGTGGTCACGGGGTCGGAGGCCGCGTCCGCCAGCACGCGCGCGCTCTTGGAGTCCAAGATCGCGTTGTTGGTGTTGATGGTGACTTCCTTCTCGGACTGCCCCACCTCCAGCTGGGTGAGGCCAAGGTTGGGTGTCGTGGCCATTTGGGTATCGCTCCTTGTAGAGACAGCCTATTTAGGCGTTGAGGGTAACTGGGATGCCAGGACCCCAGACCTGGGAGTACTGCACGATGTCCACCTTGATGGTAGGCCGTGGAGCCCCGAAGTCGGTGGTCTGCATCGCGCTCGTGTAGGTGAAGGTCTCCGAGGTCGTCATGTAGGACTTCTTCACGGTCGTTCCGTTGGTATCATACACGACCACCGAGAAGCCGCCCCAGTCAGGGTCGCGTGGGGAGGCGGTGTAGTCCTGGAGGTCGTTGTCGAAGCGGTTGCGCTCGTCCCAGGAGAACTGGTAGTCGGCTCCGACCTTGAGGGCCTTCGCGTTGGCGACCGTCCAGGGGACGGTGTTGAAGGAGACGACGGCCACGTCAACTGGGTCGACCTTGTCCAGCGAGGAGCCGATGGTGACGACCTTGTACTTCTTGACCTTCTGCCGGTCGGCCGCGTTCATGGTGATCCGCAGCGGGGCGGCATCGACCAGGAGGAACAGCTCATCGGCCACGTGGGTGCCTACGTTGGGCTCGGTGCCCTGCCTGCCTCGGATCAACCGTGACAGCGTGTAGGTCATAGGCCCGGTGAGGACGGCGTTCTTGAAGCCGATCAGCTCCCGCCCTACCATCGCCCAGTTCTTACCTGAGAGGACGTCAAACTCCGTGACCGAGGAGAGGGTGCCCGTCTTGAGGGTGACTGAGATCTGGGTGGTGTCGTCCCACACGTGCCAGTCGGCCGCTGGAGTAGCTGCAGCCACGAGACCGAAGGTGCTCTCTTGGTAGGCGGTGCCTACGAGGTCATAGGAGACGCCTCCGTTGTCGGACGAGTAGAGCTGAGCTCCAGGCCAGCCGGGTCGGTTGAAGCCATGGAGGGCCGCGTAGAGGCGGACGCCCTGGTCGCCCACGCTCAGCACCGGCACGTCAACGAAGAGGGCTCCTGAGTAGCCGATCGAGGTAGGCACGTTGGTGCTGGCAGGTGGGCGCTGCACGGGCATGCGCGAGCCCGCGAAGGCGGTCACCGCGGCTCCACCACCGGTCTCAACCGCGGTCAGCTCAAGGAGGCCCTCCTCCTTCTCATCGACACGAGTGACCTTCAGCAGGCCGAGCGGGGTGTCAAGCACGTCGCCTGGCTCCAGGTCCGCGTGGCGGTAGTTGACCACGAAGGTGTAGGACTGGCGCTCGAGGTGGGAGCTGACGAGGGTGGTCTCGGCCGCGTTGCGCGCCTGCTCGTGGTCCAGCACGAACGGCACGCTGATCGTGACGTCCTGCCCCTGTGAGTAGGGGAACAGCTCCGCCCGCTGGCTGAAGGTGTTGTAGTCGATGTCGAAGGCGGAGTAGTTGAACGTGACGGTCCGTGGGAGGTCCGTTCCCTGCAGCCGCTGCGCCGCGTAGCGCGACTGCAGCTCGCCTGGGTTGCTGAAGCCGAGGTCCTCGAGGGTGAGGACGCGGTCAACTACCACCTTGCGCGGCACGAACTTGAGCACCGTGCCCGTGTCGACCATGTCGAAGTCATGGACGAGGGAGAGCTGCTCGAGGATGGCGCGGGTGGAGGTGTTGGCCCCGATGATGAACTCGCAGGGAGTTGTCGGCAGGGCGGTCACGTCCGAGGCGATCAGCGCCTGGTCGCAGAGGGCGGCCACCACCTGACGGAGGTTGGGGGCCGTGTAGCTGGTGTAGATGGTGCCTGGTGTGCCATCGTAGCGGGTGTCCGCCTGACCATCGCCCTCTCCGTCGTCCGTGATGGCGTCGATGATCTCGGCTCCTGCCCAGATCACGCCTGCAGTTATGATGCCCGCGGTAATGAGGTCGGTTATGGAGGCGTTCTTGAACCAGTTGAGGACGTCGCCCCAGTTGAAGAAGTCAAAGCCAGGCAGGCCGATGGAGCCGTCACTGCTGCCTGCCCCGTCCACTCCCTTCTGGGCAACCAGCTGCCAAGAGGGCGAGTTACCTGGCTCATGCTCAGGGTTGTCCTGGTCGGTGGAGGTGTTGTCCTCAACTGCGATCCACGAGGAGCCCGCGTACTCGACCACGTCCGCCAGCGGGTTGGAGTCCTGCTGCTTCTTGTACTCCACGTTGAGGGTGAACTGCCCCTTCCAGATGAAGCCCCAACCGTCCTTACCTGGTGGTCCGGCTGGTCCAGGAGGTCCGGCTGGTCCTGGAACAGAAACCTCTGTCTCGGTGTTGGAGCCACCACCGCTTATCACTGTTGACTGCGAAGGTGTGCAGGACTCAGTGCGCGTTGGCGGTGGGTTTACCGTCTTGGTGGCGGGCGTGCCATAGGCGGTCTTCGTTGTGTTGGAGTTGCGGGCGCAGTAGCTCATGCTCAGTCTCCGAAGTAGAACTCAGGACCGGAGCTGACCGCCGCATTGCCGGTAAGCTTCATGTAGGCAGGCCGCCTGAGGTAGCGATCGAGGCGAAAGCCGACAAGGGCGTTGGCGTTGATCCCCCAGAAGTAGGGCTTGACGGTGACATCAGTTCCGTCCTCCTTCTGGTAGTGCTGTTCATAGGTGAGCGTTCCGGTCTTCAGCCCCGCCAGCAGCGCGTCGTTGAAGTGCCAGTCCTCTGTGGTGCCAAGCTCATACTGCTGCTTCGTGTTAAGGTCGTAGCGCACGAACATGTTGTCATTGCGGATGAACCACAGTAGGTTTCCGTTGTCGGGCTGCACTTGAAACCAACGCGCTGTCAGCTCGGTGCCCCAGTCGTTGTGCACCTGGCTGTCGTCCCAGTCGATGAGCGTCTGCATTCCGGCGAAGCTGTTGACCCAGATACGGCGACTTTCATCCGAGCAGATGGCGGTAGGTGCCGCGTTGAAGCGCACATAGGTCTGCGCTCCTGTAAGGTTGTTCACCTTCAGCACACCTACGTCGTTGTAGAGCGTAAGGTAGACGGAGCCGTTTTTCCCATCCGCGATCTGGGTAATCGCATCCACAGTGGGGCGCTGCGTCATGTCGTAGATGGTCTTGATTGAGGCAACTGGGTCGTAGGCGTAGAAGCGCTGGCGAATCGGGTCCTGCTTGTCTGTCGTGTCCGTGTAGCCACCCACAAACCAAAGGCGGGCACCAGAGGCGCAGAGGTTGCTCCTCATGGCGCGAGGGCTGCCATCAAAGGTCTCCGCCACGTTGGCGACAGGGGTGCCCGTGAAGTTCTGTGTCTGCACATTGAACTCGTAGATCTCGCTGAAGCTGGAGCCGTTGGTCACGTACAGTCGCTCGCCAAGCTGCGCCAGCCAGTAGGCGTTCAGCGCGCTGCCGGTTCGGGCTGTGCTCTTGTACCACGCCTTCTCACCTGAGGCGAGCGTGTGCTCGGTGGAGCCCTCCTCCTTGAGCGAAGGCTCACAGGTGACGCGTTGGATCGCCGTTGCGGTCAGCTTGATGACCGTGACGAGCCTCGGCTTGCGGTTGATTCCTGAGTCGTAGCGCGGGTAGGTCAGCAGGTCAAGCTGGTCCCAGGCAGGCTCGTGGTTGGTGGTCGCTCCCCATAGCTCATAGACATAGAGTCCGTTTGTCCCGTTGGACACCCACATGTAGCGCCCGTCGTACAGCACCTGGTTGGGCGTGGAGAGAGCGGTCGAAAGCCCTGGCACGGTCAGCTCCGTCCCGAGGCTGCGGTAGACCTTGTCGAAGATCCAGCTCACAGCGAGTACCCCCTAAGCACCTCAAAGGAGAAGTTGGGCACCCGTCCTTGGACCCCAAGGTCGAAGTCGGTGAGCGCGATGTAGGCCAGCCCGCGGTAGGCGGGCGCGTTGTCCACCCCCACGGCCGCCTGGTAGGTTGGGTCCGCGGGCTGCGTGTCCGTTCCAAGGTAGAGGATGCCGATCAGCGGCTTCTCCTCGGTGGAGCTATCCACGATGAGGTCACCGTCCGCCCACACCTTGCTGATGCCCGTGATGGGACCCGCGCAGATGCCGATGAGGCAGTCCAGCCGGTAGCCGGTCGTGATGGAGGTAGGGCCTCCCTTGCCGGTGCGGCTCTTGATCTCGTAGGGCTTCTTCTCGCTGGCCCAGATGATGTTGCCGGCCACCCGCTGGCGACCGACCACCTGGACGATGGGCACCCCATACGAGGCAGCCTGAACGCGAAGGTCCCCGACCTGGTCCTGGCGAATCTCCTGACGAGAGGCCGCGAAGGCGGACCCCACGACCCAGCCGACCTGGGCCCCAGTGGGACCACCGATCATGAAGCCGCCAAACGCGGCCGCGGCGGGGATGATCAGCTGCGTCACTGCCTACCCTTCATGCGTGAGATGGCGGTGGTGAGGGCTCGGATCTCGGCGTGAAACGCCACCGCCTCCACCATCACCTGTCCGGTGTTGAACGCGTCGAGGAAGGACTGGGCCGTCTCCCCGAAGTAGAAGATGCCGCGCCTGCCGTCCACCAGTTCGATGCGCTGCAGGCGGGCACCGTTGAGCTTAAGAGCAGCTGCAAGGACGATGTCGGTAGTTGGGTACTCGTAGTGGACGTAGTTGATGTCTTTGATGTCGTTCATGGGTATGAGTAGGTTTGACGGTGCCGCCTGAGGAGCTCCTCACCGAGGGTATTTAGGACCACCTTCCCCAGGTAGGTGGCGGCATGGACGACGCGGTTGCCCGGGACGAGGATGCCCAGGTGGCTGATGCAGCGCCCGTACTGAAAGCAGAGGATGTCCCCTGGCTCCGCCTTGTCCTTCTTTACACACCCGAAGTGCTCCAGGTTGCGCACGAGCAGGCTCTCTCTGGAGTGGAGGTGCCACTCCCGTGAGTAGTCGAAGGGAATGTGGGTGCCTGGCTCGATGATGCCCACGTCCTCCGCGATGCCCGCGATCAGCTGCGCGCAGTCCACCCCCACGCCCTTCACGCGGGCCTGGTGGTGGTAGGGCGTGCCGACCCACGAGAGGGCGGCCTGGATGATCTCAGCGGAACGTGACATCCGTATTGAGGTGGGGAAAGCCACCGTAGTTGGCGACGTTGTTGAACTTCGTGCGGCAGGTCTCGAGCGTCTTGTCGCAGCCGGCCTTCACGGTGAAGGTGTTACCAGGTGAGATGGTAAAGGCAGTAGGTAGGAACAGCTCGATGGAGCCGGCCTCGTGTCGCTTCACGATCGTGCTCAGCCCGTTGTTGAGCCCTGAGGTGAACGTGATCACCCCGTTGGTGAAGGTCGTGGTCGGCTGGCCCGCGGCTGGACCAGCGATGGAGAACTTCCACTTGGAAACCGTGACCACCCCGACCGAGCCGGTGAAGGTGAAGGCAGAGGGGTCCACCTTGCAGGCCCCGACCTTGCCTGGTCCTGGTTGGCCGTACAGCTCGTGGCGGCAGGAGGCGGTGTAGGTGTGCCCGATCTGCTTCTCGAGCTGCTTGAGGTAGCTGGTCAGCTCAACTCGAAACCCGTCTTGAGACCAGGCGATGGAGCCCACCTGCCCGGTAAAGACGATCAGCCTACCCGCTGCGGGATTGGACCACGAGGCCCAGGCGGCCTCAACGAGGGCCTCGTCAAACACCCCACCTGCGAGGTCCTCACCCGGCACATCGACCACCGCCGCACCCAGCTCCTGCGTGGAGACCGAGGCGTCCGAGGTGGCGGTGTAGCGCAGCGAGGAAAGCCCAGGGGCGGGCTCATAGGGGGTCCCATCGACCGTGAGGGTGGTGTCGTGATCGGTCCAGCCGTAGGTGACGTTTCCCTTGGTCGTCAGCTTCAGCAGCCGACAGATGCGGGGCGTGCCTGAGTCGAGCTCCGCCTTGAGCGCAGGCGAGATGGTCTTCACTCGATGACCTCCACCAGGGTGATGTCCCCCTGCGTGTTGCCGGCGGACCTGTTGGACATGGTGAGGGCGTCCATCGTCCACTGGATCGACAGCTGGTCGAAGCGCACCCGGTGGATGACGTCCGTGTCGGGGTCCCGGAACTTGAAGGAGTTCAAGGAGCCAAGGGCGACGGTCTGGTAGAAGGTGACGAGGGTCACGAGGTCGGCGTAGGGCACAAGGCGAGCGGGGTAGCGCCAGCGCCTACGCGGGTTGGCGACCTTGTTGATGCGGTACTCCGTGGTCCCGTTGCCCACGACCGTGGTCGGAAGAAGGAGCTCCTTCTCCAGGCCGTGGATGAGCCGAGGCATCGGAAGAAACTGGTCGATGAAGGCCATCACGCGCTCCTTAGGTTGTAGCGGCGCTGCGAGGTAATGACCGCCTCAGTAAGCTCCCGCTTGACCGAGTCGATCTGCTGGAGGAAGGACTTCGAGTCGACCGCTGAGATGTTGACCGTGACCATCGAACCTGCTCCACCCATGAGGGCCTCCGTCGGGATGATGCTGCCTGCCTTTGAGAAGGTGCGGAGCTCGGGACCACGCTCACCGACCATGTAGGCTCGACCGGGTTCCACAGGGCCCCCGTTGGCGCGACCTCCACCGAAGAGACCGGACAGGGCAGCCAGGCCCTGACCTGCCAGGCCACCGAGGTTTCCGCCCTTCTCAAAGCCCTTGCCGAAGAGGGCCTCACCCAGGCGGGCCGCGAGGGCGTTCGCGACCATCTGATCAATGACCTTCTTGAAGGAGCCAGCGAGGTCGCCCAGCTTGCCCTGCATGAAGTCGAAGAGGAAGGTGGAGAGCGCCTGCTGGATGCCACGGGCGGCTTCCGTCCAGAAGGCGGTGACCTCCTCGGCCGCCTCCTTGTTGAGGTCGGTGATGCGCTTGACCTGGTCCTGCACGAAGCGGACGTAGTCCTGCTCGCTGATCTTGCGCTGCTCGAGCAGGCCTGCCGCGATCTGGATGTTGCGCTGGACCGAGGCGGTGATGGCGGCCTCGGAGTTGTCGATGAGCCCTGAGATGACCGCTGCGTCTGCCTGCGCCTGCTTGAGAGCGAGACGCTTGTTGGCGAGGACCTTCACCTGAAGGTGAAGGTCCTCTTGGTCCTGCTGCGACTGACCCGCACCTTCAACGCGCAGGCGATTGAGCTCGCGCATGAGGAAGACCTGCTTCTCCCGCTCCTCACTTGTGAGGGCGGCGAACCTGACCTCCTCCTCGGCCAGCGAGACCTCTACCTTCTGCTCATCAAGCCCGCCCTGCAGGTCCTTCAGCTTCTGGGCGTTCTCGAGCTCCTTGTTCTTGAGGTCGATCTTGGCGGCCAGCCCAGCGAGCTCCGCCTTCTGTCCATCGTTGAGCGTCCGGTAGCGGCCGCTCTGGATGTCCCAGAGGGTCTTCTCGAGCTGCGTCTCCTTACCCAGCAGCCCAAGCTGCTGCTCAAGCCCTGACTTGGCGTCGTTGAAGAGCTTCAGCTGCTCCTCAGCGGCCTTCTTGGCGGCGGCCAGTGCCTTTAGCCGCTTGGCCTCCGCCTCAGCTGCCTTCTTACGGGCCTCAGCGGCCGCCTCATCGGCCTTGGTGGTTGCCTCAGCGGCCGCCACCGCCTGCGCGGCGCTGTCCTTGGAGCGGTCACCAAAGTTCTTGACCGCCGCGGTTGCATCAGCAACGGTCGCCTTGGCGATCTCAAACGACTGCCTGAACTCACCTGAGAAGAAGGCGACCAAGGTGGCCGCGATGCCACCAAGCAGGCGACCGAAGTCATTGAAGACGAGGTTGAGAACGCTGAAGACCCCGTTGACGATCATACCAACGACCTTCGTCTGGCGAAGGAGGTTGACGAGGTCCGCGAAGGACTGTACCAGGCGGCTGATGGTGGGCCCGATGTTCTCGGCGATCTGGATGCCGAGGCCCTTGAAGGAGAGCGCGAGGTTGTTGACCGCCACCTCCTGCTCGGCCCCTTGAGCCGCAAGCAGCTTCGACTCACCCGCACCGAACTCCTTGACGCGGTCCGCGTACTTGTCGAACTCAGTGGCGGCCTGCTTGATGCCGATGCTGGACTCGCGGAAGCCCTGTCCAAGCAGCACCTGCGCGGCCGCGGTGGCCTCGGAGGTGCGGCCGAGGTCCTCGTAGCGCTGGAGGATGAGCGCGGCCGACTGCTCTGGCTTGAGCTTCTTGATGTCCTCGAAGGAGAGCCCGAGGTTGGCGAGCGAGACCGCCGCCTTGTCCGATTCCTCATCTGTCTTGTCAAGGACCTTGGCAAGTCGATCGTAGGTCTTCTGCAGGGCCTCAACCGAGGTGCCCGTCTCGTTGGCGATCAGCTTGAGGGCCTCGAGGCGGTCAACGGTGATGCCCAGCTTGTCAGCGAGCTCCGCTGCGTCGTCCGCGGCTGCGTTGAGCGAGAGGCCGATGGCCCCCGCAACGCCAGCAACCACCGTACCGAGAGCAGCTACCGCAGCGGTAGCGGTTAGCGCAGCTGAACCGATCGCGCGCAGCGCCAGCGTATTTGCGGATCTCTCTGCACCTGTGACATTGCCGACAAATATGGTGTGAAGCAGTGTCTTGAGGATACCGAGCGGGGTGGCTGTCTGCTGAGCAGCACTCGCCAGACTTGTAACCGTGTTTCTAAATTCTCCAGCCTGCAAGCTGGCAAACCCTAGAGCCCTAGCGTACTTGTACGCCTCTCTAGCACCTGCGTTAAACAGGGTGTCATCAGGCTTCTTAGAATCAAGCTTGGCCGAATCAAACGCCTTCAACCCACCCGCGACATCAGTTGGCTTGAACGGGGTCTTGATCTTACCTAGCTGTTCGTAGCGCTTGGTGAGCGTGGCAAGAACGGCCTCGGTGTCCTTGAGAGACACAGTTGTCGCCTTACTTGCCGCAACAACCGCCGCACCAGCGCCAGTTGCCGCCGCCCCAAAGCTGGTCAGAGCGGAGGAAGCGCTGCTTGCACCACTTACGATCGCGTCACCGATGTTGAGCTGCCCGCCTGAGAGAACCCCAACAACTGTGCCCTTCAGCTTCTCAAAGGCGGTCGTCAGGCCACCGACCCCCACCTTCGCGGCGGTCTGGGCCTCTCGAGTGATGTCCTTCAGCTTCTTGTCGACCTGGGAGTTGGCCAGCGGGTTGAGCGCCTTCGACTGCTTCTCCAGCCCGGTAAGCCCGTCCTTGACCTTCTTCAGGCCCGCGGACGCGTTGTCCTTGAACTCAGCGAGAATGCGTAGCGACTCA